>Ga0265314_10000393_pt1 | contig 59501 bp, 53 predicted proteins | sample 4126metaG_FD_203106 | JGI IMG/M metagenome (GOLD analysis project Ga0265314, IMG submission 203106) | Rhizosphere microbial communities from Carex aquatilis grown in University of Washington, Seatle, WA, United States - 4-1-26 metaG | ecosystem: Host-associated > Plants > Roots > Rhizosphere >... | reverse complement strand
ATAGGTATTTGTCAGCCCCCCGCACCTCGTTCGAGAAGGAGCTCGCGTGACACGTCAACGCATCACGGCGGAAGCATGCCGGCGTTGCCCGGGCCACGCGACGTGCTCCTCAACGACCTACTGCAGCGAATGCGCTGAATGGATGTGTGAGGGCTGCCGGCAGGAATGCTCCTCCGGCCAGCGACCGCACGGCGCTGAAGGCGTCGTCTGGGCCGACGCGCCATCGGTTCATTGACGCAGCAGGCGCTTCGACTCGCGCCGCGTCGTCAGTGGGAATCTGCGGCACTAGACTTAGATCAGATTCGCGCCATCGACAGCGTGAGACCATCGACAGCGTGAGACCATTGTCTGGCGCGGCTTTACCCGCCGATTCGCGTTGATAAGCAGTCGCGATAGGCTGTCAGGCGACTTGGCTGCTGGCCCTCTACGGACCGGATTCGTCAGCTGATCAGCGACAGCGCAGCGGCCCCGTTCGCGTTCGGCGCGGCGAGAATGGCAGAACCCGCGCGGCGCCTTTCCCGCGTTCATGTGCATGCTGCAGGGACGGATCGGGAAGTTTGCACTAGCCGCCCTGGTTCGCACGAGCGCTTCCGCACTTGGAGTTGTGCCTCTGCTTGGCACGTTTCCGGCTTCCTCCCGGCCATCTGCAAGGAGGAACAGACTATGCGTTACGACGACCGACACTCAGCTCGGGCGCGCTATGCAGAGGACGAAAGCCGCGCTGCGTTGCCGCCAAGGACTCAGGGCTTTGCGCGCTGGTGGGACGTTCAGGATTGCGTCAGCCAAGCTGCCGCACCGCGCCACGCGCACGGCCGCTACGATCGAACCGGCGAGCGGCGCTATGCCGCCGGCCTGCGCGACTTCGAGCGCGACCGCAGCGGCTGGGAGCTCGACGGCGGCCGCGTGCCCTCCGGCCAACTGCAGCCTACCTATCGCGGACGCGGGCCTGCCAATTACCGGCGCTCGGATGAGCGTCTGCGCGACGATGTCTGCGAACGGCTGACCGACGCCGCCGATGTCGACGCGACGGATATCGACGTTGAGGTCGAGGAAGGCGTCGTGCTGTTGTCCGGCCGTATCGACAGTCGGCGCGCCAAGCGTCGCGCCGAGGACATCGCCGCCGATGCCAACGGCGTCGACGATGTGATCAATCGCCTGACGGTGGCCGACCCCAGCGCGGACACCGAAACGGTCGGGTGTTGAACCATGATGTCCGCTCACATTTCACCAGGCGAGTCGGAGCGGCGGCCAGCGTCGCGGCGTATTGCCGATATGCTGTTGCTGGTGATTGCCTCCGGCCCGGTTTGGCTACTGTCGCCGCTGTCGGCCGCACGGGCGCAGCCGACGACGGCCGACCCGTCACCGTTGGCGGCTGGCGCAGCGATTGCCGCAGTGGCCGTGCTTCTCACGGCGTTCGTCGGTTTGTTGTTCTTCGTCATGTGGCGTGAGCGCCGCGCGACACGGCTGCGCCGGAAGTTGAGCGCAGCCCGCAGTGCGTGACGAAGCCGCTCCGGCGCGAATGCCAGCGCGGCTTTCGACATTATCGCCCCTCGCCCGCCGCGGGCGTTCAGCGTCTAGTACCCGACGGACTGCCTGACAGGCGATTTGGCGACTTTCCCCGGCAATCGGGCTGCGGGCGCGGCGAAAAGGGATCGTGCACAGCCGCGAATAGCGTCGAGGCTCGTCAGACAGCTGCCAGTGCCGGGACGGGTGTGGGGATCGGCATCACGTCGCGGCCGTCCGCCGCCAGACGATAGTAGGCATCGAACCACGGTGCGGCGCGCGGTCGCCGCCAGGCGATCAGACGCCAGAGGCGTTTCGAAGCGGCTTCTTCCCACACCGCCCATGCTCGGGTGTGCTCATCAGATAGGCGAACGAGCATGTCCGGGACCGCCTCGCAGCGCGCGAAGTCGAGCTCGCCGAGCAGGCGATCGAGTGTGTCGAGGCGGTAGCCCTGCAGGTAGGGGAAGCCGAGGAGGTTGTTCCACGCCAAGGCGATCAGCAGTGGAGCGCGCAGGCGATGATCGAGGCGGTGCAGCGCGTGCGCCGCAGCGCGAAAGACGGCGCCGTTCGGCACGCGGACGACCAGCAACCCGTCGCGCTTGAGCCAGCGCCGCGCCGCGCGCAGCGCAGGGCGCGGATCCGGCAGCTGATCGAAGGTGTTCCAGATGGCGACGCAGTCGACGCTGCGCGGGTCGATGGCGGCCTCGTCGGCGGTGTTCCGCTGTACCTCGAGCCCTTGTGCGCGACAGAAAGCCGTCACCTCTTCTCCCGGATCGATGCCGACGGCAGCCCAGCCCTGCTCGCGCGCCGCGGCGAGAAAGCCGCCGACGAAACTGCCTATTTCGACGATCTGGGGCTGCGGAGTGCCAGCGAGGACGCGCGCCAGTCGCGCAACTTTGCCGCGAAACAGCTGACGCTGCGCGGCGAAGAGCGAGGCCAACCGGTCACCGCCGTACGAGTCGCCGGCGTATTCTGCTCGCACCGCCGCGTTGCGGCGGCGCAGATTGCGAAACAACTGACCGCAGCTGCAGCACGCGGCGACGGCCGGTGTCTCGTCGTGAGTGAATTCGGCGCGCTCCGCCAGCGCATCGGCATCGGCGACTCGCAGGCGATGGCGATGAAAGCGGCGCAGAAAGGCGAGCTGCGCGGCGATTTCTGCTCCCGTACAGACGACGGTACAGGCGCGCCCGCCGCACACGATGCACGGCACGGCTGCAGGCTCGGGCATCTCGTCGGCGGGTACGGCCACGGTCGACAGCATAGCCGCGGCGCGGCGATGCGGAAGTCGACCCGGCAATTTTCGACGCCGCGAAAGCTTTCCCGGCGTGCTGCGCCCGCGGTTACAAACATTCGGATGCACGACGCGACCGCGCGACCAGGGACAATTCGAGCCTGTATGGCGCGCACTTTGCACCCACCGACGGCATGCAGTGCTCGCCGCCAACTCGCCGCTTGCGCATCGCGCAAGTGGCGCCGCTCTACGAGCGCGTGCCGCCGCGCCTGTACGGCGGTACCGAGCGGGTGGTCTCGTATCTGACCGAGGCTCTGGTCCGGCTCGGGCATGATGTGACGCTGTTTGCTAGCGCCGATTCGATTACCAGCGCGCGCTTGGTGCCGCAGTCCAGCGGAGCATTGCGCTTCGATCCGTGGTGCGAAGACGCTTTGGCGCACCACGTGCGCATGCTGGGGCAGGTTTACCGACGGGCGGCCGAATTCGATCTCATCCACTGCCACACCGACTACCTTGGCTTGCCGCTGGCTTCGCTGGTGTCCACGCCGACTGTCCTCACGCTGCATGGTCGGCTCGACGTCGCGGATCTCGCGCCGCTGTATGCGCAACATCCGGAAACGCCGTTGGTGTCGATCAGCGATGCGCAGCGCGCGCCGCTGCGCGCCGCGAGCTGGCTCGCCACCGTGTATCACGGCGTGCCGCCGTCGCTGTTCGACTACGCGCCGACCCGGCGCGGCGACTATCTGCTCTTTCTCGGTCGCATCTCGCCCGAGAAGGGCCCGGAGACGGCAATCCGCGTCGCCAAGCGGGCCGGCGTGCCGTTGCGCATCGCGGCGAAAATCGATCCTGTCGACCGCCATTACTTCGCCGAGCACGTGCGCCCGCTGCTCGACCCTCCGCTGATCGAGTTCGTCGGCGAAGTGGATGAACGGCGCAAGCGCGACTTGCTCGGCGGGGCGCGCGCGCTGCTGTTTCCGATCGACTGGCCCGAGCCCTTCGGCCTGGTAATGATCGAGGCACTGGCTTCCGGCACGCCGGTGATCGCCAGACCGCGCGGCTCGGTGCCGGAGATTCTCGAGCACGGTGTCACGGGCTTGGTGGCCGAGGACGACGATGCGCTGGTCGACGCGGTGAAGCAGGTCGGCGACCTGGACCGCGCCGCGTGCCGAGCGGCCTACGAGCGACGCTTCACAGACTCGGCGATGGCGGCCCGCTATGCGGCGGTGTACGCGGCGATCCGGGCCGAGCGTGCGCGTGCCGCCGGGCGCACTAGTTCGCCGCTGGGGGTCGGTCGCAGCATGCCGTACGAGCGGCCGCTCGTTCATCGATGACGGAGTTGCTGGCTGCGGAGCGGATTCGTATCGGCAACGAGTACTACCTGCTCGCCGGCGCCGTACCGATCCGCGGGCGCCAATTGGTGCTCAACCACGGCGACAGCTTCGTGGTGCTGAACGAGCTTGGCGATTGCCCCCTGACCGCGCACGAACCATTCGGCCTGTTCTGCGCCGGCACCCGCTTCCTCGATCGCTTCGAGCTGCGTATCAATGGCGGCTTCCCGCAGCTGCTCAGCGCCGGGCTGACCGACGACAACAGCGAGCAGGTGTCGTATGTCACCAATGCCGACGAGCAGCGCGGCGACGAGTTGATCGCGCAGCGTGGCAGCCTCGCAGTCGAGCGGCGCAACGTGCTGGAGGACGGCACGCTGTTCGAGTCGCTGCACATTCGCAACTACGCCGCGGCGCCCTTTCGGCTGACGCTGACGCTGCTGTTCAGCGCCGACTTCGCCGATATTTTCGAGCTGCGCGGCATGAAGCGCGCGGCGCATGGCGCGTTGCGCCCGGCGGACGTGAAGCGCGACGCGGTTCACTTTTCATATCGCGGTCTCGACGGCGTCGAGCGCCAGGCAACGCTGCGCTTTCAGCCGGCCGACGCGTGGCAGCTGCAAGCGGAGTCCGCTTCGCTGGCATACACGCTGCCTGCGGGCGGCGAGGCGCGCGCCACCATCGCAGTGCAGTGCCGCGTGGCGGGGCGCGACCGTCGCGTCCGATGCGATGACGCGGCCACCGCGTTGGCGCGTGTCCGCGCGGAGCGCGAGTCGACTGCTGCGCAGTTTCCGCGCCTCGTGTCGAGCAACGCGGCATTCGACGAATGGCTCGATGCCTCGCGGCGAGACATCGCGCTCTTGCACGCGAATTTGCCGGCCGGCGGCTACATCTACGCGGGCATTCCCTGGTTCGCGACGGTCTTCGGACGCGACGGTTTGCTGACGGCATTCGAGACGCTGGCCTTCGCGCCGGCGCTGGCGGCCGGCACGCTGCGCGTGCTGGCCGCGACGCAGGGGACGGCGCAGCATGCGGCGCGCGACGAGGCGCCGGGCAAGATCGTGCACGAGCTGCGCAGCGGCGAGATGGCGTCGACCGGTGAGATTCCGTTCGGCCGCTACTACGGCAGCGTCGATGCGACGCCGCTGTTCGCCGCTCTGCTGGCCGCGTATGCCGAGCGCAGCGGCGACCTCGCCCTGGTGCGCGAGCTATGGCCGGCGGCGACGGCAGCCATGCAGTGGATCGCCAGCAGTTCCGATGCGCGCGGCTACCTGAGCTACGAGCGCCGCAGCGGCAATGGGTTGGTCAATCAAGGATGGAAGGACTCACACGACTCGATCTCGCACGCCGACGGCAGGCTGGCGCCGCCGCCGATCGCGTTGTGCGAGGTCCAGGCCTATGTCTACGCCGCGCTGCGCGGCATGGCAGGCCTGGCCAGACAGCTCGGCGACAGCGCCAGATCGGTGCAGTGGGAGCACGATGCGCAGGCATTGCAGGAGCGCTTCGAGCGCGACTTCTGGCTCGACGGCGAGGGCACGTACGCGCTGGCGCTCGATGGAGACGGACGTCCCTGCGCGGTGGTCGCCTCCAACGCGGGGCATTGCCTGCTCGGCGGCATTGCAGCGCCGGCGCGCGCGTTGCGCGTCGCCGAACGACTCATGCAAGCCGATTGCTTTTCCGGCTGGGGCATTCGCACGCTGGCCAGCAGCGCGCGCCGCTACAACCCGATGAGCTATCACAACGGCTCGGTGTGGCCGCACGACAACGCGCTGATTGCCGCCGGCTTCGCGCGCTACGGCCTGACGGGGCGCGCCGCGGAAATTCTTTCGGCGCTGTTCGACGTCAGCTGCGACCTCGAAGGGCGCCGCCTGCCCGAGCTGTTCTGCGGCTTTGCGCGCGGCCCCGGCGATCAACCCGTCGCCTATCCGGTCGCCTGTCGGCCCCAGGCGTGGGCGGCGGCAAGCGTCTTCCTGTGCCTGCAGTCGATGCTCGGTCTGTCGATCGATGCCTCGCGGCGCCGCGTGCGCTTCACACGCAGCGCGCTGCCGGCGTGGCTCGACGCGTTGGAGCTGTACGGGCTGCGCATCGGTGACGCCGAGCTCGACCTGCGCGTCGTGCGCGGCCGGCGCAGCGCGGCTCTCGAAGTCATCGAGAAGCGCGGCGACCTGGACGTGATGGTGCGCAAGTAAGATGAAGCGCTGCAATATGCACCCTGTAATTCGTAGAAAGAGCCCGCTACCGCGCCATGCCGCAGCGCCGTGGAGTGCTGTGTTCCGTACGGCGATGGTTGGCAGGCGCTTTGCAAAACCAGCCGTCATGATTCGCCGCGTGCTTCCGCCACCCCACCGGCGTGAGGCAGGGCCCGCCCAGGCTTGCGGCTGGATCATTCGCTTCTCCCACTGAAGGGGCCGCCCGCGCCCCCCCCGGGGGCGGCCCCTCCCCCCAATTGGCGCCCGGAGGCGCTATGCGCTACCTGGCGTTGGCCTGCGACTACGACGGCACGGTCGCTCACGACGGCCTGATGGATTCGCCGACGCGCGCTGCGCTGCGGCGACTGCGCGACAGCGGTCGGCGCGTTGTGCTGGTCACCGGTCGCCAGCTCGACGAACTGCGCGTCGTCTGCGACGAGCTCTCGTTGTTCGATCGCGTCGTCGCGGAAAACGGCGCGCTGCTCTTCGATCCGTCGAGCGGCGCCGAGACGGTGCTCGCCGCTCCCGCTTCCGCTGCGCTGGTGCATGCGCTGCGCGCCCGGCACGTCGAACCGGTAGCCGTCGGCCGCTGCATCGTCGCCACGTGGGAACCGCATGAAACCGCTGTCTTGCAAGCGATTCGCGACCTTGGCCTGGAACTACAGGTTACGTTCAACAAAGGCGCCGTCATGGTGCTGCCGTCGGGCGTCAACAAAGCGAGCGGTCTGACCGCCGTGCTGGCGGAGCTCGGGCTCTCACCGCACAACGCTGTCGGCGTCGGCGATGCCGAGAACGACCATGCCTTTTTGAGCCTCTGCGAATGCTCGGTCGCGGTCGCCAACGCCTTGCCGGCACTGCAGGAGCGTGCCGACTGGGTGACGCAGTCGCCGCGCGGCGCCGGCGTCGCCGAGCTGATCGAGGCATTGCTGGCCGACGATCTCGCATCGCTGGCGCCGCGCCTGACGCGCCATCATCTCTTGCTCGGCATGCGCGGCCCCGACGACGCCGTGCATCTCCCGCCCGTCGGCGTCACCGCGCTGCTCGCCGGCGCGTCGGGCAGCGGTAAGTCGACGCTGGCCGGCAGTTTCGTCGAACGCCTTGCCGCACAGGCCTACCAGTTCTGCCTCGTCGATCCGCAGGGCGAATTCGCAGGTCTGGCAGGGGCCGTGCTGCTGGGCGACCGCGACCGGCACGCGAGTCTCGACGAAGTCGTCGATCTGCTGGCCAAGCCGCAACAAAACGTCGTGGTCAATTTGCGCAGCCTGCCGGGGGACGAACGGCCGCGCGTCTTTGCTGCGCTGCTGCCGCGTCTGCAGGAGTTGCGCGCCCGTACCGGGCGTCCGCACTGGATCATAGTCAACCAGGCGCACGATGTCTTGCCGAGCGATTGGGATGCGGCGTCGTCGTCGCCGCAGATGCCGGCCAGCGTCCTCTTGATCACGGCTGATCCACGGCGGCTCGCGCCGGCCGTGTTGGGCACGGTCGATACCGCGGTGGTGTTGGGCCCGGCGCCGCATCACGTGCTAGCAGCGATACCGGCCGTCGATGCGGCGCAGCTCGCCGGTCCCGAACCGCTGCTCGAAGCGGGCGAAGCCATCGGCTGGTCGCGTCACCTGGGCGCGGCACCATTCCGATTCAAGGTCGTTGCTGGCGATGCCGACCGGCGCCACCCGCCGCGCCCGTCGGCCGAAGACGGCCTCGATGCAGGACGCAGCTTTTATTTTCGCGGCCCGCGGCAACGGCTCAACCTGCGTGCGCAGAGTCTGGCGCTGTTCAATCAACTTGCAGACGGCGTCGACGATGAGACCTGGCTGTTTCATCTCCGGCGTGGCGACTACTCGCGATGGATGCGCGCAGAGATCAAAGACGAAGCGCTCGCCGCAGAGATCGCAGGCATCGAAGAGAGCCCGCGCGCGGCCCCGGCGGACAGCCGCGCCGCGGTGCGGGCAGCCATCGAGCGCCGCGGCGCCAAGTCGGTATGAGCGATCTTGCGCAGGACGAGCGCCGTCTGAGGAAACTTACACAATGCGCCGGAGCGGCGGGGCGCTCGCAGGGTGCCGTTGTGGTTGGAGCGCCGGCGGCGCGGCGCTTGCTGTAGAAACGAAGCATGGCTCAAGCCGCGATAGGCAGCCGGCGCCGCGTCTTGCCGGGACGCGTGCTGTTTGGGAGCAAGACATCGCGCCTCGCGCTGCTGCTGTTGCTGCTGGTTGGTGCCGCGATCCTGATCGCCCCATGGTTCGAAGAACCGCTGCGCCGCGAGATGGAGGCGCGTCTCAATCGCGAGCTCACCGGCTATACGGTGGCGTTGCCGCGCCTGGACATCCATCCGCTCTCCGCGTCTCTCACCTTGGGCGACCTCTCGGTCCGCCAGGACGCGCACCCGAAGCCGCCCGTGCTGGAAGTGCGCGCACTGCATGCCGGTGTGCATTGGCGCGCCCTCCTGTCGCTGCGTCTGGTGGCCGACTTCGTCTTCGACGAGCCGCGCGTGCACGTCGACCTGCGCCAGCTCAGCGCCGAAGCGAATGACAACGTCGCGGTGCAGGACAAGGGATGGCAGGCGGCGTTGGAATCGATCTATCCGCTCAAGATCAACGAGCTCAACGTGCGCGACGGCACGCTCACCTATATCGATGATGCGGGTCAGCCGTTGGCGGTCACGCAGCTGGCACTATTGGCGACCAACATTCGCAACATTCGCTCGCCGAATGACACCTTCCCGTCGCCGCTCCACCTCGACGCCAAGGTGTTGGAAGGCGGCAGCCTGCGACTCGACGGGGCGGCGAACTTTCTCGCCGAGCCGCAGCCGAACGTGCGGGCGGAGATCGAGTTGAAGGGCATTCCGCTGAAGCGATTGGCGCCGGTGGCGCAGGACGCGAATCTGCATATCTCCGGTGGCACCCTCTCGGCGTTGGGCCAGGTGGAGTCGACCGACAAACACCGCTCGGCGCGCTTGGCACGCGCCGAGATCGACAACATCGCGGTGGATTACGTCCACAGTGCGCCGACCGCGGCGGCCGAAGCGCGGCGAGCCGCTCTGGTGAGTGACACGGCTGCTGACATTGCCAAACAGCCGGATATGACGGTCGACATCGACCAGCTGCGCATCAAGAATGGATCGCTCGGCTACGTCGACCAGTCGGCAAAACCGCCGTTCCGCGTCTTCCTCGACAAGTCGCAGATCGAAGTGCGGGATATTTCAACTCGGCCCAACGCGCCGCGCGGCCGCGTCATGGCGAGCGGACAGTTGATGGGTGCCGGTCCGAGCAGCGCCTGGATCTCGTTCATGCCGCGCCAGCACGACCCGGTGCTCGATCTCGCCGTGCAAATCGAGAAGACGCCGCTGAAGTCGCTCAACGACGTCTTGCAGGCGGAAGGCAATTTCGACGTCACGGCCGGCGAGTTCGCTTTCTATTCCGAGTTGCACGTCGCCGATGGCGCGATCAACGGCTACGTCAAGCCGCTGTTCACCGACATCGACGTCTACAATCGCGCGCAGGACAAGCACGATCCGCTGCTCCACCAAGTCTATGAGGGCATGGTGGGCGGCCTGGCGACCCTGCTGGAGAACCGCAGCGATGCGGTCGCGACGCAGGCCACCGTGCGCGGCAGCACCGAGTCGCCGACGCTGAGCACATGGCAGGTGTTTCTCAACTTGGTTCGCAATGCCTTCTTCAAGGCTATTTTGCCTGGCTTCAATCACGCCCGCGGCGAGGATTCGGCCCCTCCAGCACCGTAGGGGCGAAGGGTTGGAAGCGGTCTGTAAGCTCAGCGGGCGGCACGTAAGTCCTGCCTTCCGACGAGATTTCGGCGCGACATGAAACGCGCGGGGTCGGTGGCTCACTGCGGCACCGAAATTGATTTGTCGTCCAGTCGCGACCGCTCCCTGCGGCGCGACCGTCTGTGCGGTCAAACCCTGGAGGAGCTCATGCAGACCAAAGCGGACGACCGTCGACGACGTCGGGTGTTTGCCGAATGGGCATTCGCAGTGGTGGCTCTCGTGCTGATGGTCACGGCGGCACAGGCGCAAGACGATAGCTACATCCGCGGCTATGCGGCTGCGGTCCTGCAGCGCGATTTCGCGGTACCGCCCGCTGCGGTGTCGGTGCAGAACGGCGCGATCACCGTACGTGCCGATCTGTCTGACACCGATCAGCAGCGTCTCACCACCGCGATGCGGGCCATCGACGGAGTCGTGCGGGTCGACATCGTGCCGAAGGAATCGCCCAAGGGCGGCTGGACGTTCCTGCCGCGCCGCGAGCTCTTCGCTTCCCTGATCGCCGATCCGCGTTGGCCGCACTTTGCTGCTGCGTATCAGTACTACATCGACAACAAGCAACTCTCGAGCGTCGCGGCGGTGAGCTTCGGCGAATCCTTTCCGCTTGTGCAATACGATCTCGGCGACGCCGGCGCGCTACAGCTCGGCTTGCAAGCCAGCGTCTTCGCCATTTTCGATCTCGCCTCTGCCTCATTCGATCTGGTCAATGCCGACTATTTCGTCGCCGTGCCGCTCAGCTACGCCACGGGCAACTGGTCGGTGATGGGGCGCGTCCTGCATCAGAGCTCGCACCTTGGCGACGAGTTCCTCCTGACGCACGACATCAACCGCGTGAACCTCAGCTACGAAGCGATCGATCTCCTGGTTTCTTACGAGAGCGACATCGGCCTGCGACCGTACGGCGGCGTCAGCTATATCTTCGACGCAGATCCGTCCGACCTCGGGCGCTGGAGCTTGCAGGGAGGCCTGGAATGGGTCGGCCAACCGTTCGACATCGGCATTCCGGCGCGGCCGGTGGCGGCGATCGACCTGCAGATCCACGAACAAGGCGGCTGGCAGCCCAATGTTTCTCCCAACCTCGGCCTGCAGTTCGGCAATTGGAGCGGCGGTCAACGTAACATCCGACTGCTGCTCGAATACTTCAACGGCGACTCGCCGAACGGACAATTCCTCGATCAACACATCCAGTACATCGGCTTGAACGCGCAGCTGAACATTTGAGACTGCGCGAGAAAAGAGGACTCTCATGACTTGGCGCCTCGCATTGGTCGTTCCGCTCGCTCTGTGCAGCCTTGCGATCCGCGCCGCCGCGTCGCAGACACCGCCGATCGCGCTCACCTATATCGAGGGCGACCTGGCGGGGGCGACGACGATCTGGTCGCCGGACGGCAAGCGCATCATCGGTTACATCGACTATCGCCAACACCGGCAGGGCGAGCGCATGCACATCACGCGCATCGCGCACTTCGCCGATGGCTCGAGCGACGAGGATCAAGTTGACGTAAAGGTCGGCGCGAGCTTGGAGTCGATCGGCGGCCACTCGATCATTCGCGACACGCGCGGCAAGCCGATGGTGGATTTGAAGGTCGACGTCGCCGGCAAGCACGTCAGCGGCTTCTATCTCGACAAGGGCAAGCGCGAGGCGGTCGATGAGGACGTCGACATCGGCCCCGGCACGTATTGGGGGCCGCTGTTCAACTTGGTCTTGAAGAACTTCGAGGCCAACGCCAAGGACGGCAAGGTCGTCTTTCAGTCGATCCTGCCGACGCCGAAGCCGCGCGTCATCGACATGGAGATCACGCGCGAGGGCAAAGCCACCGTGCGTCGACCCGGCGGCACGATCGACACGACGACCTACACGCTGTTGCCGACGGTCAATTTCCTCATCGACCCGATCCTGCAGCGTCTGGTGCCGAAGACCGAGTTCTTCGTGGATAGTGGCACGCCGCCGGGCCTGGCGCGCTTTGATGGCCCGCGCAACTACGCCGGCCAGTTGATGCGCCTGCAATAGGGACGTCGGGACGAACGCCGTTGCGCAGCGGCGGCTCGTCGTTGTTCGAGGCGTCGTTGCGGTCGCCCAGTACTGTCGATGCCCGAATTCGATAGCGTGCACCATTGACGCGCTGGCGCGCTCGACGGCGTACGCGCTATCGACGGTGCGAAGGCCTGCCGACCCCGACCTGCGAGCCCGGACACCCGAGAGCTGAACGACATGCCCGCCCTACTGCTTCATCCTGCATCCTCGGCGGGCGCCGTGCGACGCATTGATGTCGACGCTGAACGCCACGGCGCACGGCTGAGCCTGCGCTACGCGCTGAGCGCAGACCTGAAGGCGTTGCGCATTCCGCCGCTGGCGCCGACGCGGCCGGGGTTCGATCTGTGGAAGCACACCTGCTTCGAGGCGTTTGTCGGCGTCGCCGATCGCCCCGCCTATGACGAGCTCAACCTCTCGCCGTCCGGCGAATGGGCGGCGTTCGCTTTTCGCGCATATCGCGACGGCGGCCCGCTCGATGACGGCGCGTTGGCGCCGCGTCTGACCATTCAGCGCGAGTCGGACCGCCTGGTACTCGACGCGCTGATCGGTCTCGACCGGCTGTCGTCCGACTACGTGCGGGCGCCTTTGCGCGTCGCGCTTTCGGCAGTGATCGAAGCGGCGGATGGGACGCTGTCGTACTGGGCCCTGCGCCATCCACCCGGTCGCCCGGATTTTCATCACGCCGACGCTTTCGCTTTGCGACTGGAGCCCTCCGGCGACGAGTGATAACCGGCGCTCGATGCGTTTCGGCCTCGATCGCCTGCTGCACGACCCGGCTTTGCGCCGGCCGTTGATTGGACGGCGCGTCGCGCTGCTGGCGCATCCGGCGTCGGTGACCGCCGATCTGACACACGGCCTCGACGCGCTGGCGGCGCTGGGCGACCTCGATCTCACTGCGGCGTTCGGGCCGCAGCACGGGCTGCGCGGCGACAAGCAGGACAACATGGTCGAGTCGCCGGACTTCGCCGATCCCGTGCACGGCATCCCGGTCTTCAGCCTGTACGGCACGGTGCGCCGGCCGACGGCGGCGATGCTGGAGACGTTCGACGTGTTGTTGGTCGATCTGCAGGACGTCGGCACGCGCGTGTACACGTTCATCACCACGCTGCGCTACGTGCTCGAGGCCGCTGCGGCGCAAGGCAAGGCGGTGTGGATCCTCGATCGTCCGAATCCGATCGGCCGGCCGGTTGAGGGCATGCTGCTGCGCGACGGCTGGGAGAGCTTCGTCGGCGCCGGTCGCCTGCCGATGCGGCACGGGCTGACGCTCGGCGAGCTGGCGCGTTGGTTCGTGCGCCGCCATCGCCTCGATCTGGAATACGAAGTCATCGCCATGGAGGGCTGGTTGCCGGCGGTGGCGCCGGGGCACGGTTGGCCGCTGGGCGAGCGGGCGTGGGTGAACCCCAGCCCCAACGCCGCCAACCCGTTCATGGCGCGCGCCTATCCGGGCACGGTGATGCTCGAGGGCACCACCTTGTCTGAAGGACGTGGCACGACGCGGCCGTTGGAGCTCTTCGGCGCGCCCGATCTCGACGTGCGCCGATTGCTCGAGACCATGCGCGACCTGGCGCCGGACTGGCTCGCCGGCTGTCGGTTGCGCGCCTGCTCGTTCGAGCCGACCTTTCACAAACATGCCGGCCATCTCTGTGCCGGCGTGCAGATCCACGTCGAAGACGCCGCCTACGACCACGATCGATTCCGTCCCTGGCGCCTGCAGGCGCTGGCATTCAAGGCGCTGCGCGTGCTGCGCGCCGACTACCCGCTGTGGCGCGACTTTCCGTATGAGTACGAGCGCGATCGCCTCGCCATCGACCTCATCAACGGCGGTCCGTTGCTGCGCCAGTGGGTCGACGATCCGGCCGCGTCACCGGGTGATCTCGACGCGCTGGCGCTCGCCGATGAAGTGGCTTGGCGCGACGAACGCGACGCGGTCTTGCTCTATCGGTGAATTGGCGGCTGCCCGAGCGCGTGGCCGCGCAGCGCGCGAGGATTTAGGGTCGCCGACGGGTTGGTGGACGCTCGAACGCCTCGGCGATCAGCCACGTATCGGCGAGGGCATGGGTAGCGTGCGAGCGACCGGGCGCCAGCGCATAGGCGCGGCTGTATGGCGTGAGGACGACGGCGCCGCGCGCGCTATCGACGCGCAGTCGGCCGCGCAAGACGCGCAAGCGCTGGTAGTGCGGATGAGCGTGCGGCGGCTCGTAGTGGCCGCGCGGCTTGAAGACCAGTAGGAGATCGGGCGCCAGCCGGTAGACGGCGTGCGTCGCCGTGACGAGGCTTGGCGCGGGGGCCTCCGGCGCGCGTCGCATGGCGCCAGCCGCTAGCGCATGCCGCAGGGCGGGTCGAGCCGCCCGCGGAATGCGTAATTGCACAAACAGTCGAATTTATGCTAATCGGCACTTATGGCTGCCGCTCGTCGCAAAATCGTCCGCGCTGCGCTGCCGCGCGACGAGCAGGGTCGTCTCGCCATGGAGGGTTTCTTCCGCATCATGGTGCTGTGGGACGTCGGCAACGCGGCGGCGCAGCGGATCCTCGGTGCGCCGTCGCCGCGCACCTTCTTCGAGTGGAAGGCCGGGCGTGTGCGGCGCATGCCGGAGGATACGCTGCGGCGCATCGGCTATGTCGCCGGCATCTACAAGGCGTTACAGATTCTGTATCCCGAGCCCGCGCAAGCGGACACGTGGGTGCAGCGCGCGAACCGCGCCTTCGGCGAACAAACCCCGCTGGCGCGCATGGCTGCTGGCGACGTCACCGATCTCGCCGCCGTGCGGGCCTATCTCGATGCCGCCCGCGCCCCTTGGTCGTGAGCCGCGGCAGCGCCGCGTCGCGTGGGCGCGTGCGACGCGCATCATCGCCGCGCGCTATCCGCCGATCGACCTGTTCGAGCGCGTGTCGCCCGACCCGGCGGTGTGGGATGCCCTGATTGCCGCGGAGCAGCTGGTCAATCCACGCGTTCGCGACGACCTGGGCGAGATCGCCTTGGTGCCGCCTGCCGAGCGCGTCAGCGGCCCCGGCGCGTCGTTCGTCATGGCGGCCTTCACCCACCGGAACCCGCTCGGCTCGCGCTTCAGCGACGGGTCGTTCGGCGTATACTACGCCGCCCGCGCGCTGCGCACCGCGGTGTGCGAGACCGCCTTCCATTTTGCCCGCTTCGCCGCCGACGCGCACGATCCGCCGCGCTATGCCGATATGCGCGCGCTGGTCGGCCGGGTCGATGCGCGCTTCGCCGACGTTGCCAGCCTGCCGGCCGAGCAGCGCGCCGCACTGTTGGCGCCGGATTCGTATGCCGCCAGCCGGCCGTTCGGTGCGGCGCTGCGCGAGCGCGGCGTCGCCGGCATCGTATATCCGAGCGTGCGCGACCCCGGCGGCCAATGCATCGCCGCGTTGACGCCGCGCGCCGTCGAGCTGCCGGTGCAGACGAAGTGGCTACGCTACCACTGGGACGGCTCGCGCGTCAGCCGGTACTTCGACTACGAGAGCGGCGAATGGCACGCGTTGGCCGGTGGGGCGGGCACGCCGTCATAGAGCCCGCCGGCGGCCTCGCAGGTGCGCGCGCGAGCGCGGCGGTGAGATCCCCAGGCGGCGCCGCGCGATCACAGCCGGCCGAAAAAATCGTTGCCCTTGTCGTCGACGACGATGAAGGCCGGGAAGTCCTCGACCTCGATCTTCCAGATCGCTTCCATGCCGAGCTCGGGATACTCCAGCACTTCGACCTTGCGAATGTTGTCCTGCGCCAGGACCGCAGCCGGGCCGCCTATCGAACCGAGATAGAAGCCGCCGAACTGCTTGCACGCGGTGGCGACCGCGCTTGAGCGATTGCCTTTGGCCAGGGTGATGTAGCTGCCGCCGTGCTGCATGAACAGATCGACGTAGGAATCCATGCGTCCGGCGGTCGTCGGGCCAAACGAGCCCGAGGCGTAGCCGGCCGGCGTCTTGGCCGGGCCGGCGTAATAGATCGGGTGATCTTTGACGTACTGCGGCAGGCCTTCGCCGCGGTCGATGCGCTCCTTGAGCTTGGCGTGGGCGATGTCGCGCGCCACGATCAGCGGACCGCTCAGCGCCAGACGCGTCTTGATCGGGTAACGCGACAGCGTCGCGCGGATCTCCGCCATCGGCCGGTTGAGATCGATCGGGACGACTTCGTCGCCGAGCTTCTGCGTGTTGACGTCGGGCAGATACTGCGCGGGATTGGTCTCCAGCTGTTCGAGGAAGACACCGTCGCGCGTGATCTTGGCCTTTGCCTGACGGTCGGCGGAGCAGGAGACGCCGATGCCGACCGGACAGCTGGCGCCGTGGCGCGGCAGGCGGATGACGCGCACGTCATGGCAGAAGTACTTGCCGCCGAACTGCGCGCCGATGCCGGTCTCGCGGCTCAACGTCAAGACCTGGGCCTCGAGGTCGCGGTCGCGGATGGCGTGGCCGAGCGAATTGCCGCGCTCCGGCAAATCGTCGAGCGCACGGCAGCTGGCCAGCTTCACGGTCTTCAAGGTTTGCTCGGCCGACGTGCCGCCGATGACGATCGCCAGGTGGTACGGTGGGCACGCGGAGGTGCCGAGCGTGCGCATCTTGGCGTCGACGAACTTGAGCAGCGACTCCGGCGTCAGCAGCGCCTTGGTCTCCTGATACAGAAACGACTTGTTCGCCGAGCCGCCACCCTTGGTGATGAAGAGGAACTCGTAGCGCTCGCCGGGAACGGCGTAGAGCTCGATCTGCGCCGGCAGATTCGAGCCGGTGTTCACCTCGTCGAACATGGTCAGCGGCGCGAGCTGCGAATAGCGCAGGTTGGTGGTGGTGTAGGTGTCGTAGATGCCGCGCGCCAGCGCCACCTCGTCGGTGCCGCCCATCGTCCACACGCGTTGTCCTTTCTTGCCGATGACGATCGCGGTGCCGGTGTCCTGGCACGAGGGCAGCACCATGCCGGCGGAGATGTTGGCGTTCTTCAGCATGTTGAGCGCGACGAAGCGGTCGTTCGGCGACGCGTCGAGGTCATCGAGGATGAGGCGCAATTGCCGCAGATGCCCGGGTCGGAAGAGGTGCGAAATATCGCGAATCGCTGCGGCGGCGAGTTGCGTCAGCGCACTCGACTCGACGGCCAGCACGGTCTCGCCGCGAAAGGTGTCGAGGCTGACACAATCGCCGGCAAGCTTGCGATACGGCGTGGTGTCCTCGCCATGCGGGAACATCTCTTGGAACTGAAAATCGGGCATCGAGAGATCCTTAGAGACCATGAGGTTGAGGTTGAACGGCTGGGCGTGGGCGACAGGCCGCCTCGATCCTCTAACGGCAATCGAGTCTCGGTGCGAGAGCCGCGCGGCGACCGCGCCGCGTCGCAGTCGCCGTCGTACGCCCGCGCAGCCGCCGAGGGCGACGCGCGTCGCACACTTCACAGGTCGCTTCGCTCAGCAACCCTTCATGGCGCGGCTGCGCTCGAATGACGCTTCGGATTGATTCGGGGCGGTGATGACGACGGCGATCGAGGCTGGCTGAGGCGGGCGCCGCCGGCCCCGGGGCACATCGCTTGCTTTCACCCGAAGCGCACGGTGCAAAGGGAGCCAGCCACGAGAGCCCTGGAGTATTGGTCGTCGACCATATCGCGGATTGTCGCGTCATTTTGCGCGTCATGCTTGAAGCGCAAGGCCATCATTTGCGCACCGCCGCGGACGGCTGCGCGGCGCTGAGGGAAGTCGATGCGCGTCCGCCGGACGTCGTTCTGCTCGATCTCATGATGGTCGGCATGAGCGGCGTCGAAGTGTTGCAACGGCTGCGCGCCTGCTCGTCGACGGAGAGAATACCGGTCATCCTCATCACGGCGCGCACCGGCGACAAGGACGTCATGCACGGCTATGCGCACGGCGCCGATACTACATCACCAAGCCCTGGACGGTGCGCCAACTGCTGCGCGGCATGGCGCTCGTCCTCGGCGAGATGGACGCGACGGCGGAGTTCGCCGCCCGACGTCCACCTCGCCGCCCCCGCGCGCCCGCTAGACGCGACCGAGCAAGACCAAGATCAAGACGATCACCACCACCGTGCCGAGCGCGCCGCTCGGTGCGTAGCCCCAATTCCGGCTATGAGGCCAGGCGGGCAGGGCGCCAAGCAGAGCGAGAATGAGAACGATCAGGAGAACGGTCGAAAGCATGGGGATCCTCCGGACGCAGATGATGGAGCGCGTCGCCTGAAACCGCGGCTCAGTGGAAAACCAGATAGAGAATCAGCAAATCCCGGCAACGGGCACCGAGTCGCTACATCAACGCGTAGCCGACCTTGCGGCCCTCATTGCTCAGCGAGTGCATCGCCTAGCCTCTTGGCTCGCGACATATTGCAGCGCACGTGCCAGACAAGTTCGGCAGTCGCACGGGGCGCAACGCTTCGTGGCTGCGCCAACGGCGCGTGTAATGCTGACCAACGCCGGAAGTAATGTCTGCGCGAACGGCGTGCAGCCCGCCTCTTTACTCGGCGTCGCTCAGCATCGAAAGCGTGCAAACTCAACGGTTTGGTTTACCTTCCGGATGGCGAAACCTTCTTCGCGAAGTTGGCATCCGCATTGCTAAAGGCACGCGCAATGACGGCTGAGATGCGACGGGCGACCTGGGCGGGACTCGATGGGCGACTAGTCGTGCGTGATGCGCGCCCGGTGCGGGCGGGCGTGATTGCACCCCGCGAGCCCGCGCCGAAACGCAGCGAAGATGCCGCCCGTGTGTTTCTGCCGATGAAGATCGCGCCGGTCGAGCAGCGGTAAGCTACCGCCTCAATCGTCAGTCTGGGCGCGGTCCCGTTTGCGGGCGCCGCGCACCTTCTTGGCCTGCAAACGACGCTCACGCGACGCCTTGGTCGGCTTCGTCGAACGGCGGCGTTTGGCTGGTCGCACGGCCTCGGCAAGCAGCGTCTGCAGGCGCGCCAGCACGGCTTCGCGATTGCGCGGCTGGTTGCGAAACACGCTCGACGCCAGCACTAAGCTTCCGTCGCGTGTCAGACGCGTCGCCAGGCGTTCCATGACCCGCGCCCGCGCCGTTTCGGAGAGCGACGGAGAGGCGCGCACGTCGAAGCGCAGCACGGCCTTCGAAGCGACCTTGTTGACGTTCTGCCCTCCCGGACCGCCGGACCGCGCATAGGTCAGCTGCAGCTCGGCGAACGGAATAGCAATGCTGTCGGAGATGCGTAGGGAGTCCATAAGTGAGACCGTCGATCGGCGCGAGCGTCTGACAATCGCCGTGCACCGATCGCGCCAGCTTCCATCGCACATCTCGCGGCGCCCGCGTAGTTCGGTTGATGCCGCGCCGACGATCGTGGGAACGAAGAGTTGGACGATGCATCGCGCCGCCGGCTACGCGGTCGCGATTAGCGAGCGCCGCGCGTGCGGCGATCCGAATGACCCGCACCGAGCGCACCTACTACGTCGTCACGTGTCTGTACCGCATCGCCTGGGCGGCGCTCGGGCCGACGTACGCGCTGTTCCTGTTGTCGCGCGGGCTCGATCTCTTGGAGCTCAACCTGGTGCTGGCGACCTACTTGGTCACCACGTGCCTGTTCGAGATCCCGACGGGCGCGGTCGCCGACGTCTTTGGCCGCAAGATCTCGTTCGTGCTCAGCTGCCTGGTGCGCGCCGCGGCATTCGGCATCTACTATCTCTCCAGTTCGCTGTCGGCGTTCATCATTGCGGAGGTGATCGACGCGATCGGCACGACCCTCGCGACGGGGGCGCTCGACGCCTGGGCGGTCGATGGCGTGCGCGCCGAGGGCGACAGCCGCCCGGCGGATCGCTTGTTCGCCCGCGCCCAGGTGATCGGCCAGGCGAGCATGATCGCCAGCGGATTACTGACCGCGCTGTGGACGGCCGACGATCTGTCGCGCGCCTGGCTGGTCGGTATGAGCAGCTTTCTCGCCTGTGCGGCGTTCGGAGCGCTGGCCATGCACGAAGCCCCGCGCCCGCAACGGGCCGCCGCCGCACCTCGTTACTCGCTGGCCGACACGGTGCGTGAGGCGTTGACGATGGTGCGCGACGCGCCGGTGATGCGCGGTCTCTGTTTCATGACCATGGCGACGATGTTCGCCACCATGCCGGCGTTTCATATGTGGCAGCCACGGCTGAGCGGTCTGGCCGGCGCCGGCGCGGAGCTCACCGGCTGGGTGTGGGTCGGCTTGGCGCTCAGCTCGCTGTTCGGCAGCGCGCTCATTCCGCGCCTGGTGCCGCGCCTCGGCCGCGCCACCGCGCTCAGCGCCACGCTCGCCTGGCGGGCGCTGACACTCGGTATCGCCGGCGCCAGCGCCGGGTTTCCGCTCGCGTTGATGGGCTTCACACTGCAAGAGATCGGCAGCGGCTTCAGCGAGCCCGTGCTGCAGGCGTGGATGAACGAGCAGGCCAACGATGCGCGACGCGCCACGGTGCTCTCGGTACGCTCGATGGCCTTCACGCTCGGCGGCGGCACCGGCTTGGTCGTGCTCGGCTGGCTGGCGCGCCGCACCGACATCGGTCTCATCTGGATGATCTCCGCTGCCGTCCTGGCGTTGATTGCGCCCGGCTACTTGCTCGTCGGACGCGTCGATCGCGGTGTGCTATTCAGCCCGCAGGTGCGCGACTCCGGCCGCCCAGCCGACGGTTGATCGCGCGGCGGCCGCCGCGATGCCCGCCCGAGCCGCGACCGCGGGCAGCTCGCGGCGAGCGATCAACTCTCCAGCGGCAGCATGAGGCGCACCGTGCAGCCGACCCCGTCCCGCGACTCGAGGTCGAGATCGCCGCCGAGCTGGCGCACCGCGTGCGCAACGGCGTCGAGCCCGACGCCGCGGCCGGCCAGCGCGTCGCCGCCGGCGCGCGTCGAGAGGCCGCTGCGCAGCACCGCCGTTTCCGCTGCTTCGTCGCCGCCGCCGGCGCGTGCAACGGCCGTACGGTCGATGCCGCGGCCGTCATCCGCCACGCTCAGCAGCAGCACGCCGGCGCTGCCGTCCGCTTCCAGCAGGATACGGCCGACGCGCGGCTTGCCGCTCGCGACGCGCGCGGCCGGCGGCTCGATGCCATGCGCCACGGCGTTGCGCACCAAGTGGAGCAGGGCGCCGCGCAACGGCGCGGCGAGCGGCGCGACGACGGCGAGATCGCCACCGAGCGCTTCGAGCGCGACGAATTTCCGCTCGCTGGCCGCCGCCTCGGCGGTGGCGCGCGCCAGCACCGGCCACAGCGTACGCAGGGCAATGCGATCGTCGCCGCACGGCTCGGCGGCATCGCCGACCTCGTCGCGCACGCGCGCCACCACGCCGCGCAAGGCGTCGAGGCCGCCCGGCGCCCCGAGCGCTTCGCCGCGCACGGCGTCGAGCAGCGACTCGGCATCGTGCAGCACGCGCGCCGCACTGCTGAACCCCGCCGCTGCGGCGCCGACTTTCATGGTGTGGAACTCGCGGAACAGGCTTTCCAGCAGGGTGCGATCGGCAGGCGTGACGCGCTGGCAGGCGAGCAGCGACTCGACCCGCGCCAGGCTATGCACCGCCTCGTGCGCAAAGACGGAGCGCAGCTCGAGCTGTAGCGTATCGGCTGAGATGCCCATCGACGTGACTGGGCACGACGCAAGAGGCCTGCCAGCCGCGCCGTCGACGTGCCGAGGTCGCTTCGCCCCGGCCCGCGCGGGCCGCCGCTGGCGAATCCCTGACATTCGGCATGCCATGCGCGTCTCGATCGCGATCGGTTGTCCGCCGCGCCGCGAAGCCCTACAAACGCCGCCGCCATGCAGACGGTGCACGCAGCCGACGGTCTGTCCGCCCACCTGGATGACGGCGGCGCGCTGCGCATCGAATGGCGCGAGCCCGATTGGCTCGGCCCTGGAACCCTGGCGGTGTACGGGGCGGCGGCGCGATTCCTTGCCGCCAGCCCGGCGCGCGGCGCCGACGATCTGGGCGCGTTTACCGCGCTCGACCTGCGTTGGGGGGATCTGCCGTTCGCGCTCGCCGGGCGCGTGCGCGCCTATGCCGAGCGATCGTTGCTGGTGCTGCGCCTGACGGCGCCCGACGGCTTGGCGTCGACGGGTTCTGGACAGTTCGCCGAACCCGCCGTTGCGTGGCCACACTTTCGTCCGCGCGCCCGCGCCAGCGGCGGTGTGCCGGCGGGCGCGCGCACCTACGGACACCAATGGGCCGAGTTCGCGCTGCCGGTGTTCGGCGATGCCGACGGGGCCGGCTTCCTCTTCGCGCCGCATCGCCCGCCGGTGCTGCAGCCGCTGCTGCTGATCGCGCCGGATGGACGCACCTTGCTGATCGCCCCGCTCGACTATTTCCATGAGCAGCTCATCGCCGTGCCGACCGATGCCGCGTCGCTCGAATCGGGATTGCGCTGTGGCTGGCATGGCGATCTGTGCAGTGCGCCGGCCGGCTTCGCCACGGAGTTGGCGATCTGGGCGGCCAGCGGCCCGCGCGCCGCGCTCGACGAATGGCTGGCCTGCCTGCGCCGCCGCGCCGCCACGCAGCGACCGTCGCGCTACGCCGACGCCGGGTTGGCACGGCTGTCGTACTGGACCGACAACGGCGCCGCCTACTACTACCGCACGGCGAAGGGACTCGACTATCTCACCACCTTGGAGCGCGCAGTCGATGATTGTGAAGCGCGCGGCTTGCCGATCGGCATGGTGCAGATCGACTCGTGGTTCTATCCGCAAGAGCATTCGCGCCCGGTGAGCGACGCGGGCGCGGCGCTCGTGCCGCCGAGCGGCATGCTGCGCTGGGAGCCGCGCGACGATCTTTTCCCAGACGGGTTCGCCGACTTGCGCCGCCGCCTCGGCAATCGACCGCTGGCATTTCATAGCCGGCACTTTGCGTCCGCATCGCCGTACTTCGCGCGCCACGACGCGTGGGTCGATGGGGCCTACGCGCATCCGCGCGACAGCGGCCTGGTGGACCATCTGATGGCCTCGGCGGCGAGTTGGGGCGCGCTTACCTACGAGCAGGATTGGCTGGTGGAATCATTCACCGGCGTGCGCGGGCTGCGCGAGGCGCCGGGCCGGGCGCGCGCGTGGCACGAGCAACTCGACGCCGCCGCCGCGGCGAACGGCATGACGCTGCAGTGGTGCATGGCCGCGCCGCCCGATTTTCTGCAAACCGTGACGCTGCCGCGCGTCACGTCGATCCGCACCAGCGGCGACTACCGCTATTTGTTCGACAACGGCCTCAACTGGGTCTGGCTGCTGCACGTCAATGCGCTGGCGCGCGGCCTCGGGCTCAACGCCTTCAAGGACGTGTTTCTCTCCGACCGGCGCGCCGAGCCGTACGCCGAGATCGAGGCCTTGCTGGCGGTGCTGTGCGCCGGACCGGTCGGTATCGGCGATGCCATCGGCGAGGCCGATGCGGCGCTGGTGCGCCGTACGTGTCGCGAAGACGGCGTGCTGGTGAAGCCCGATGCCCCGCTGGCGGCGTTGGAGCGCTGCTTTCTGCAGCACGGCCATCTGACGCCGTCGTTGTTGTTCGGCGAGACCTACTCGAGTCACGCGGCGGAACGCTGGGTCTATCTCGTGACGCTGCACGCCAGCTCGACGCGCGCCGCGCTGCGCGAACGCGTGGCGCTGGCCGATCTGGGCCCGGTGCGACCGCGCGGCGACGTCGTGGTCTACGACTGGCGGCGCGCCACCTGCCAGCGCGTTGCGGCGGACGCGGCGTGGGAGGTCGAGCTCGACTTCCAGGATTGGGACTATCGCGTGCTGTGCCCCGTGCTGCCCGGCGAGCGGGCGCTGATCGGCGACGTCGCGCGCTACGCCACAATGGGCGATCGCCGCGTCGGAAATGTTGCAGCGAGCGCCACGCAGTTGGCGTTCGATGTCATGGGCGTGCCGCGCACGATCGCCGAGATTCACGGCTGGTCGGCGGCGCCGCCGCGAGCGGCAACTGCCGCAAGCCTCGCCGACCGACGCGATCTCATCCCTGACGCCTGGCGATGGAACGCCGACAGCGGACAATGGAGCGTTCGCGTTGATCTGCAACGTGCGGGCTGCTTGCGCGTGACGCTGCACTGGTAGGAAAGAGCTCGCCTTTGCTGCGCGGCGAAATCGCAGCGCTGCAACGCTCGCGCGCGCATGCGAAGTGACCCGGCAACGCGAATTGACGCCGGCGGGTCTCGTCATCGTCTGCCGCCTTCGCACATCGCGTGGCATGCAAATGGCTGTCTCGCGCGCGCGTCATGGTGGGGCGGGTGCGCTGGGCGAGCGCGCGACGGCAGATCTGCGGGCTCGCGCTCGCTGTGGCGGCGAGCCTCGCGTTCGACGCGTCGGCCAACGCGACGACGTTCGTGCGCATGGACGGGGACGACCTGGCGCGGCGCTCCGATGCCGCGTTGATCGGGACGGTCTCGGCAGTACACGCCGCGGCGTTCGGCAGCGCGGTGGTAACGTTCGTGACAATTGCGCCCGAAGATATCCTGTTCGGTCCGCTGCCGCCCGGCCCGGTCGTGCTGCGCGAGCCGGGCGGTCGAACTGCCGGGCACAGCGAACGCATCTTCGGCGCACCGACCTACCGCCCGGGCGAGCGCGTCCTCGTCTTCCTGCGCCAGAGTGCGGACGGGACGTGGCACACCACCGCGCTGGCGATGGGCAAATATACCCTGCGCGACGCGGCGGGTGGGGTCGTGCAGGCGCAGCGCGACCTCGGCGACGAAGTCATGCTGCTCGATCCGACCAGCGGTGCGCTGAGCGCCGCCGCGCCGGAGCCGGTCGAGCAGCTCTCCGAATTGGTGGCGCGCGCCAGCAAGGTGAAGCCGCAGGCATGGAGCGGCGGGTCGCGCACGTTCACCCGGCACGCCGCGAGCTCCGGCGCGGCTCCGTTCGGCGCGCCGTTCACCTACCTCGGCAGCCCGTCGCGCTGGTTCGAGCCGGACAGCGGCGAAACCGTCGTGTTCGGCGTCGACACCGTCGGCGACGCGGCGCTCGGCCCCGACGTCTCGATCGCCGCGATACGGGCCGCGCTGGCGGCGTGGAGCAGTGGCGACACCAGCCTGCGCCTCGCCGCAGGTCCGCCGCCGGCGGCGTTCCCGTTCGCCGGCTGCGACGGCGACAGCCGCGTGCTGTTCAACGATCCGTTCAACGAGATCGACCCGCCGCAGGACTGCCGGGGCGTGCTCGGTATCGGCGGCTACTGCTATTCGGGCGAGACGCGCAGCGTCAACGGCACGCTGTTCAACCGCATCGAGCTCGGCAAGGTGGTGATCGGCGACGGTTGGGGCGGCTGTCCGTTCTGGGATGCTTGCGGCCTCGCCCAGGTCGCGACGCACGAGATCGGCCATGCCATCGGCCTCGGCCATTCGCTCGATGCCAATGCGACGATGGCCGCGACGGCGCGCTTCGACGGGCGCTGCGCTGGCCTCGGCGACGATGACATCGCCGCACAGCACGCGATCTATCCGCTCGCCGACACCCCAACGCCGACCCCGACCTTCACCGGGGTGCCGTCCGCCACACCGACGGCCAGCCCGCGTGCCAGCGACACGCCGCCGCTGTTCAGCCCGACGCCGCGTGCGACGCAGACGCCGCGCCCGCTCGGGCCGCGCGGCATCAGCGGGCGCGTCGTCTACTACTCCACCGGCGCAGGCGTGCCGGATGTCGATCTGGTCCTGGACGGCGCCGCCCCACGCCTGGCCACGAGCAGCGGCAACGGGCAGTTCGCCTTCGCCGACGTCGCGGCCGGCAGTTGGGATCTCGAGCCGAGGAAACAGGACGACGTCGCGGCGGGTTCGATCAGCGCGCTCGACGCGGTGTGGGTGCTGCAGGCGAGCGCGGGCTTGGTGCCGCTCGACGACGCGCGCGCCGTGCTGTGCGACGTCACCGGCAACGGCAGCGTCACCGCGGTCGACGCGACGCGCATCCTGCAGCTGACGGTCGGCGCCCTCGATCGCTTTCCGGCCGCCGTGACGTGCGGTTCGGACTTTGTCTTCTTTCCCGCAGCGGACGGCGCGCCGAATCAGGAAACGACCCCGCCCGGCCTGAGCTTCGACAGCTGCCGGCACGGAGCGCTGACGTACTCGCCGCTCGTCACCGCCAGCGACAATCAGAACTTCCGCGCCGCGCTGCTCGGCGACTGCGACGGCAACTGGCAGTCGGCCGAGCCGCGCAGCGCCGAGCCGAGACTGGCGCCCGAAGATACGGTCCTGACGGTCTCACCCTTGCGCCGCGTGCGCGGCGGCCGCTGGCGCTTGTCGATCGGGATTCAGGCGGCGAGCGCCCCGCACGCGCTCACGGTCGAATTGCGCTACGACGCGGACCGTCTGGGGCCGGATCGCCTGCGCACCGTGCATCTGGACGGTGCCTTGGTCGAATCGCACGTCGTGCAACCCGGCCGCCTGCTCCTCGCCATGGCTAGCGCCCCACCAATGCCGGCCGACGGGCGCGCGCTGGTCGTGGTGGACTTCGTCGCCGCCGCGCCGGACATCACCGCCCGTTCGGTGCGCGCTTTCAGCGCGCAAGTCGACGATCGCTTGGTCCGCTGAGACTTCCGCCGCGGCGGAAAGCCGCTCAGCCCTCGGCGCCGGGCGACCCGAACAGCCATACGATCCAGGCGGCGGCGGAGCGCAGATGGACGATCGCCAGAAGCATTCTCAGGAAGAGCCCGCCGACACAGGCCCCCCGCGTTGGAGGCGCCTCGCGCCGCGCGCCTCGCCGAGACTGGATGCTAGGCCGCGGCGAGTTGCTCGGGGAAGGGGTCGTGCGCTTCGGGCCGATTGCCGAGCGTGAAGCAGAATGTCGCGCCTTGATCGGGTGCCGAGTCCGCCCAGATGCGTCCGCCGTGGCGTCGCACGACACGTTGCGCGGTTGCCAAGCCGACGCCGGCGCCTTCGTACTCCTCCACCGTATGCAGCCGCTGGAACGGGCGGAAGAGCTTGTCGGAGTAGGCGAGATCGAAACCGCACCCGTCGTCGCGGACGAAGTAGGAGCAGGTGCCGTCTTCGCTGGCCGTGCCGAAGCTGATGTGCGCGTTGGCGTGCCGGCTGGTGTACTTCCAGGCATTGCCGAGCAGGTTCTCGAGCAGGACGCGCAGCAGGCGCGGGTCGCCGCGCGCGACGACGCCGCTTTGAATCTCGAACGTCACCTGTCGCTTCGGTTGCGTGCGCTGCAGGTCGGCGGCGATGCTGCGCGCCAATGCGCTGAGGTCGATCGATTCGAAATGCATCTCGCTGCGCGTCAGCTTCGACAGCTGCAGCAGGTCGTCGATCAGCTGCCCCATGCGGCCGGCGTTGGCGCGCACGCGGCGCAGATAGTCCTGGCCTTGTGCGTCGATGATGCCGTCGTAGTCCTCCAGCAGCGCTTGGCTGAAGGCGTCGATGGCCCGTAGCGGTGCGCGCAAATCATGTGAGACGGAATAGGCAAACGCCGACAGCTCGTGGTTGGTCGCCGTCAGATCGGCGGTGCGTTGCGCCACCAGGGCCTCGAGATCGACAAAGGCCTGCTCGCGCGCCTGGCGCTGATCGCGGCGGGCGCGATCGACCAAGTAGCCGTAGAACGCGGCAGTGGTGAACAGGAACGGCAGCCGGATCAGCGACGGCGAGTGCCACCACGACAGCATCGTGCCGGTGGCCTCCAGGACATAGAGGTACGCCGCGCACACCACGACGGCGGTCAGGGCGATGACCTGGAGACTCTCGCCGATCGCCGCCAGTAGCAGCACGAAAAAATACAGATAGAAGAAATCGGCGCCGAACTCGCCACTGTACACCAGCGTGGCGGTGATCCAGAGCGTGTCGCCGATGATCACCGCGGCGCTGAACAGCGGCCGGCTGGTGACACGCTCAGGCAGCTGGGCGAGGAATACGTTCGACGCCAGCGCCAGCGCGATCAGCAAGAGGATGCCAACCGGCGGCAGGACGAAGGACCGCTCGACCAGCAGCAGATACGCCGTGGCGACGATCAACGTGTAGCGCAGCAGCAGAAAGGCGCGCGATCCTGACAGGCTCACGCTCATGCGGGTCCTTCCGTGAACGGCGACGCGCCGACTGAATCCAGCCTTGCGTCAATGCGATGACGGTAGCGATCGATCATTTGTCTGCGGCTGCTTGGTCGGCATCGCAACGTGCAAGCCACGAGCCAGCCGCGCTGTGCGGGGGGCCACGTCGTGCGTCACGCGCGCCCGCAAGTGCGAGCGGCGAATCACCAACCACTGCGTCGCGGTAGCGTCACCGCGCGCTGCAGCCGAGGGCGGCGAGAAATGCGGCAACGCGCATGCCGACGCGCTGGCCATGTACGAGCAGGAAGTGGTGCCCGCCCGGCATCACTTCCTGCGTCACCGCGGGCAGGGCCGCACGCAGCGCCGCGTCCTGCGCAGCGCCGATGACCGTGCTGTCGGCGCCGCGCAGCGCCAGCGTTGGGCAGCGGATCCGCGCGACCGTCGGCAGCAGATCGTCGACCCGACTGCTCTCCAGCCGCAGCACGGCGCGATCGAAGCGCATTCGCCAGGAGCCGTCGTCCGCCTGTCGCACCGCGTGCTGCGCGAGGCTGGCGTGCCGCGCCGCATCGACGTCGGGCTCGGCCGGCGTAAGCCGAAAGGCCGCCTCCGCCTCGGCGCGGGTCGCGTAGCGGCGCGGCGCGGCGTCTGCCGGCTTGGCGTCGCGCCAGCGCTCGGCGCGCTCGCGCGGCACCGCGCCGAGGCGCGCATCGAGCAGCACCAGGCCGCGCACGCGCTGCGGGTGATGCGCGGCAATCCAGGCGGCGACGCGCCCGCCCATCGAATGGCCGACGAGCACGACGCGCCCGTGCCCCCAGGCATCGACGATGGCCAGGCAATCGTCGGCGAAGTCCTCGACCAGATAACGCGCCGCGGCGGCGCTCTCGCCGTGGCCGCGCAGATCGGGCGCCAATACCTCACGGCCCTCCCACCACGGCACCACGTGTTCCCACCAACGCGCGTGCCCGCCGGCGCCGTGGATGCAGAGCACGGGGTCGCCGTCGCCAGCCCAATGCAGCGCATGCAAGCGCAACGCGGCGTGCTCGAACCAACGCGCGCTATGCGGTCGGGTTGGCGCGGACATCATCAGCCGCGCAGCGTACGCGGATCGAGCGCATCGCGCACGGCGTCGCCGAGCAAGTTGACCGAGAGCAGCAGGCCGAACAGCGCTGCGGCGGCGGCCGACAGGTTCCACCAGATGATCGGATCGCGCGCCAGCTCATCGCGCGCCTGGTCGATCATCTGGCCCCAACTGCCGTCGATGCCGATGCCGAGCCACGACAGCGTGGCTTCGGACAACACCAAGCGCGAGAACAGCAGCACGAAGGTGATGGCGACCAGGTGCAGCAGGTTGGGCAGGATGTGGCGGCTGAGGATGCGCCAGTCGCCGGCGCCGAGCGCGCGCGCCGCGGCAATGTAGTCGAGCTCGCGCAGCTTCAGCGTCTCGCCGCGCACGATGCGGGCGATGCTGACCCAGCTGGTGACGCCGAGCGCCAGACACACCTGAAGTGTGCCGCGTCCGAGCACCATCACCAACGCGATCAGCAACAGCAGTGTGGGGATCGAGGACAGCGTGCTGACCACGAAGAATACTGCATCGTCGACGCGCCGGCCGTAGTAGCCGGCGCTCATGCCGGCGCCGAGCGCCAGCGGCACGGCGATCAGACCGGAGAACCCGCCGATCAGCAGCGCGATGCGCACGCCCTTGAGGGCTTGCAGCAACACGTCGCGGCCGAGGATGTCGGTGCCGAGTAGATGTGCGCCGGGAAAGCGCAGCGGCAGATCGCCGCTGAGCTCGGTGGTCGCCAGGGGCGCCGAGTAGCTGCGCTCGCGAAAGTCGGCCGGGAACAGGCGGTCGATGACGCTGCGCGGTTGATATTGCGTCACCAGATCGGCCTGCGGCGCACCGCTCGGCCGGCCGCCAATCCAGGTGATGGAGTCGAGCATCCCGATCAGCAGATAAAGTCCAACGACGAACAACGGCACGCGGCGCTGCTGCCAGAGGCGGGCCGCCAGCGCGCGCCACGTCGGATCGCGGCGCAGCCACCACGCCAGCGCGCCGGCCAGCGCCAGCAGCAGGACGACGGCTGCATTCGAGAGATGGTGGGTTTCGATCATTCCAGCCGCACGCGCGGATCGGCGAGGGTATAGGCGATGTCGGTCATCAGCTGCCCGGCGATGAATAGCAGCGAGCCGATGAACACCATGACCCGCAGCGTCGCGAAATCGTTGCCCTGCATGGCCTCGACGGTCATCGCCCCAAGCCCGGGAATGCCGAAGAAGGACTCGAGCACGATCGCGCCGGTGAACAGAAACGGAATTTCGATGACCAGATCCGTCAAGATCGGGATGAGCGTGTTGCGCAGCACGTGTCGGCGCATGACCTGCGCCGGCGAGCACCCCTTGGCGTAGGCGGTGCGAACATACTCGCGGCTGCGTTCGTCGAGAAACAGTGTGCGATAGAAGAGGGTGTCCTGGCCGGTGTTGGCGGCCAGACCGATCAGCACCGGCAGGGCGAGAAAACGCGCGATCACGGCCGGCGTCGGATCGAAGCCGGAGATCGGGAACCAGCGCAGCACCTTGCCGAGCACATATTGACCGGCGACGATGTACAGCAGCAGCGACACGCTCATCAGCAGCACGCAGGCGATCAGCGTGCTGCGGTCAAACCATGAGCCCTGCAGATACGCGGCCGTCAACGCGAGGCCGATGCTGGCGAGCACGCCGAGCAGAAACAGCGGCACGGTGAGCGACAGACTGGGGCCGAGGCCGGCGCGCAGGCGATCGATGATCGGCGTGTCGTCGGCATCGCTGCGGCCGAAATCGAAGGTCAGCAGGCGGCGCAGATGATCGACCAGCATGGTGTCGAGCGGCGCCGCCGCATTCCACACGCGCGGCTTGTCGTAGCCGTGGTTCGCCTTCCACTGCGCAATGGCCTCCGGCATCGCCTTGTCGCCGAGCGCCTTGCGGGCGACGTCGTCCGGCGTGGCAACCAGGAAGAACAGCGCGAACAGCAACAGCATCACGCCGAACAGCGTGGCGAGGCTCCAAGCGACGCGGCGTGCCAGGTAGGCCAGCATCAGGCGGTTCTCGCGACGCCAGCGACCGGCGTGTCGGGCGCGGGGCCGCGCATCACGATGCCACCTCCCCGGCGCGTCGCCGGCGCGAGGCGATGCCGCCGGCGGCGACCAACGCGGCGAGCAGGGCCACGGCGGGCCAGCGGATCGGATGATTCCATTCGGCGCGCCGCGCGGCGCGCGGCGCCGGCGCCAGGTCGAGGTATTTGTAGTAGGGCAATGAGAGCGACGGCGTTTTCACATTCGCCAACCAGCCGAACTGCAGCGCATAGTCCTCCGGGTAGTACACCGGGATCCACGGTGCCTCGCGCTCGAGAATCCGCTGCATCTCGTCGATGAGCGCCAAGCGCTCGGGGCCATTCTCCATGGCGCGCATGCGCAAGAACAGCGCGTCGTAGCGCGGATCGGCGAAGTTGGCGGTGTTCGGGCCGCCGCTCGCGGTGCGGCTCATCGGACCATAGAGCAAGAAGAGGAAGTTCTCCGGGTCCGGATAGTCGGCGACCCAGCCCCAGAGAAAGACTTGATAGGCGCCGCTGCGCACCTTTTCCTGGAAGCGGTTGTAGTCGCTGGCGGCGACCTGGACGTCGAGGCCGATGCGCTTCCAGGCTTCGACGAAGAACTGAAACTGCAGCAGGCCGCGCGCGCTGGTGTCGTACACGTCGAAGGTGAGACGCAGCGGCTTGCCGGTCTTCGGATCGATGCCGCCGGGATAGCCTGCGTCGACGAGCCGCGCGGCCGCGGCTGCGGGATCGGCGACGCGCCACGGATTTCGGTAGCTCGGATCGTAGCCGAAGATGCCCGGCGGCAACGGCGACTGCGCCGCCAGCCCGCGGCCGTTGGCGAACAGGCGCAAGAACTCGTCCGCGTCGACCGCCAAGCTCATCGCTTGGCGCAGCGCCCGCCCGGGCTCGCCGGCGGCCCCGCCGACGGTGGCATCATCCATATTGAACCCGAGGTAGTAGACGCCGGCGGTGATCGTCTTCTCCAATTCCATCCCGCGCGCGACTTGTTCCGGCGCCAGCGCGCCAGCGTGCACCAGGCGATCGAAGCTTTCGCGCAGAATCGGCGCGGTATCGTAGTAGCCCTGCATGAACTTGATGAACGCCGGCACCTGCTCGGGATCGCGGCGGAACTCGATACGCTCGAGGAACGGTAGCGGCCGTCCGGCGGCGGCGAGCAACCCGTCGGCGGCGTCGCCCGGCTCGCCCGTGGACGGATAGACGGCGCCCGGCGCCTGCCACTCCGGATGGCGAATGCCGTACCAGTCGTCGTTGCGCGCCAGCACGATGCGGCTCAGGCGGTCGTAGCGCGCCAAGCGAAACGGCCCGGCGCCGACCGGATGGTCGGCGAGATTGTCGCGGCCGTTGCGGCCGTCGTAGGTCGCCACCGCTTCCCATGCCATCGGCGCGGTGAACGGCATGGCAAACCAATACAGAATCTGTGGATAGGGCGCGTCGAGCTCGACCTCGACGGTCTGCGCGTCCAAGACGCGTACGCCGTCGATGCCGCCGACGCGCGCGTATTGCTGGTCCGGGCGCAGCGCGGCGAAGGCGGCGTCGGCGTTGCGCGCCGCCAGCAGACGCTGGCTGAATTCTTTGAAGCCGTGCAGGCGCTCGAAGGTGTCGACCACCGGGCTGCCGACCAGCGGGTCGGCGATGCGCGCCAGACTGAAGGCGATGTCGGCCGCCGCGACCGGGCGCGTCGTGCGGCCGGAGCCGTCGATGCCGAAGCACGCGTCGCGTTGATACAGCGCATCGGCGCGCAGCGTGAAACGATAGGCGACGCGCCCGTCCGCGCGCGGCTGCGCCTGCGGAACCGCGGCGGCGAGCGCCGGAATGAGGCGATACGGCCGCTCGAGGTAGGCGTATTCGAGCAGTGTGTCGAACACGTTGCCGGTCACGGCGTGGTCGATGACCGTGTAGGACACCTGCGGATCGAGCGTCTTCGGCGGCGAGGAGAAGGCGACGTACAAGACCTTGGCCGTCTCGTCGGCGTCTGGATACGGATTATTGGTGCATCCGCCGCCGAGGCCGAGCACCAGCAGGGGCACCGCCATGCGCACCACCGACAGGCGCGTGAGGCGATGAAACGTAGCGCGGCGGCGGCGGATCATTTAAGAGCCCTCGCTATGACGCAGAGCTTCGAGGGCTACAAGCGCATCCTCCTGCCGATCGATTTCTCCGACCATTGCACGGTCTCGGCATTGCAGGCGGCGTGGTTGGCGCAACAGTCCGGCGGCACGCTGCACCTGGCGCACGTCGTCGTGAACCCACTCGATCCGATCTACGAGCCCGATCAAGTCGAACATTGGGTGGTCGTCGAGCACGCCGACAAACGCGGCCGCGCCATGCTCGAAGGCGTCGCCGCAACGTGCCTGCCGCCGGAATGCCCGCGCCAGCTGCACGTGCTGGCGGGTGACCCGTACGCGCGCCTGATGGAGCTCGCCGCGAGCCTCAAGGCCGATGCGATCGTGTTGTCGACGCACGGTCGCAGCAACATCCACCATCTCGTCATGGGCAGCGTTGCCGAGAAGGTGGCGCGCCACGCTACGTGCCCGGTCCTACTGGTGCGCATCGAGCGCTGAGAGGAGAGCGGGGTTAGGGCTGGGGGCTACGGAGGAATCTCTCATCGCCTTTCTCCTTCCCGATCCCTCCAACCTCATAGCCCCGAACCCCTTCTCCTCCGCATGCGACTCACCGCCAACCGCCTGTCGCACCATCTCCTCGAGTGGGGCGGCGCCGAGGACGTCGTCGTGCTGGCGCATGGATTTCTCGAGCACGCGCACGCGTGGGATTGGGTTGGGCCGCAACTGGCGGCGGCCGGCTGGCATGTCTACGCGCTCGACTGGCGCGGCCATGGCGACTCGGAGTGGGTCGGCGCCGGCGGCTACTACCACTTTGCGGATTACGTCGCCGATCTGGGCGGCATCGTGCGCGGGCTCGGCGGGAGCGTCGCGCTGGTCGGCCACTCGATGGGGGGCAATGCGACGCTGCTGTATGCCGGCACCGAGCCGCAGCGCGTGCGCGCACTGGCTTTGATCGAAGGGCTCGGACCGCCGGATTCGGATCCGGTCGATGCGGTCGAGCGCTATAGCGCCTGGCTGGGCGATCTCGAAAAAGTCAGCGCGCGGCAGCGCCCGACGCTCAGTCTCGCGGCGGCGGTATCGCGCCTGCGGATGCGCTATCCGCGCCTGCCGGACGCGGCCGTGCGCCTGCTCGCCGAGCACGGCACGCGCGCGCTCGGCGACGGACGCGTCGAGTGGAAGTTCGATCCGCTCCATCAAACGCGTTCGCCGCAGCCGTACTACGTGGCGCAGGCGCGCGGCTTCTGGCGTCGCGTGACCTGCCCGGTGCTGTATGTCGACGGCGATGCGAGCGAGCTGCGCTATCCGCAGGACCTGCTCGCCGATCGCCTCGCCGGCTTGCGCGCGCGGCGTGTCACGATCGCCGGCAGCGGCCATCATCCGCATCTCGAACAACCCGGCGCCCTGGCGGCGGCGCTGAGCGAATTCTTGCGCAGCGCCGCTTCGCACTGAACGGGCGACCCCTTCCATCTTCTCCGCCCGCTGCCTATGCACGCGCATGCTCTTTCTCCACGAGACGCATGAGGTGATCGGCGGTCAGACCGCGGCGTTCGAAGCGGCGGTACGCGGCGAGTGGCAGCCGCTCGTCGAAGCCGAAGGTCGGGCGCGCTTGCTGTGGTTCTGGCATCTGACGCACGGCACCGGCTTGTCGTACCAAGTCGTCAGCATCACCGCGGTGCGCGACTGGACCGCGTGGGGTGAGATCACCGCCGCCATGCACGGCGATGCGGCATGGCAGCGCTGGTTTCAAACCTGCTGGGCGCTGCGTCGCGAGGTGGTCAGCAAGTTGATGCTGCCGACGCCGTGGTCGCCGCTGCAGGACGTCGACTTCGCGGCGCCGGCGCCGGCGGTCGATACGCCGTCGCTCTTCCTGCACGACACCGGCTGGCCGTATCCCGGCAAGCTCGACGCCTATGTCGGCGCGCTCGGCAGCGTCTTCTATCCGCAGACCGCGCGCTACAAGATGATCCGCGTCGAAGCCTGTTGGACTACCGCTCCAGGCACCGGCCGGTACCACGAAGTGCTGCTGCTGCAGCGCGTGCTCGATTGGCCGGCCTATGCGCAGATGCTGGTCGGCGGCGAGCGCGAATCGAATCCCGGCGACTGGATGGAAGAAGGGCTCAAGTACCGCGACCGCTGGGAGAGCAAGTTACTGCGCCCGGCGAGTTGGTCGCCGTGGCGATAAGAATGGATGTCGAGGCCGCGGCGCTCGCCGCGCTGTGATTCGAGTACCGAGCCGGCTGCCGTCGATCGACAACATTTCTGCTGCTGGGTCGCGCGCCCGCGCCACGTGAGAGGCGGAGCAGCGGTGGCTGCACTGGTCTCCCAGAGCGACGGCCCGCGCTCGGCTCGACACCGGGCTGTGCCCAAGAAAGGTTGTTAGATTGTTGGTTGTTCGGTTGGCGGGCTCAAGAAGGCATCAGACCTAAGAACGTAACAACCTAACAACCTGAGGCCACCTTGATGAGCCCGGCTGCTGACTACGGCCCCGACCCCTCCTCCCGCTTTGCTCCTCCGGAAAGCGGCTGGTAATCGACACGGACTTCCGAGCAGGAGCAGCCAATGGATTTCAGCATTTCGGCCGACGATCGGCTGTTGCAGCAATCGGTGCGCGACTTCATCGAGGGCAAAGCCAACGCGGTGTGGCAGGAGATCGAGCGCACCGACACGTTGCCGCAACATCTGATCGACGGCGCGCGCGACGTTGGCTTGCTCGGGCTCGCCATCCCGCAGGAATACGGCGGCCTCGGCCTGACGGTGGTGCAGAAGGCCTTGTGCCACGAGATGCTGGGGCGCGGGCCGTGGGGCCTGGCGAGCTTCATCAGCGTGCACGTCGGCATTGGCTGTGTCGGCATCGTGCGCTTCGGCAACGCCGCGCAGAAGCAGCGCTACCTGCCGAAAATGGCCACCGGCGAGTGGATCGGCTCGTTTGCGCTGACCGAGCCGCAATCGGGCTCCGATGCCGCCGGCTTGCAAACCAAGGCCGAGCGCCACGGCGACAGCTACGTGGTCAACGGGCGCAAGATCTTCATCACCAACGCCCCGCGCGCGCACCACTTCGTCACCTTCGCGCGCACCGCCGCCGGCATCTCGGCGTTCATCATCGACGCCGACAGCGCGGGCGTGTCGATCGGCCAAGTCTTCGACACGACGGGGCACCGCGGCTCGCAGATCTCCGAAGTCGTCTTCGAGGACGCGCGCATTCCCGCCGAGGCGCTGCTCGGCGAGGAAGGCAAAGGCATGGACTACGCCAAGCGCTGCCTCTCGGAAGGGCGGACGACGCTGTCGTCGCGCTGCGTCGGCTCGGGACAGAAGGCGATGGAGCTGGCGGTCGAGTACGCCGAGCAGCGCAAGACCTTCGGCAAGCCGCTGATCGAGCACCAGTCGATTGCCTTTCGCCTGGCGCAGATGAGCGCGCGCACCGAGGCGGCGCGGCTGATCGTCTATCGCTCGGCGTGGATTCTCGATCAGGGCGGCCAGGCGATCCGCGAATCGTCGACCGCCAAATACCTCGCCGCGGAGGGCGCCTGGCAGACCGTCGACGACGCCATGCAGATCTTCGGTGGCTACGGCTACATCAAGAGCGAGTACATGATCGACCGCCTGTGGCGCGATCTGCGCGTTGCCCGCGTCTATGACGGATCCAGCGAGGTGCAGCAGATCGTCATCGCCGGCCGCCTGCGCAAAGGCGATCTCGAGACGGCGTGGGGCTAACCGCCGGTTGGTACGTTGTTAGGTTGTTGGGCCGACCCATGCCTCACAACCAGCCGCCCAGCGGCCTAACAACCTAACAACCTAACAACCTGAACCCCTGCCGAAGGGGGGGCCCCGGCCGCCCCTTTCGGGACGGCCGGGTGAGGGAGCGTGGACCACGGCCCATCCGTGATCCGGCGCCCAGGGCTTAACTCAGGCGCGCGTTACTGCGCCTGCGCCGCGCCATTTGACGAGGCAGCGGCAACCGTCTTCTGACAGTGCTGAATGGTCTTCGAGGAGACCTTGAACTGTTTCTCGACCTCTTTGGTCGATTTCCCTGCGGCCATGGCCGCGTCGATCTTCTTACACGTCGCGCTGGGCTGAGGCGGATGCTTTGAACTGGTCGCCAACGCCGGCGAGACAGTCAGCATTGCTGCAGCCACAAACAGAGACGCTCCCATCAGTGCGCGCTTCATGGACTTGTCCTCCTTATGTTGTTGCACCGATGGCGGAGGACAGGAGCAACGGCGATGCCAGGCTCGAAACGCTGTGGCGACGAGTCGATTACTAAGCTTTCGGGCAGACCCTGAGACGAACGGTCACACCTTGCCGAGTCATGCGGCCCCACCTCCAGGTTGCCGCTGAAGGCGTCGCCGGCGCGCCGCACGGCGATTCGCGCCCGGCCGCCGGTCAGCCAGGCGAGGCGCGCGCCCAACGCATCGAGCTCGGCGTCCGTCAGATCGTCCGGGGCGACCAGGTCGAGCAAGGTCCCTTCCGGCGCGTGACGCAGGTCGTCTGCGAGAGCGGCGGCAAATTCAGGTGTCAGCGCGCCGAGGCGGACGATGGTGACACCGCGACTGCGCAGGCGGGCGCGCAAGTAGCACCCGCTGCCTTCCGTGGCCTCGCAAGTCGCGGCGGCGAGCGCGTCGCGCAGCAGCCGCAATAGATCTCCATAGGTGCGCAGACAGCCGAGGCGGTAGCGCGGCGCTTCAATGCCGAGGCGATCCGCCAGGCCCAATGCCAAATCGATCAACGGCAGCGCGCGCAGATCCTCGATGCCGATGCCCAGTTGCTCGGCGGCGAGCGCGCGAATGTGCCGATCGGGTTCCATCAATGCTGCCTCCGCCGCACACTATGCAACCCGCAGACCAGCGCGCGCCGCGTGCCGGGCCGCGGACGCGCATCTGTTGGGCGTGCGCAGCGTGAGGCATCCGGCCTCAACGGCGTGACCGCATGCCTCACGCGCACGGCGATCGCGCTGCGACGTTGGCGTGGTGTGTCAGTCTGTCCGCACGCGGCGTTGCCGAGAATGCCGTCGGCGATCAACCTCGAGCCGTCGGCCGGAGATCGGATCCTCGTGTTGCCTCGGGTTTCCGAAGCTGAAGGCCGGCTGCTGATGGCTGAAAGCAAGAAGGCCGCAGGCTGACGGCTGTGGCGAACTTGTTGGAAAAAGCTCCACGCGCCGCACCAGGGGGCGCGCGGCGCGTCAGCTCTCGCCGCCGCGGTGATCGATGCCGTAGCGCTGCAACATACGGTAGAGCGAGCGGCGCTCGAGACCGAGAATGGCGGCGGCACGGCTGACGTTACCGCCCTGCTGATGCAGGATGTGGCGGATGTAGCGCTGCTTGAGCTCTTCGAGCGTCGGGGAGTCGGTCAGCAGATCGCCCACCACTTCGGGAGGCGAAAACCGCATGTCGGCCGGCAGATCGGCGACATCGAGAATACCGCCTTGGGCCAACGCCACGCTGCGCTCCAGCACATGGGCGAGCTCGCGCACGTTGCCCGGCCAGTCGGCGTTGCACAGCTGGGCCATGACCGCATCGGAGACGCCGGTCACGGTTTTGCTGCACTGCAGCGCCGCGCGTTGCACGAGGTGCTGGACCAGCACGGGGATGTCGTCGCGCCGCTCGCGCAGCGGCGGGAGCTGCAGGGTCACGACTTTGAGCCGGTAGTAGAGATCTTCGCGGAAGTGTCCTGCGTGCACGGCGGCGGCGAGGTCGCGATTGGTGGCGGCGACGACGCGCACGTCGACCGAGCGCCACTGCGTCCCGCCGACCGGCCGCACCTGATGCTCTTGCAGCACGCGCAGCAGCTTCGACTGCAGCGGCGCGCCGATCTCGCCGATCTCGTCGAGAAAGACGGTGCCGCCGTCGGCTTCGGCGAACAGTCCTGGACCGTCGTGTATCGCGCCGGTGAAGGCGCCGCGCACGTGGCCGAAGAGCTCGCTCTCCAGCAGCGTCTCGGTCAATGCCGTGCAGTCGACGGCGACGAACGGGCGCTCGCCGCGCGGGCTGTGACGATGGATGGCGCGCGCGACCAGCTCCTTGCCGGTACCGCTCTCGCCGAGGATCAAGACCGTGCTGCGCGCCGGCGCGACGCGCGCGATGGTTTTGTAGACGGCAATCATTGCCGGCGTGCGGCCGATCAGCCCGTCGGCCTCGGCGCCGCTCGGCTCGGTGGTGGCCGAGGCGCGCGGTCGCTCGAGAATGCGCTGCACGACGGCGCGGATCTCCTCGACGTTCATCGGCTTGCTGACGTAGTCGACCGCGCCGGAGCTGATCGCCTCTACGGCGGTATCCATCGAGCCGAACGCGGTCATGATCACCGTCGGTAGATCGGGCGCCACCTCGCGCAACTGGCGCATCAGCGCCAAGCCGCTTACTTGCGGCATGCGCAGATCGAGGATGGCCAGATCGATGCCGCCGCGCTGCACGCCGGCCAGCGCGCGCGTCGGATCGGTCTCGGCGACGACCTGCAGTCCGTCGTGCTCCAGCACTTCGGTGAGCAGCTGGCACGACACCGCATCGTCGTCGACGACGAGCACGCGCGCCATCTACGCCTCCACCGGCAGTCGCACGCGCATGGTCGTGCCGTGGCCGGGAGCGCTTTCGGCGACCACCTGGCCGCCGTGCGCTTTGACGATGTGCTCGACGATCACCAGGCCGAGGCCGGTGCCGCGGCCGGGCGCCTTGGTGGTGTAGAACGGCTCGAAGGCGCGCTGCACCTCGTCGGGCAACATGCCCGGGCCGCTGTCGATCACGGCCAGCTCCACTTCGGCGCGGCGGCCGTCATGCGCCGCGTGCGGCGTCGCGGTAATGCGGATCAGCCCATGCTCGGGCGTGGCGTCGATGGCATTGAAAAGCAGGTTGAGGAGCACTTGACGCAGGCCGACCGCGTCCGCCGGCACCGGCGACAGGTTGTGCGGCACGTCGGTGGCGAGCGTGATGTGGCGCGCCGCCAAGCGCGCGGAGACGACCGCGGCAGCGTCGGCAACCAACGCGCCGATCTCCAGCGGCGTACGGCGCAACGGCACGTCGCGCGTGCGCTCCAGAATGCTGCGGATCTCGTCGATCATGCGCCGCAGCTGCGACTCGACGATCGACAACTTCTCGTGCTGCGGCGCCGACAACGGGTCGCGTTGCAGGAGCTGCACGTAGCCGAGCACCGAGTTGAGCGGCGTGCCCAACTCGTGCGCCAGCGTGCCGGCCATCTGGCCCAGCGCCGCCAGACGTTCGCCGCGGCCGAGTTCGAGCTGGGTCTCCCACAGCCGATCGTTGGCCGCTTGCAGTTGCGCGTTGCGCTCGGCCAGGCTCTCGGTGGCGAGCCGCACCTGTGCGCCGAGATCGGTCGTCAGGGTCTCCAGGCGCGCCACCATGGCGTTGAAGCGCTGGCCGAGGAAGTGCAGCTCGTCGTCCGTGTGCAAGGTGACGCGCGCCGCCAAGTCGCCGCGCTCGACGCGCTGCATGCCGTCGACCAGCGCGTCGACCGGCCGCGTCACGCGGCGCTCGAGGAAGCGCGTCAGCACCAGGGAGATCAAGGCGATCGAGCCGAGCAGTTCGATGGCGCCGAGAAAGCGGATGCGGCTGACCAACCGCGCTTCCTCTTCGCCGTGCACGTCGACTTGCGCGGCGCCGACAATTCGCCCGCTGCGCAGGAGGGGCAATCCGAGGCGCCAGCTGTCGGCGTCGGCGCGCATCACCACCGGGCGATTGAGCGGCTCTTGGCGGCGCAGCGCGGCGACCTGCTCGGGGCTTGGCGCCGCGGCGACGTCTTCGCCACTCGGCCGCGTGCTGACGTCGACGACGGCGCGATCCTCGTCGAGACGGAAGACGTCGATGGCCGTCACTTCGGGGTCGCCGTAGACCAGGGTCGCGAGCTGCTCGCGCAACACCGCCGGCGGCGAGCCTTCCCACATCGAATCGACGGCGCGCAGTACCAACGCGGCGCGATCGCGGCGATCCTGGCTGATGGCGCGCGCCGTGAGATGACTGTCGATCGCCTGTGACAACACCAGCACCGCGGTCACGGTCGACACCACGATGGCGATGAGCCGGAGATGCAGGGAGCGGCGCATAGTGTGCGAGGCGGTGCGGGCGGGCTGGCTGGTGGCAGGAGCAGACGGTGTGACGTCACGAGCTATTCAAGGCTAGCAGCAAACAGCCGGTGGGCGCACGCCCGCACGGATCATTTCGCCGCGCCGCGGCGCTCATGGCGTCAGCCGCAGTCCGGCCGCGACGTGCGCGGCGGCGAGCAGCACCGCGGCGGCGCCGAGCCACGGGTGCCAGTCGCGCGCCGCCATGCGGCCGCGGCGCATGGCGCGCGCCGTCAGCCAGCTGCCGGTGAGCAGCAGCGCCAGGGCCGTGCCGCTGCGAAAGTGCAACGACTCGGCAAAGCTCAGGTCGGGCCGGTCGAACAGCGTGGAGGCGGCGCCGCCGAGCCAGCTGATCAGCAAGCCAATGTACGTCAGGGTGCCGAGGCGCTCGTGGCGTGCCGCCAAGCGAGCCCGATCGCGCCGCGCCGTGCGGACCTGCAGACCGAGCAGCCCGACGTAGAGCAGCAGCACCAGCACCACGGCGCCGGCCAGCGGATGCAGATAGGGCATCACGTGGCGCGCAACACGCGCTGCGCAGCCGACAGGCCGGTTTGCACAGCGCCCTCGATGGTCGAGCCGGTGAGCCAGTCACCGGCGTAGAAGATGCGCGTGCGCGGCCGCCGCAGAAACGCCGCCATGCGGCGGAAATGGCCCGGCGGAACGACGACACTGCCTTCCGGACGCGAGTACAGTCGGATCCAATCGGGATCGGCGAGGCGTCCGAACACCGCTTCGGCGTCGCCGCGCAGGGCCGCGACGGCGGCGGGCGGATCGCGCTCGATCAACTCGGCGCTGCGCCAGCCCATCGGCTGAATGGCGAGCAGCTCTTTGCCCTTCGGCACGTATGACGGAGCCAGCGCCGACCACGTGCGCACACGCGCGATCGGGTGTCGGCCGGGTCCGGCCGCCGTCACCAATGGATACTGCACCGTGATGGGTCGCTCGTAGCCGAACAGCAGCGTCAGGCTCGGCATCGTACGCACTGCGGCGGCGTCGCGTCGATCCTGCTCCTCGAGACCGCCTGCGAGCTTTGCGATGACCGACGCCGGCGCGGCGAGGATGACGTGATCGGCTTCAATCTCGCCGCCGGCGTGATGCACGACCACAGACGTATCGCGCCGCTCGACTGCGCTGGCCGGGCAGCCGGTGCGCACCTCGAGACCGCGCGCCAGCTGATCGCACAGCGCGCCCATGCCGGCGGGCAAGACGAGCAGCTGCCACTTGAGGGCGTGCCGCACCAGGGCCTTGCCGACCGCCGCCGAGGTCTCCTCGCCGCCGACATAGAAGAAAGGCTCCAGGCCGGTGCGCAGCAAATAGTGATACGCCGTCTGACCGGCGGCGCGCATGCCCCATTGCTCGACCGTCTCGCCGCGATCGAGCCGCGCGAGGCTGCCGGGTTTGGCGATGTGCACGCGCCGCTGCAGGGCCGCGCGCGCGAACAGCGCGGCGGCGCGCAGCTTGTCGGCCAGCGTGATGAGCGGAAACTGCAGGATGCGGCGCGGCGAGCTGAGCTCCATCTCCAGCTTGCCGAACGGCGTCGCCATGACGCCGGACTGCGGCGTCGGCGCCAGCGTATCGATGCCGAGCTCGCCCAGCAGCGCGAGCGTCGCGTCGTAGAAAGTCGTGAGGAAGTTGGCGCCGGTGTTGACGGTGAAGTCGCCGACGCGCTCGGTGCGCGTGCGGCCGCCGATCGCGTTCGCCGCCTCCAGCACGGTGACCTTCACGCCGGCGCGCGCCAGCGTAAAGGCCGCTGCCAGTCCGGCTGGCCCGGCGCCCACCACGACACAGGTCTTCGACACGGTCCCTCCAGCCGCGATCAGCGGACAGCGCCCGGGTTGCGCGAGGTCACGCGCGCACCCACGTCGCGGGCGCGCATTCGATCACCCGGCCGGCCGCGGCCAAGCGATCGAGATGCTGGAGAATCGTGCGGCGCTCGGCGGCGTCGATCCAGCTCAGGGTGGCATGCGGCGGATAGAGGAAGCGATGCGCAACCAACTGCACCACGCTGCGCGGTGCATCGAGGTAGTCGAGCAGGGCTGTCTCGCGGGCGCCGATGCGCGCCGCGAAGCGTTCCAGCTTGGCGAGGAAGACGGCGCGATCCTCGATGACGCCGGCGTGATGAAACGACACCCAGACGCGCGCCGGGATGTCGCGCACGCGCGCCAGCGAGCGCTCGAAATCGGCCAAGCTCGACCACGCGTCGCCGTAGTACGGCCCGAAGCCGGTCAGGTCGATGTCGCCGAGGAACAACACGCCCGCCGGCTCGACGAGCAACGCCGAGTGGCCACGCGTGTGGCCGGGCAGGTGAATGGCGGTGATCTGCACGCCGCCGCCGAGATCGAACAGCGCGCCGTCGTCGTACGCGACAGCGTCCGGCCGCGGCGCATAGTGAAACTGTTCGGTGAGCCAGGCGCGCATGGCCTCGCGCCGAGTGGCGTCGTCGGCGCCGTAGATGGTGAGCAGACCGTCGGCATCACGCAGGCCGAGCGCGTCCTGGCGCGGCGCCGCGACGCGCGCGCCGGGGAACCGCGACAACCCGGCGAGGTGATCTTCGTGCACATGGCTCAGCACGACGAGGTCGACCGCGCCGAGCCCACCGGCGCGGCGCGCGACGCTGAGCGAGGGATCGATCAGCGCGACGCGCGCGGCGCCGCGCACCAGCAGCGAGTTGCCGTCCGGATACTTGCCCGTCTTCTCCCCGACCAGGACGGTGGCGGCGCCGAAGCGGCGATCGGTCTCCTGCAGCATTGCGACTCCGGTGACTGCCAGCCGCGCTCGCCGCGGTCAAATTTCCTGCTGACAGACCGCCGTTGCGCCGCTAGCCTGCGCCGCCGAGGAGACCTCAGCCATGCGCGCACATCTGATCGCTGCCGGCCTCGTAGCAGGTGCCATGCTTTGCGCCGCGACGGCGCGGGCGCAGCTCGACCCGGTGCAGGTTCGCAATCCCGATCCCGGCACCGCGCTCACTGCCGCCGGCCTGAACGTGCTCTTCGTGCCGGTGCGCGTCGCCGCGACCGCGGTCGGCGCGGTGCTCGGCGGCGCCACGGGTTGGCTGACGGCCGGCAACAACCAGGCGGCGAATAGCGTCTGGTATGTGTTCGACGGCCCGCAGGTGCTGCAACCGGACAATCTCTACGGAGAGGAGCCCGTCGAGGTCGGCGACCTGCAATTCAACATGCACATCATGAATCCGCGCTGACGCGCCCGGCGCTGCGGTGGCGGGCAGCGCAGCGCCGCCGCACGCGCACAGTTGTTCGGTGCGCTGCCGGATGACTAAAGCTGGGCGGTGCCCGTCGCCAGTCCAGACGTTCTCATCATCGGCGCCGGCGTCATCGGCTGCGCCATCGCGCGCGCGCTGGCCTTGCATGGCGCCGGCCGCATCGCCGTCGTCGACCGCGGCCAGCCCGGTGCCGAGGCTTCGAACGCCGCCGCCGGGGTGCTGGCGGTCGCCAGCAGCCGCGCGCCGCGCGGTGCGCTGTTCGAGCTCAAGCGCAGCAGCGCCGCGCTCTACCCGGCGCTGGTCGATGCGTTGCAGAGCGAGACCGGCCAGGATCTCGGCTACGCCGCCGGCGGGCTGCTCGATCTCGCCTTCACCAGTCGCGAGGCCGAGCAACTCGACCGCCTGATCGCCAAACGGCGCGAGGACGGCTTTCGCGTCGAGCGCCTCGACGGCGACGCGGTGCGCGCGCACTACGCGCATATCAACCCGGCGGTGCGTCGCGGGGCGCTCTTTGCCGACGACGCGGCGATCGACAACACGCGCCTGGTCGCGGCGCTACACGCCTCGGCCGAAGCGCGCGGCGTCAGCTTCCTGCTCGGGCGCACGGTGCGACGCCTGCGCGCGACAGGCGGACGCATCAGCGCCGTCGAGCTCGACGACGCCACGCTCACTCCGGGCCGCGTCGTCATCGCCGCCGGCGCCTGGTCGCCGCAGCTCATGGCCGGCTTGCATGCGCGCCTGCCGATCGGACCCGATCGCGGCGAGATGATGGCCGTCAAGTTGCGCGCACCGACGCCGCCTCTGCCGCTGCCGATGTCGTGGCGCGATGGCTACCTCGTGCCGCGCCCAGGCGGCGAAGTATTGATCGGCGCCACCAGTGCACCAGGGGAGGACGACAAGCTGGTCACCGCCACGCACGCCGCGCTGCTGCTGACACGCGCGGTGCGCATGTTGCCGGCGTTGGTCGATGCGCCGATCGTGCGCGTCTGGTCGGGCGTTCGCCCGCAGTGCGCTCTCGGCCGCCCGATCATCGGTCCACTGCGCGGCTTCGCCAACGTCACGCTCGCCGTCGGCCACCACCGCAACGGCATCCTGCTCGCACCCATCACCGCGCAGCTCGTGGCCGAGCTCATCGTCCACGGCGCCACCAGTTGCGCGATCGAGCCATTCAAATACCGCCCTCGTTGAAGGGCGCGTCGCGCTCGCAACGTCCGTCGACCTACTGCATCCCGGCCCGACGGCCGCGCCGCCGACCTGATGCGTTCCGAGCACGACCGCCGCGGCCGCCGCGCGCCGAGCTCGCCAGGCCACTGCCGATCTTCCCGTCGTGGCCGCGGGCGTCCGCGCGGCTGCCGTGCGCCGCGCGCGGCTGTCATCTCGTCGCTCCGGTCCTCCGCCCACGGCGACATCGCCCGCCTCACCGCGCGGTGGCACCGCGCGGGTGCGCGCGCTAAGTCGACGCCATGCAGGAGCTGACTTTCACGCGTGACGGCGCGCTGATTCGCGGCGTCGTGGCGCGGCCGGAAGGGGTCGGCCCGTTCCCCGGCCTGATCGTCATCCCCGACGTTCGCGGCGTTTCGGATCACTACCGCGACGTTGCCGGCCGCTTCGCCGCGGCCGGCTTCGTCAGCTACGTCGTCGATCTGTACAGCCGCGAAGGCGCGCCCGAGCTGACGGACATGGCAGCGGTGTTTGCCTGGATCGCCGCGCTGCCCGACCGGCGCGTCCTCGCCGACCTGGCCGGCGCCGCGGCGCGCTTGTCGGCGCATCCGGATGTGCGCGGTGATGCCATCGGCATCACCGGCTTCTGTCTCGGCGGGCAGTACGCACTGATGGCCGCGTGCACGGCGCCGGGCATCCGCGCCTGTGTCAGTTGGTACGGCATGCTGCGCTACGCGAAGACCAACGCGCTCAAGCCCGCGAGCCCGCTCGATCTCGCGCCGCAGCTCGCCTGCCCGTATCTCGGTTTGTTCGGCGCCGACGACGCGCTCATCCCGCTCGCCGACGTCGAGGCCCTGCGATCAATCCTGGCGCGGCACGGCAAAACCTTCGACCTCAAGATCTACCCCGATGCCGGGCACGCGTTCTTCAACGATGCACGGCCCGACACCTATCTCCCGGCCGCCGCCGCCGACGCCTTCCCGCGCGCCGTGCGCTTTCTGCTCGACCACCTCGCCTGACGACGCGAGGTGCTCGCGACAACGAGCCAATGCTGTCGCCGATCATCGTATTCGTCATCTCTGCGCGCATCGCCGTTGCCGTCCACTCCATACGGCGCGGCAAGCCGTGGTGGGCCGGTTGGCGACCGCGAGAATTCTCGCTCCGCGCATTCAGCTGGAATGCGCTGGCGCTTTTTGCGATCGCGTCGACGCTGCTCGGCATGCTGGCCTGCGGCCTATCGCATTGAGTCGCCAGCGTCCCGCCGACTACCTTGCGAGCCTCCAGAACGCATGGTAGCAAGCCCGTTCCTGCCGATCTGCGATACGCGCCCATAGCTCAGTTGGATAGAGCGTCTGACTACGAATCAGAAGGTCGCATGTTCGAATCATGCTGGGCGCGCCTCCACGGCTTTTTCATTTCTGGCTCGAGCTTGCCGCGGGTCGGCGCGGCGGCGGTCAATCACATAGTCAACAGCGCCGCGTGATGCGGCCGCCTCCGGGGCGGGGGCCTTTTGTCCTGGCTTCAGACTCACGTCAGCGCCTGGCGGTTGCTGCCGTCGCGCAACCAGTGGCAGGTGACGCCGGAGACGACTCGCTTGCTCCAACACTGACGGCAGCACTCGTTTAGCAATGTGCGCCCGTTCTTCTGCCAGGTGGAAGCGGTAGAGACGGCGATCTGGCTGAACGAGTCGCGCCGCAGACGAAGAACGGCAAGAGGCTGCTCGACTACCTGGCAGCGGCCAACCGCGACGCCAACCCGGATCTGATGCGCCTGGCGCTCAAGCTCGCGACCGGCAGCGGCAAGACCCAGGTGATGGCTAGGCTCATCGCCTGGCAGACCATCAACGCACAACGGAAAAGGAGTACGGTTCGAGAATAGTACCGGTGGGGGCCCGGGCCTCAACAGCCGGGTTACGGGATTCCGTCTCATGGGCCCGACGGAAGAAATTCCAACCGGCTATGTTTCGTATTATAAGACGCTTCCGGGTGGAGGCTATCAGACGCTAAACCCCTTGACCGGAAAGTCGATCAATTCAGGTGATCCCATGTGGCATATTCTAACTAAGTAGCGCGAGTGTTGAATATGAAAACCGTAGAGAGTGCACTCATCGGTCAGGAATGTGAGTCCGTGTGTTTTATCGGAACCTATTCGATATTGGGTTTTGGCGACGGATCAATCACTGCATACCTGTGGCCCAAGGTGTCATCGGATGGAGCGTATAGCGCGTTCGGTGACCGCGGGTATCCGGACAAATTATGCGCATTAATAGGGACAGAATATAAGCGACGTCAGCGTCGATCCTGGCATTGAGTTCAAGATTATGTTCGGTGATCGTATCGGCATAATGATATCCTTGCGACCAGAGGACCGACGCGGGGAGAGACCCTAATGGTGGACGTGGGACGCGGCCAGGTCTTTCGCCGGGGCGAAGCAACCTGCATGCCCCGGTGTGTGTGCGGAGCTCTTTGCGAACCCGCCGTTCGTCAAGCCGCCGAAGCTGCCGCCCGCCAAGGTGAATCCCGACCACCCCGGCTGTAGCGGGTGAAGGGACACGGCGGACTCGCTTCGGTCAGATCAGGACTGACCGTCAACTACCGTCTTCATTGCGGCCCTCGAAATACGCGCACATCCAGCGCCTCAACGCCGGTTTCTCGCCCGCCCACTCCCAGAGCCCGTCGCTGCCGTTCCGGAGATCTGTCGCCGGATCGAAATCGAGGTCGACCAACTGCTCGTGCCGCTCGCCGTACCGGCGATCCCTGGTATCGCCGTGCCATAGGTGCAGCAGGGTTCCCGGCGTGGAGCCGATCCGCCCCCCCACGTCAGCGTGAAAGCGCTGCGCCCACTGGCGAAAGTGCTCGCGGAATTTCGGGCCGACCGGGCACAGCTTGCACAACATCGACAGATCGCCGCGCATGGCGTGGGCCATGAAGTGGTCGCCGCTGCCGCTGATGCAGGCGTCGTACAGTCCGTGGCGATCCAGGAGGTCCCGGCGCGCGGCCCAGCCGAATCCCGTGTGGCCGTGCTCGGTGTATTCCCTCGCGAAGACGTCCGGCACCACCTCGCTGACCCAGGCAAAACCGCTCCACACCTCGCCCAGCCCGCGGTACGCGACGTGGGAGCGGGGCAGCCGGATCGCCGTCTTGAACGGCTGCACGATCGGCACCTCGTCGAGCAGAGCCGCCGTCTGGATCGCCCAGTCTGGATTCGAGAAGAGCACGTCGCAATCGAGCCAGGCGATCTTCTCGGCGTCCGCCGGGAGCGAGGCGACCGCGAGATTGATCAGCCGCTCCTTCTGCCACATGACGTCCCTACTGCGCATCCGCATGTAGTCAGGCCCGGAAGGGAGCGTGAAGTCGGCGTCGCCGAACACGCACTCCACCGTCAGGAGCTTGAGGCCGGCCTCGCGGATGGAAGCGGCGAACCGGTCGTACGTCTCGCGCCGTGTCCGAAAGCCGCTGGAGTTGAAGTAGCACGTCACGATGACAAGCTCGTCGCAGCGACGATAGTGCTCCGCAGGCGACGTCTCCGGATGCGCGCACGGTCGAGAGACGAGCTCGAAATCAATGGGCTCCGCCATCGCCGGATCCTGTACCGATGTGCTGCAGCGGAATCCAGCGGCTGGCCCGTCGACCTCGCCGTGGTTGGGCGATCAGCCGCACGCGTATGGACCGATGTGGCTTTGCCCACAGACCCGAGGGCGCGGCTCGGGTTGTTAGGTTGCTCCATCCCTGGTTGTTGGGTCAGAAGGCGTTCGGAACCAAATCCATCAACCAACAACCCTTTCCTGGCAAAGCCGCCGATCTCGCACGGCCTTCGACGATCCGGCGCCCAGGCGGACGATCCCGCCGCGCCGTTGCGCGCCGACCCGCGTACGCGCGGTGCTGGCTCCCGACGACGCGCCGCCGCTGGTCTCCGAGCGGGGTTCGAGGTGGTGTGGTGTTCTCCTCGTTTCCGGACGCCTCAGGCCGCTAGTCGCTCCCGGAACTCGCTCGGCGTGAGATAGCCGAGGGCCGAGTGCGGACGTTCGCGGTCGTAGCGTTCGAGCACCAACTCGCCGGCCTTGGCGCGCAGCTTCCGACCTCGCGGTCGTGCGCGGCCTGTGGTCTGCACCCCAACCTTGAGCCACTAGGCCACCCGTTCAGGACCACTCAATCCTCCGTCGGTATCTGCCGCCACGCGGGCCGCTCAATTCCCCTGGCGAGAGGCTTGACGATAATGCGGCGCTGAGCGTCCTCACGCTGGTCGCCGCGCTTGCCCCACCGCACTGCCTCGGCCATTACGCTCAGAGCCTCGGCTTTTTGTCGCGTCCAGCTCCAGGACCAACTGGCCAACCTTCGCGCGGTTCCCGGACTTCGCGCTCATGCGCGGACTGCTCATCGTCGGTGCACACCTTCTTGCCCGCGCTCGCCGGCTTTCAGGAACCTCTCCATCCAGCCTTCGATCTCCGACTGTTTCAGCCGTTGATCCAACGAGTCGAGAGCGGTGCGATCCACAACACGACCGACGAGACGGCGTGACCGGTGCGCGCGCAACGCCCGGATGACGACCTCGGGCAACGCGATGCGGCGGCTATCTTCGGTCTTCGGCTCGACAGGCTGCAACCCTTTCCCGGTGACGCGCTGCAGTTGTTGCCGTACCGCCAAGAGTGCGCTGCGTTCGCTGACGGCGAGCGTTAGCTGGTCGTCGCGGCCGACCCGGAGCCAGGTGATGGGCCGCGACGCGGGCGACCGCCGTCGCCTTTCTCCGAATAGGGTTCAGTCAGTAACAAGCGTACTAAAGGATTTCCCTATTGTGAACTCCAAGTCGGCAGTTATATCAGGCGGAACGGATTGTTCCGGGGGGGATATGAAGGCCGGCCTGATTAGCATCCTGTTCAGCCTTGGCATAGCAGCGGTCTGTTGTGTGTCTGGGGCTCGAGCAGACGATGTGACCGCTCCTGGTGCGCGTATCCTAGTTGTCGGCGACTCGAACGCGACGGGCGCCGGCCAGCGCAGTCAGCAAGCGTGGACGATGCGTTTGTCACGTTCGACGGGCCGGATGGTGCAGGTGTTCGGTGCGCCGGGGGCGTCGCTGGCCACGCCGTTTTCCGATATCGGGGATGTTCCAGAGTGCATCGTGCGCAACGAGCTCGGTTACGGGCTGCACGTCGCTATCTTGGCGTTGGGTACCAATGACGCGGCTACCCCGCACGATGCGATTCGCGATGCGGTCGATGCGACGATCACCGCCACTCGAGCGCCGTGGCTCTGTCTGCTTCCGCCGCCGGTCAGGAACGCGACGCAGGAAGCCGCGCTGGTACAGGTTCGGCAAATCATTCAAGACGAATGCACTGCGCACGGCGCCGCAATCCTTGACGGCACCCAGGTGTTGACCCTGGCCAATCTCGACGCCAGCGGCGTGCACTTTACCAAGCTGGGTCACATGAAGATGGCGCGCGCGGTGCGGTGCGCGATTGAACAGATGCACCTGCCGCCGCCGTAGGTCACTCGCTCGTCTGCTCAACCCGGCGGTGATCGCAGTGCGAAAGCAGCGCCATGGTGGTGCGCGCCGCCCTTCGTCGCGTGCCGGATCAATCGTGGCGCCGGCGCCGCGGCCGCTTCCGCTCTGACGCCGGTGTTTGCGCTACCGCTACCTACCCGGTCACCGTCGTCGAGCTCTCCGAAGTACAGCGCGATCGCGTCTTCGACGAGCAGGCGCGCCGCGCTCCGGGCTTCGCCGCGTACGCGAAGAAAACTGCCGGCATTCGTACAATCCCAGTCCTCGCACTCAAACGCGTGTAGCAGAGTCACGCAGACAATCGGCGAGCGCGCGCCGCGGATCACGTCCCAAGATCGATGTAGGAGAACCCGACATGACGCCGATCTACCATTGGAGGCGACGGCATTCCCAACAAGGTATGCCCAGGCGCTGGGTAGCCCGGAAGGGCCTCTGCTGCCGTCGGAGAGTGGATGATCTGATGCCGAGCACGCAAGGGTCCACCGCGCGGGGGATCAGCGGCTACCAAGCCGACGTTCGCGCTCGACGCCGACTCGATTCGCTATCCGCAGCAGACGGCGCCTTTGCCGTCCTGCGGTGCCGGGCTCTCCACGGCGGCCGGCGCATCGGCCAACACGGTGTAGATTTCCCATTCTCGCTGATCGGCGCCCGTCACCCAGAACTTGTCTTGCTTGGCATAGCAGCAGGTCACGCCATCCTCGTGGCGCAGGTCGTAGCCTTGTGCCTTCAGTCGCGCCGCTTCGGTCACCACCTCGCCGGTTGATCCGACCTCGACGCCAAGGTGGTTGAGCGTTCCAGGTTCGCCCACGCCCTCGATCAGCACGAGCTTGAGCGGCGGATCGACGATCGCGAAATTCGCGTAACCCGGTCGGCGCTTGGCCGGCTCGACTCCGAAAAAGCGACGGTAGAACTCCACCGCCTCGTCAAGGTTGCTCACGTTCAACGCCAACTGCACTCGGGACATGCGGCCCTCCAATATCGATGTGTGTCGATATTGCTTCTTGTATCGATGTCTGTCAATGCAGTGCCATGGCGAAATCGACGGTCGTGCCGTGCTGTTCGCCCGTGTTGGCCGGACGGCTCACCAAGGCGGGTGCCGACGAGCTGGCAGAGACCTTCAAGGCGATCGCCGACCCCGCGCGGCTACGGCTCTTGTCCTTCATTGCGGCGCAGCGATCTGGCGAAGCGTGCGTCTGCTACCTGACGGAACCGCTGGAGCTGTCGCAGCCCACGGTGAGCCACCATCTCAAGGTGCTGTTCGATGCCGGCCTGCTGGAGCGCGAGCGACGCGGAACCTGGGTCTACTACCGGATCGTTCCGGCGCGCTTGGCGATGCTGCGCGACGCGCTGGCCGTACCCGGCGCCGGCGCGCCTCGCAGCGCCAACCTGTCTCGACGATGACATTCCCCCGACGGCTGGCCGCCGAAGCGCTCGGAAGCGGTCTGTTGCTCGCAGCGGTCGTGGGATCGGGGATCATGGGCGAGCGCCTGGCGGGCGGTAATGTCGCGATTGCCCTGCTCGCCAACACGATGGCCACCGGCGCGGTGTTGGCGGCACTGATTTACAGCCTTGCACCCATATCGGGCGCGCACTTCAATCCCGCGGTGACGCTCGCGGCGCTGGCCAACGGCGAGTTGGACCGCCGGGAGGCCGGCGGTTACCTATTGGCGCAAGTCGTCGGTGCGTTCGTCGGTGTTGCCGTGGCGCATCTCATGTTCGAGTTGCCGCTATTCTCCGTGTCGCAGCACGCCCGCACAGGTGCGGCGCAGATGCTGAGCGAAGCCGTGGCAACGTTTGGTTTGTTACTCGTCATCGGGCACGGCACGCGCGCCCGTGCCCCACTCGCCATCGTGGTCGGCGCCTATATCACGGCTGCGTATTGGTTCACGGCGTCGACTTCGTTCGCCAATCCAGCTGTCACGCTGGCGCGTTCCGCGTCCGACACTTTCGCCGGTATTCGACCCATCGATGCACCCGGCTTCATCGTTGCGCAGCTGGTCGGTGCAGCGGCAGCTGTCGCGCTGCTCCGCTGGTTCGATGGCGGCCACGCAGACGGAAAGGACCGCTATGAGCAAGCTGCGCGTGCTGTTTCTCTGCACCGGTAATTCGGCACGGAGCCAGATGGCCGAGGGCTATCTGCGCCACGTGGCCGGCGATCGCTTCGACGTCGCAAGCGCCGGCATCGATCCCACCGCGGTGAACCCTCTCGCAATCGAAGCCATGCGCGAAATCGGCATCGACATATCAGCGCATGCGTCCAAGACGGCGGACAGCCTGCTTGATCAACACTTTCACTACGTCGTCACCGTCTGCGACAACGCGAGCGAGCATTGCCCGATCTTTCCCGGCGCGGCAAAGCGACTGCACTGGCCATTTGCCGATCCGGCGACGGCGAGCGGAAACACTCCGCAACGCCTCGCCGTGTTTCGACGCGTGCGCGACGACATCACCGAACGGGTGCGAGCGTTCGCCGAGGACCCGGCTCTATCCGCTGCCGTCGGCTGAGCGCGGCGACCCAAGCCAGCGATTTGTTCTACGTCGCTGACCCCGTCAGCCGCGACCGGACATTACGCCACGCTCTCAAGTGCAGCCACGCATGACGAAGAACAGCAGCAGGACCGGAATCGGAATGCCGATCAGCCAGAGAAATATCCAACCGGCTTCACCACGCTCATCCAGCAGCCGCTTTTTCATCAAGCCTCCTTTTGTAAGGGCCCGGTGCGGACCCGCGCGCGACGCAAGATCACACTGACTTGCGGCGCTCAGTTCACTCAGCTGTGAGCAGCTTGCGTGCCGATAGTGCCAAGTGATGGGTTTACACGGTTTCGCAATGCGCGGGTTTCTAGCGGAGTGTAGGTCGGAGCTGTTCGATCGGTAAGATCGACTCTGATCGCGCCGGGGCTGCTGGGGCTCTGCCGGGACGCGTCGTGCTCGACGCGCAACGGTTCGTCTCCGATAGTGGGCGATCATGCGTCGCGAGCCCAGGCGCCCACGTCAGCCGAACGCCTCCGAGGGTCGCTTCGACGATCGGGCCGCCGCAGCGAGCGCGTGTTGGCGGCAGTGCTCCAGATAGGCCGCTTCGTGAACGCCGACGAGGTCGACCGTTGCGCTCCACAGCCACGGCGGCGCGTCGATGGCTTTTGAGCGGCGCTGCCGCAGCTGCGCCAGCCATGCGCGCCGTTCGTCGCGCGACAACTGGCGCGCGTGTGCCTCGCCGACGATGGTGGCGAGGTGCTGAGCGATCTGTGCCGCTTCCGCGGCGGGCACGAGATCCAGCTCGAGCTTCAAGTCCTGCGGCATCAGCTCGCGCACGACGACCGGGCGATCGTGGATCGAGGCGGACAGCATCCGTTCGCCCAAGTACGGCGACAAATGACGCGCGCCGGTGACGACGCGTTCTCCTTGGTGTTTCGGCATCGCCGCGCGCGGCGCGTGTGGCGTGCAGGCTGGCAAAGCTTGCTTGATGTCGATCAAGCTCACCCCGCCCGTCGCGGCCTCGCGCTTCGAAGCGCCCGACACGGCGACCAGCGCGGCGCAGCGCCATCCGCCGAGTGAGCTGCAGCCCTTGACCCAGAACGCGGCGTCGAGCAGCTCGACCTCGGCATCGTCCTCGCGACAGAAGAGACTGGTGATGAGCTTGCGCAGCAGCTCGGTCGAAAACAGCTCGCGCACCGCGTCGCCTTCCATGTCCATGAGCGGCCAGAAGGCTTTCCCCATCGGAAGACGCGGCTTGGGGGCTCCGAGGCGCTCCTGCAGCAGATGCTTCCACGAACGCCGGCGAGACTTCTTCAACAGCGCCTGCACGGCGACAGCCTGATCGGTGCGCGAAGACTTGGTGCGACCGCGCGCCTGTAGCGCTGCTTCGTACCCGACCATCATGCTTTCGACCATTCGCGCAGTCATCACCCCGGCCAGGTTGGAGCTGCGCGCGGCCATCGCCAGGGACAGTGCGAGGCGTATTAAGTCGTGGGCTGGGTTGCCGATGACGGTCTGGTCGAGGTCGCGCAGCTCGATCTCCACCACGCCGTCTTTGCGCGCCACCGGCCCCAGATTGCCGACATGGCAGTCGCCGCAAATCCAGATGGCAGGACCGGCCGGCGCCGTTCGTCCGCGACGCGTCGCCAGCCAGTCGTAGAAGCGTTGTGTACTGCCGCGCACATAGCGATGCGCGCTGCGCGCCATCTTCGCGTCTCGCCGCGCCACCAGTGAGGGCAGCCTTTCGTCGTGTGATTTGGGTGCGGGCGACTTACTCATGCGGTGCCTCGATTCTTGTCGGTGCGGCGTTCGCGCGGAACCTGCAGCCTACGATTCGAGCTCAGCAATCGGAGGCCGGTTGTGTAGTTGGCTCTTCTGCCGCCACGAACACAAATCGCGTCAGCGGTGTAGCCACCAGCGTGAAGCCGGTCGCTACCGACCTGCCCGATTTTGGTGGGAAGCGTGGTCACGCTGCAGCGGCGGTTAAGGGGAACCGACGGCGTAGCAGGACGGAGAGTGCCACGGCGGGGCGGCGCGGCATCGCCAAACCTGCCTGACGCCGCGTGCTGGCACCCGCGGACGATGCTCGCCGCGCGCTTACCGTCTTTGCAAGGCATTGCTCTGTTTAGAGGACTTGTGGTGGGTCGCGTTGGCCGGCTAACGCGTCGCAGGAGGACTTCCCCCATGCGACGCGCACTGCCGATGTTGACCTGGACCGTGATCGCCTCGTTGACTATCGGTGTGGCGTCCGCAAGCCACGCCGTGGTGACGCACAACCGGCTGGCGACCAACCGGCTGGCGACGAACCGACTTGCTACCAATCGCCTCTCGACGAACCGGCTCGCCACGAACAGACTCTCGACCAACGGGTTGGTCGCCGATCCCTCCGCCCAGGACCTAATCTCGAGCGAAGAGGGGCGCGACCTTTACAGCTACATCGTGAGCTGCGCGCTCCCGGCCGACGTCACGATCGTCGCGACCGTCGACGGCGTCCTCCTTCCCCGGTAGCATCGGGCTGGCGCCGAGCTGGCTGAAGCAGAAGCTGAGCAAGAGCGCGCAGCGTTGGGTGAGCGCCTGTCTCCTGGCGCGAGTGAACGCGCACGACACGGTCGAGCCGATCTCGATGCGCGGCAAGCACGCCGCGCTGGCGCTCGGAGCGAGCGAGGCGACCGATTTTCCTCTCCAGGAGGGGGCGTTCTACGGCAACGTGTTCGACCTGGACGCCAGCCCGCCCGATTGGCACGCCTGCCGAGGGCAAGACCAAACGGCAGGCGAGACGGGCGGACTCGTCGATCGCGATTGCGCCGAGCCCGACCCGCTGGACGCGACCCTGACGCAATGCGGGTTCACCTATGCGGGCGACTGCGCGGACTACACCCCGGTCTTCCCGAGCCCGTACGCGTGCAAGAAGTACGACCCTACCGCCGGTTTCTACGGGAATTGCCACGCGGTGTCCGGCCTCAAGAAGTGGCCGCACGCGAAGACGTACCGGCAGGTGATCACGACCTTCGTCAAACCCTGAGGCAAACGTCACAACGAGCGCGGACAGGCGATCAATCGGTGGGTGAATGCCTCGGTCGACAACTGCGCTGAAGTGCAACGGCAATGCCGCGAAGAAGGAGGTCGGCGTTTCCCGATTCGCGCGTGGGAGCGGCGGCGAACTGCTGCCGCTCGTGACGGGTGCGGTTGCGTCCCATGCGGGCCCGCAGAACCGCGATGGGGCAGATCTCGCTCAGGTGGCCGAGCCTCTGCCGGTCCCGTTGCGTCGGCTCACTTGCGGTCGCGGCATTCGCTGGAGGACGCGCGCGATCAGCTGGCCGCGGCTCTGGACGCTGAAGTGACGATAGAGCGCCGTCACGTACTGATGGACTGTTGCGGTGCTCAGCCCCAGCCGCGCGGCGACCTGCTTCTCGCTGTCGCCTTCGAGCAAGCAGTCGAGGGTCTGCCGCAGGCGAGGGGAGAGTTGGGCGGCGTTCGGTTCCAACGCGCTGACCAGCGGCCCTTCGGTAAGCCGCGCCAGCTCGAGGTGAAAGAAGTTCAGCAAGCGCCGCTCGCGGGGCGAAAAATCCCGGTCCTCGATCCCCCGCTTCAGGCTGATGATGCTCGTGGCACCGTCATCGGACACCTGACACACAGAGAAGAGGCGATGGTCCATACCGCCGACGCGGAAGTACCTGTCAAACGTAGCGGACCGGTACCAATCGGTATCTGGGACAAGTTCCGTGCGGGTGCGAGTGATCAGCTTGTCTGCGCGGTCCTGTATCGCCTGGAGCACCGGATCAGACGCTACGCCCTCGGCGCCGTGATAAGCGCGAAACGCGTCGTCAGCATTCGGTTCCGCGCTGACGCTGTAAGCCGCGACCAGCCGCACTGGCCGCTCGGGCCGCCTCCAGAGCGCCTCGCCAGCTGCGGCGTGTACGACCCCGAACACGGTCGCCAGGCCCTCCAGCATGCGCGTGTGCCAGAGCCGCGGGTCGTTGCCGAGGTCGCGGCAATCGTCGATCAGCCGGAAGGCCCACCAGACATCACTCGGGCGCAGGCGGTCCGACTTGCTCATCCCACGACCAATCTAGCGAGCGCCTCGGCTCCGGCCGCAACGATCGTGTCTGGTGCCGATCTGTGGGCCATGCGCACGAGCCGAGCTGGAGCTTGTATGACAATCGAGGCCGCCGGGCCGCAGCAGTTCGTCAGCCATTTGATTCCGAATGCGGGCCAGCAACAGCGCGCGTCGATGCGGCGCGATCACGCACAGGGATCCGGGTCGCGGCCGTCCCCGTTGCGTCGGGGTACTTGCGGTCGCGGCGTGCGCTGCAGAACGCGCGCGATCAGCTGGCCGCGGCTCTGCACGCTGAAGTGACGATAGAGCGCCGTCACGTACTGATGAACTGTCGCCGTGCTCAGGCCCAGCCGCGTGGCAACTTGCTTTTCGCTGTCGCCCTCTAGCAGGCAGTTGAGCGTTTGCCGCAGGCGAGGCGAGAGCTCGGCGACGTTCGGTCCCAATGCGCTGGCGAGCGGCCCGCCGATGAGCCGACCGAGCTCGAGGTGAAAGAGGTTGAGCAAGCTCCGCTCGCGAGACGAGAAATCCGGTTCCCCCAATCCTCGGTTCAGGGCGATAACGCTGGTAGCGCTGTTTTCCGCGACTCTACACACCGACACCATCTGATGGTCGATCTGGCCGACCCTGAAATACTCGTTGAAGGTGGCTGAGCGGTACCAGTCGATGTCGCCGACAAGGTCGGTGCGGGTCCGTGTCACGAGCGGGTCCGACATCCTTCCGATCGCGCCGAGAATCGGGTCGCCGTCCGGCGCTTGAGCCCGCAGGTAGGCTTGAAATGCCTCCTCCGCCTTGGGCTCCGCCACCAGGCTGTGCGCCGACACCGGCGCAACGGGAGGACCGGGTCGAGGCCACCACGCCTCGCCCCCGACGCCGTGTACGACCCCGAACATGATCGCCAGGCCTTCCAGCATGCGCGTGTGCCAGAGGCGCGGATCGCTGCCGAGGTCGCGGCAATCACCGATCAGGCGGAAGGCCCACCAGATGTCACTGGGGCGCAGGCGGTCCGACTTGTTCATCCCATCACCGGCCTCGTGAGCGGGCCGGCGACCGCCGTGACGCTCTCGTCTACGCGGATTTCTGAACCACCACCGACGAACCGGACAGGGCTTTCCGTAACCAGCGGGCCGGCTCGGCCGCAACGGTTCGCCCGCGTGTCCATCGCATGGTCCTCTTCCAACAGATTGGTCAATGCCTGATGCCACAACGAACAGCGGGCCGTGCGTGGCCATTCCGACTATCCGGCTCTTCGTCGCCGGTTGATATTGAATCTACCTTTACGAAGGATGTCGTCCCAGCTCAAGTTTGCGCTGACCCATCATGTGATAGGCGCTTCAAGTCCGGCGGCGGCGGCTGACGGGTCGCCCGGCATGTGTTCGCATGCGCCGAGCTTGGTCCGCGTCCGGGATGCGTTCTCTCTTGTCGGCGGTCGATCGGAATCGACGCACGTTCGGTAGTGGATTGCTTGTCGGTTCGTTCTGCCGCCGAACGACGCCGCGTGCGATTTCGGGCCGACGATCAGCCGTGCGGCGTGCTTTGCGCCCCGCCGCGGCTGAGCCTTCTTCAAACCGCCGGCGCGTCTGCCGACGCGAACACGAATCGGGTCAGCTGCGTGGCCACCAGAGCAAAGCTGGTCGCGACTTGTTGCGCGCCGTCGCCGGCCAGCTGTTCGGCGGTTTTGATTGCGCTCGGGGCGAGCTCCATGCGCAGCACCCAAATCGGCAGGGTTGGAAACTGGCTGTGAATTCTCTTGCACAGATATCGGGCGTGACTGAGGCCGCCGGGAGGAAGACTGACGATGCACACGACGACGTCGGGCAGGGCTTCGCCAATTGCCAGGAGCACTTCTGAGGCGAGCGTCGCGGTGGTCAATGGCTCGAGGATCCATCCGCCGCCGAGCAGTTGGCCCAGCATTTCGAGCCCGAGC
>Ga0265314_10000392_pt1 | contig 59622 bp, 48 predicted proteins | sample 4126metaG_FD_203106 | JGI IMG/M metagenome (GOLD analysis project Ga0265314, IMG submission 203106) | Rhizosphere microbial communities from Carex aquatilis grown in University of Washington, Seatle, WA, United States - 4-1-26 metaG | ecosystem: Host-associated > Plants > Roots > Rhizosphere >... | reverse complement strand
GGCAACCTCCGCCCATCGCTCTTGGTCATGCGAGTTCGACGGCGAAAGCGCAGGAAGATTCAAATATTTATCCGCCGGGTCAATAACCTTGATGTGACAAAAGGCTTCACCACGGAGGCACGGAGGCACAGAGAAGACGAGGATTCTGAGAATTGGAGATGCGCAGAGCAAACCATTGGAAATGAAACTACAGAAGGCGGTCTATTCGCGGTCAATGCCAGGTCTTCTCCGTGCCTCCGTGGTGAGTCTTGTTTTGTCTCATTAAAGTTAACCCCGATGTGAGAAAAATGCTTCACCACGAAGGACACGAAGAGCAAGGTGGACGGTCATGGCGCCAACGGAGAGTTCACTCCCTGTGAGGTTTGCAGAGCCATGCCAGAGTTTTGCTTGGCTCCCGTTCTTCGTGGCCTTCGTGTTCTTCGTGGTGAAACCCTTTTTTCAGATCGAGGTTAAGTGTGCGAGGGCAGCCCATAGCGACCAATCCTGTCCTGAGGCTCCCCGAAGGGGGGAGCGGTCTAGAAGAGACGCCGGGCGCAGCCCTTAGTGCAGGCCGTAGCGCTTGCGTTTGCGCCACAGCGTCGTGGGATCGATACCCAGGCGGATGGCGGCGTCTTCGAGCGTGGGAGACTCCTTGATCGCGCGCGCAATGTGTTGGCGTTCGAGCTCGTGCAACGAGCCTGCGGCACCGGTGCATTCGTCCGGCGTCTGCGCCAGGCTGGTCAGCAGACGCTCGGGGAGGTCTTCCGTGGTGATCGTATCACTGCTTGACAGCACCACCACACGCTCGAGCACGCTCTGCAACTCGCGAACGTTCGCGGGCCACGGATAGCGCGCAAACACCTGGCGCACCTCGGCGGTGAGGCGCATCTCGCCCCGGTGGTGCCGGGCCGCAAGGTTGGTGAGGAAGTGTTCGATCAGGTTGGAGAGATCCTCGGCACGCGCCCGCAGCGGCGGCAGCGTGATTTTGACGACGCTGAGGCGGAAGAAGAGGTCCTCGCGAATGCGCCCGGAGCGGACGTCGGCTTCAATGTCGCGCGCCGTCGCCGCCATGACACGCGCGTCGATCAACATGGCCGCGCCTTCGGCGCCGACTTCGAACCGATGCGTATCGAGAAAGTGGACCAGCTTCGCCTGTTGGGTGAGGGAGAGGTCACCCAGCTCTTCGAAGAAGAGCGTGCCGCCATCAGCCGCTGACAGCCACCCGTAGTTGTCCTTCCCCAAGCCTTCAAAGTAGGAGATCAGCTCACCCTCATGCCGGTCGCTGGTGAGCGCGGTGTGTGGCACCGCGACGAACGGCCGCGCCCGGCGCCGACTCCATCCATGGATTGCCGCCGCAAGCACGTGCTTGCCGGTGCCACTTTCGCCTGTCAGGAGTACGGGCACATCGGATGCCGCCACCCGACGCGCCGTGCTCAATGCCCGCGCCATCACGGCGTTGGCTGATTCGAAAATGGGTGGCGGTTCATGAAGCATCATCGCGACGATCTCGCCCTCATAGCTCCAGCAGATCGCATACCATCGCCTGCGTCAGGGTAATGAGGGATCGCCGCTACGGCGCGGGCTCATCGTCCGTGCGAATTGCAAGATTGTGGGGTGACGAGGGTGTGAGAATGCACGGTCCGCAACGCGCCGACCATCGGTGGGTGCGTTGTGGGTCCCAGAGGCCGCGCGTGGCTCAGGCGATGGCCCGGTTCCTGCGTTCCTCAACAGGAAGCCGAACGAAAGTCGAACCCATGACGACAGCGCTGGCGAAGGGAGTCGCACGTATCTCGTTTCCTGGTGGCGGGACGGTCCTGCCGGCGGAGAGCGCTTACGACTGGGAGATTTTGATGGAGTACGTGGCCGACAACGTCCGCTCTGGCGGTCAATTTGAGATCTGCGTCGATGATCAGTGCTGGGTGGTGCGCTGCGTGCGGGGGCCTTCGGCAACGGGTTGCTCGAGGTGTGGCCACGCGCTGCACACTGCGTGTTGCTCGGCCACGAATGCTGAGCGCCGCTACTGTGGGAAGTGCCTCGGCGCGAGCACTATCGAAGCGGCGCGGCCAAGGCGCGCCCGTCGTGGTGGCGCCAGCTGTGCGCGCTAGGAGCCTGTCGGACTTGGAAGTTCGCAGCGACCCAACGGGGAGCGAACCATAGAAATGCCGCCGGCCCTGGGGCGCCTGTGGCCTCTCCGCGAACGACCGACTGATTCTGGAAAGGGGGATGGATTCATGCGTCAGCCGCATCTTTCGAATCATATTTGGCTGTTGCTGTTCGCCGGAGCAGCTGTCTCAGGGTGTATGACTGTACGCCCGCTGGAATCATGGGATCCTCAGCTGACTGTTCAGCAAGTACCGCTCGATTGTCGGCCCGTGGTGCAACGGCCGCGTGAACAGGATGAATTCAGCGCCGACCATCCGCGCGTTGCCCACTTCGTCGATAGCTTTCAAACGCGGCGCCGCGAGTTCTTTCAAGACGCGCTCGAACGTTCCGGCAAGTACCGGCGGCGCATGGCGGCCATCCTCGAACGCGAAGGTGTGCCGAGCGAGCTCGCGTATGTCCCACTGATCGAGAGCAGCTACCGGACGGGTGCCGTGTCGCCCGCGGGTGCAGTGGGGCTGTGGCAGTTCATTCGCGAGACCGGACGCCAGTATGGGCTCCGCATCGATACGTACGTCGATGAGCGGCGTGATCCGGTGAAATCCACACACGCCGCGGCGCGCTATCTCCGAGACCTCCATGCGATGTTCGGCGATTGGCCGCTTTCACTGGCGGCATACAACGGCGGCGCGCAGCGGATCGTGCGCGCGCTCGAGCGGCGCGGCATCCAGAGCTACTGGGACATGCGGCATTCGTTGCCGGCGGAAACCAACGATTATGTGCCGCAGTTTCTCGCCGCGGTGCACATCGCGCGCGCGCCCGAAGCGCACGGCTTCGCCGCGCCGGACTATGCGCCGCTTCAGTATGATCTGGTGCGCGTCCGCCGCAGCCTCACGCTGCGTGCGGTGGCGCGGCTGGCAGGCGTATCCGTCGCCGACCTGGCGGAGCTCAATCCCGCGCTCGTGCGGAACGTCACGCCTCCGGATCGTCACGGCTATCGATTGCGCATTCCGAAAGGAACGAAAGAACGTTTCAAGCTCGCATACGCCGATATGGGCCGTCGCACCCGAAGCAGCGAGGTGTCGTGATGATGGATCCCTGTTTGATCGCGTACGATCGGCGCTCGTGCGGAACGCAGGAATGCGAAGCAGCCGCGCGTGAAGAGTGCAGGGCAGACCGTGCGGCTCAGCCGTCTGATGTCGTGAGTCGAGCGGCGTCCCCGCTGGAACGGTTCCTGCGTTGGCACGTGGGAATCGGACCATGCGCTGCACCAAGGGCGACGTCCAACTCTGCGCAAGACCAATGGGAAAACTCTCACTTCTGCGAGCCGCGCATGCGATCTGCAGTATCTCACGGCCTGTCGGTGGGTCGTGTGTATGTGGCACGCTTCTTCCTCTCGTCGCGCTTTGGAGTGGGTTCGCGCAGGGCAGCTGGTCCTGCGAAATGCAGGACCACCGCAACAAGTCTCTGCGAAAATGCACGGCGGGCGAGCGGCCTCGCTCGGTTCAGCCTTCGCGCGCACCGCAGCGAGTGATGGAACGGTTTCTGCGTTCGCACGTTTCCAGGAGGTCGGATTCATGAACCTGTTTGTGTGGCTGCCGGCGATGTTCGGTTTGGGTCTGGTCAGCATGCTCGCGTTCTACGCGTTCATCGACGCGTGCGAGAAGATCTGAGGAGGAATCAGCACATGATCTATCTGACGGCAGCGGTTTCGCTGTTTCTGTTCGTGTATCTGTTTACGGCGCTCATTCGGCCGGAATGGTTTTAGAGGGCTGCGCCCGGCGTCTTTTCTGTAGGCCCCTCCCGCTGCTCGTCAGGCGGTTGCGTCGCGAGAACGGGAGTGGTGCGTAACATGTTCGCCTTCGCAGGCGCCGAGCGCTGCGCGCAATTTGTTGAATGGAGGGTTGATCTCATGTGGCTTCTACCGGTGTCCATCCTTGTGGTCGCGGCGGTCCTGTCCGTGCCGCTGAGCCGTTATCTGGCGTGGATCATGGAAGGGGAGTATCACGCCCCGCGCTTCCTGCGCTGGTTCGAGGAGCGCCTCGATACAGGGGCGCAAGACTGGAAGCAGTACACCGCGGCGTTGCTCATCTTCAATGCCGTGCTTTTCGTTTACGGGTTCCTCGCATTGGCGGTGCAGCCCCTGGCTCCCCTGAACCCGCTGGGCAGAGGGATGCTCGAGCCGACGACGATCTTCAACACCGTCGCGTCGTTCATGACGAACACCAACCTGCAGCACTACTCCGGCGACGTGCATCTCTCAAACTTCAGCCAGCTCTTCTTCGTCGTGGTGAACATGTTCGTCTCGGCGTCCGTCGGTTTCTGCGCCCTGACCGCCATCATCCGGCTGTTCCGCGGTGAAAAGACCATCGGTAACTACTTCGTCGATATGTGGCGGGTCCTGGTTTACATGTTCGTACCCGCGTGCCTGATCGTCGGCATCATTTTCATGCAGCAGGGCATGCCCATGACGTACCAGAGTCAGGTGCAGGTGCAGACGCTCGAGTCCGGGGCAATGGGCACGACTGATGACGGCCAGGTGAAGCCGCAGAACATCATCGTCGGCCCGGTCGCGGCCATGATCCCCATCAAGCAAATCGGCACCAACGGTGGGGGCTTCTTTGGCGCCAACGGCGCCCATCCATTCGAGAACCCGACGGGCTTGACCAATTTCGTCACCTGTCTCGGCATGATGTTGTTTCCCATGGCCCTGGCGTTGATGTACGGCCGCATGTTGCGGCGATTACGCCACGCTTGGGTCCTCTACTCGGTTATGGGAGTGCTGTTGCTCGGCATGATCGGCTGGGCGGTCTACTGGGACGCGCTCCAACCGAATCCGGGGGTGACCGCACATGCGGCGAACGACACCTTTACGGTGCCGAGTGCGACCGCGGAAGGTGGCAAGCGTGCCGTGCCTTTCCCGGCAGTGGCCGGGCTACCGGTCAATCAGCCACAGGGCAATATCGAGGGTGCGGAGCTGCGCTTCGGCACGTCTGCGGGTGGGACCTTCGCGGCGCTAACGACGGCGTTTACCACGGGCGCGGTCAACCGTGCGCACGATAGCTTGAATCCACTGGCAGGTCTGTCGCCGCTGGTCGGTATGTGGCTCAACTGCGTGTTCGGCGGCAAGGGCGTGGGGATGATCAACCTGCTCCTGTATGTGATCATCGGTGTGTTCATCGCCGGCCAGATGGTGGGCCGCTCACCCGAGTATCTGGGTTTCAAGGTCGGCGCTCGCGAAATGAAGCTGGCGATGATCGCGCTGCTCGTACATCCGATCATGATTCTTGGCCCGGCGGGGCTGTTCGCGGCCACGGCTTGGGGCACCAAAGCCGAGAGCAACCCTGCGGCTCACGGCTTCTCGGAAATCGTCTACGAATTCTCGTCGGCCTCCGCCAACAACGGCTCCGGGTTCGAAGGGCTCGGCGATACGTACGGCTTCAACGACAACCCGACGCCGGCGCCGACGAGCCCGCAGTGGGACATCGCCACCGGCATGGTCATGCTGATCAGCCGCTACCTGCCCATCGTCGCGCCGATCGCGCTGGCGGCAGGTCTGGGTGCCAAGAAGAAGTCGCCCTTCACGTCCGGAACCATGCGCGACGACACCGTGACCTTTGGCTTCCTGGTGTTCGGCAGCATCGTGATCATCGGCGCCCTGTTGTTCCTGCCGGTGGCGGCGCTTGGGCCGCTGGCTGACCATCTCGGCCCAATGCCGTTCGGCGGCTGAGCGCGGCCGAGATCAAGAGGAGGAAAACGCTCATGGCAATTCCGATGGTAAAGACTCCGCAGACTCCCATGCCCACTGCGTCGGCGCCCCGTCCGGCACGGCGCACACGGCGGCAAGGCTTGCTGGCACCGGAGCTGGTGCGCGCCGCACTCAAGCAATCGTTCGTCATGCTGCGGCCGGACATCCAGTGGACCAATCCGGTCATGTTTGTAGTCGAAGTCGGCGCGTTCTTGACGCTGCTGTTTGTCATAAAAGCCATCTTCGCCGGCTCGAGCAGCCAGGTGTCGGTGAGCTATTTCATCGCCCTGGATTTCTGGCTCTTCTTGACGGTGCTGTTCGCGAATTTTGCGACGGCGCTCGCCGAGGCGCGCGGCAAGGCGCAGGCGGACTCGCTCCGGCGTACGCGCCGCGACACCCCCGCCTATCGTCTGCGTTCGAACAACACCATCGAGGAAATCTCCTCGGCGGTGCTGAAGCCCGGTGACCGTGTGGCGGTGCAGACCGGGCAGATCATTCCAGGCGACGGCGAGATCATCGAAGGCGTGGCCTCGGTGGATGAATCGGCCATCACCGGTGAATCTGCTCCGGTGATCCGTGAAGCCGGCGGTGACCGTTCAGGCGTGACCGGCGGCACCGTGGTCCTCTCCGACCGTATCGTGGTGCGGATCACGGCGGCCGCGGGCCAATCCTTTCTCGACCGCATGATCGCGCTGGTCGAAGGGGCCATTCGCCAACGGACGCCCAACGAAATTGCGCTCAGCATCGTGCTCTCGGCGTTTACGCTGATCTTCCTGATTGTCGTCGTGCCGCTGTGGCCGATGGCATGGAACGCCGAGCAGTACATGATGAGCTATCTCGGCATTACCGAGCCGCTGCAGAGCTTGGGCACGGATGTTCCAACCTTGGTTGCCCTCTTGGTCTGTCTGATCCCCACGACGATCGGCGCGCTGCTGGCCGCGATCGGTATCGCGGGCATGGACCGCGCGCTGCAGGCCAACATCATCGCGAAGAGCGGCAAGGCCGTGGAAACCGCGGGTGACATCGATACCGTGTTGCTCGATAAGACCGGCACGATCACGGTTGGGAACCGGCACGCCACCAAGTTTCTGCCCGTTGGCCGCTGCACCGAGGCGCAGCTGGCGCGCTTGGCGGCGCTGGCGTCCATTGCCGATGAAACGCCCGAGGGCAAGTCCGTCGTGACGCTCGCTGAGGAGGCGAGTCGTGCCGTGGGCGGCGTCAGCGCGCCGCGCGGCGCGGAGTTTGTTCCCTTCAGCGCACAAACGCGGATGAGTGGTGTGGATCTGCCGGACGGAGTGCGCATCCGCAAGGGCGCCGTGGATGCCATCGTGAAGTTCGTGCAGCAACAGAAGGGCAGCGTGCCGCGCGAGCTGGACGGGCTGGTTAAAGAAGCGGCGTCTAAGGGTGCGACTCCTCTGGTGGTGGCCGAGGGCGCCGAGATTGCCGGCGTCGTCGTCCTCGAAGACATTCTGAAGCACGGCATCAAGGAGCGCTTCGAGCGGCTGCGCAAGATGGGTCTGCGGACGGTGATGATCACCGGCGACAACGCCCTCACCGCGGCCACCATCGCCGCGCAGGCGGGCGTCGACGACTTTGTGGCCGAGTCCACCCCTGAGGCGAAGCTTGCGTACATCAAGAAGGAGCAAGCCGAGGGCAAGCTGGTGGCCATGATGGGCGACGGAACCAACGATGCACCGGCGCTGGCGCAGGCCGACGTCGGCTTGGCAATGAATTCGGGCACGCAAGCCGCCAAGGAAGCCGGCAACATGGTGGACCTCGATAGCGATCCAACGAAGCTGCTCGAGGTGGTGGAGGTCGGCAAGCAACTGCTGATGACACGCGGCGCATTGACGACATTTTCCATTGCCAACGACGTGGCCAAGTACTTCGCCATCGTTCCGGCGCTGTTTGCCGGCACGCTGCCGTGGCTGAAGGCGATGGACGTGATGCACCTGCATTCCCCCACCTCGGCGATTCTGTCGGCGGTGATCTTCAACGCCATCATTATTCCCTTGCTGATCCCGATCGCGTTGAAGGGTGTCGAGTACCGGCCGGTCGGTGCCGATGCGTTGCTGCGCCGCAACCTGCTCATCTGGGGCCTGGGCGGCGTCATCGTTCCGTTTGTGGGGATCAAGCTGATCGACGTCATCATGGTGGCGTTGCACTTGGCGGCGTGACCCGTGCAACGCACAAGGAGAAGACAGTCATGTTGAAAAATCTGAAAGCCAGCGTGCTGCTCATGGGATTGGCGGTGGTCATTTGTTGCGGCCTCTATCCTCTGACGTTGTGGGTGATCGGACAAACGGTCTTCCCGTTCCAGGCAAACGGCAGCATCGTTTCCGGTCCCGATGGCAAGCCGGTGGGCTCACGGTTGATCGCCCAGCCATTTACGAAGGACGAGTACTTTCAGCCGCGGCCGTCGGCGGTGTCCTATGCCGCCGACGCCTCGGGCCCGTCGAACCTGGGCGCGTCGAACTATGCCCTGCGCGCGCGCGTTGCCGGAACGCTCGGTCCCATTGTCAAGTATCAGGGGGGAGCCAAGGCGGGACAACCTGTGGGACCGGACATCGAAGCGTGGTTCCAGAAGGATCAGTATCAGGGCAGTCCGCACATCGTGGCGCAGTGGGCCGACGCGCACAACAGTCTGGCGCAGGGGTGGGTCAAGGCCGACGCGTCGCATGGTGCCTACGTCGACGCATGGGCGAAGGCGCATCAAGCGGAGGTGGCGCAGTGGATCAAGGACAACCCCGACACGCCGCAGCCGGCGGCCACGGACCTTGCCGTGATCTTCTTCGACAGCTTCTCGAAGGACCACCCGGGCCAGTTCCCATCTGCCGTGCAGCATGAGGTCGAGGGCAAGACGGAGACGGCCATCGAGCCGGTGAAAGAAGGCACGGACATCCAAGCCAACTTCTTCGACATGTGGCGTCAGGAGCATGCCGACGTGAAGCTCGAAGAGGTGCCCGCTGATATGGTCATGGCCTCCGGCTCCGGTCTGGATCCGCACATCACGCTCGACAATGCGCTCTATCAACTGGATCGCGTTGCGGGAGCCTGGGCGAAGGATACGAACCGCGATCCGGCGCAGATGCGCCACGAGATCCAGAGCATTCTTGAGCAGCGCGTGTCTGCCCCAGGCGGCGGGCTCTTCGGCCCGAAGCTGGTGAACGTGCTCGAAATGAACCTGGAGCTGCGAGCGCACTACGGCGCGCCACCCGCGTAAACGCAGCGACACACAGTACCACTGAGGCATCGCGCCCCACGGCGGCCGCCGACAAGGCCGTCGGCGGCCCGCCAGCGGGGCCACGTGTCCAGCCCCCTCGGATCCTAGGCTGCGCGGAAAAGGGGAATGTGGCCGGGAGGTTGTGGCTCGTTGCGGCTGGCACGGTGGAGGGGGCCGGACGCAGTGCGGCTCGAAGAAGAGGGACGGATATCTTGACGACAATGCAGACAGCTTTCCGGGTGACGAGTATCGCCGCGATGCGGCTGCTTCGAAGCAGCGAATTGTTTGCGAGGGCGGCATGGGCGGGCAAGACCCTGTGGCGCCGGAGCTGGGCTGCGACATTCTCGGGAACCGCAGACCAGACGCTGGCCCGCGTTGCTGTTGAACATTGGCAGGACGACGTGATGAGACACCCGCTTCCTTTTGCCGCAATCAAACTATGAGCTCGATAACCGGACGTTGGCTAGTCGTAGCGGGGATCACCCTACTCGCGGCGTTCCTCCTGTATCCGTCGGTCAATTGGTACATGCTCTCACCGCAAGAGCGACAGAGCCGCGAGGATCTCCGCGAGCGCCCGAAATCACTGCTCAACCTCGGCCTCGATCTCCGGGGCGGAACATCCTTGCTCATGCAGGTTGACGTGAATAAGGCCGTCGAAAACGTTTTGGACCGCGATGCTGCCGACCTCAAGCGCGAATCGGGCGAGGCCAAGATCGCGCTGGCCAATGCGGCGCGAACGGATTCGCATATCGAGGTGAGCCTTGGCAGCAGTGCCGACCGTGAAGCGTTCACCGATCTCGTCAAACAGCGCTTTCCCAACCTGTCCATCGACAGTTCCAGAACACAGGACGGGCGGGTGAGCTTCGCGATCTCTCCGAACGAACGGGAACAGAAGCGCCTGCGTGATTCCACAGTCGAGCAGTCGATCGAGACCATCCGCAACCGTATCGATCAGTTCGGCGTGACCGAGCCGATCATTCAACGACAAGGAGACCAGGATATCGCGATCCAACTGCCGGGCATCCAGGATCCACAGCGCGCCAAGGAGTTGATCGGCCGTACGGCCGTCCTGGAATTCAAGATGCTCGCCGACGTTGCGGACAGTGAGGAAATCATTGCCGGCCACAAACCGGTGCCACCCGACACCCAGATCCTCGATGGGGTCGAGGCCAAACGCTCCGGACGCACACGCTACCTCGTGCAATCCCAGACGCTCATGAGCGGAGATGCGATCGCCGACGCCCTGGTGCGGCCGGCGACGCAGCTGGAAGGCCCGTACGTGGCGGTCGAGCTGAACGCCCGCGGCGCCAAGGTGTTCGACGATTTGACGGGACGCAACGTCGGCAAGCGCATGGCAATCATTCTCGATAACCGCGTGTATTCGGCGCCGGTCATCCGCGAACGCATCAGTGGCGGCCACGCCTCGATCACCGGTAGCTTCAGCATCGACGAGGCGCGCGATCTGGCCATCGTTCTGCGGGCGGGCGCTTTGCCCGCACCGGTGAAGGTCATGGAAGAGCGCACTATCGGTCCAACCGTGGGCGAGGACTCGATCAGAGCCGGCATCACGGCGACGGTGCTGGCGGCGGCATTCATCTTCGGGTTCATGATTCTCTACTACAGCCTCGCCGGCCTCGTGGCCGACGTCGCGCTGATCCTCAATCTGCTCATCCTGCTCGCCCTGATGGCCTATTTCGGCTTCACCCTCACCCTCCCGGGGATCGCCGGGATCGTGCTGACCATGGCCATCACCGTGGACGACAACGTGCTGATCTTCGAGCGGATGCGCGAAGAGGTGGCGGTGCGCACCTCCGCGCGCACCGCGGTGGCGCGCGGCTATGAACGAGCCTGGACAGCCATCCGCGACTCGCTGATCGCCACCGGCATTTCCTCGGTGTTCCTGTTCCAGTTCGGCAGCGGGCCGATCCGCGGTTTCGCTGTCACGCTGCTGCTCGGCATGTTCGTCGGACGGTTCACCTCGGTCAACGTCACCCGCCTGATCTTCGATACCTTCCTCACCAACCCGCGCGCCGACGCCATCCGCCTCGGATAACTGTATGCACCTGTTCCGGCAGAAAACCCATATCGATTTCCTCGGCCTGCGCTACAAGTTCTTCGTCGTGTCCGCCGTGCTGATCGCGGCGAGCTTTGTGTCGCTGGCGGTGCGGGGCGTCAAATACAGCATCGACTTCACCGGCGGCACCACGGTGCAGGTGACCTTCAACCAGGAGGTCGCCGTCGACCAAGTGCGGGCGGCCATCGAGAAGGCAGGTATCCGCAACGCGGCACTGCAGCACTATACCGATACGAATACCTTCTTGATCCGGGTTCAGGCGGACGTTCAAGCCTCGGCCGAGGAGTTGGAGAAACAACTGCAGGCGCTCCAGGCGGCACTGCCCGGCACGCAGATGCGCGTCGACAGCAAGTCCTACGTGGGCCCGGCGGTCGCCAGGCACTTGTTCCAGCAGGCCCTCCTCGCAGTTGTGCTGTCGCTCGCCGGCATCATCATCTACGTTGGGTTTCGCTTCGCCAATCCCATCTGGGGCGTGGCTCACATCATCGCGCTTCTGCACACCCTGATTGCCACCTATGGCCTCTTCTCGCTGCTCGGGATTGACATCGACCTGCTCATCATCTCGGCGATCCTCACCGTTGGCGGCTACTCCATTCACGACACGATCGTCATTTTCGACCGCATGCGCGAAAAGCTGCACGCCAGGCGCAAGGAACCTCTGGCGCAAGTCATGAACGAGAGCATGAACGAGACGCTCTCGCGCACGGTCATCACGTCGTTCACGGTGTTCGTCGTCGTCAGCATCCTGTACGTGGTCGGCGGCCCGGTGATCCACCATTTCGCGATGGCGATGGTGTTCGGCACCCTTGTCGGCACGTATTCCTCGATCGCCGTGGCGGCGCCGCTCGTCTACGAATGGCAGGACAGGCGGACGCGGAGATAACCAATCCATGCCTGGTACCTACGATTTTCCGCCGCGCGGGCAGCGGAATGATCCGCTGGCCGAGATCCAGCTGGCCTTCGACAAAGTGCGCGGCCACTTCGCGAACCGCGGGCCAGCGCGCGTCAGCCCGTGGTGGGTCGTGGCGATGCTCTTGCTCTTGTATGCCGCCAGCGGGATCTTCATCGTCGCGCCCGACGAGCGCGGCATCGTGCTGCGCTTCGGGCGCGTCGTGCGCGAGGCCGACCCCGGCCCCGGCTATCACCTCCCATGGCCGTTCGAGCAGGTGATCAAGCCGCCGGTTACGCAAATTCTCAAAGAAGAGTTCGGCTTCCGCACCGTCTCGGTCGGGCCGCCGGCGCGCTATCAAGACGTCGATCGTGAAGCGCTGATGCTCACCGGCGACGAAAACATCGTCAAGCTGCAGTTCATCGTGCAGTTCAAGGTGAAAACCGAGCCCACGGGGGCGACCGACTTCTTGTTCAATGTCCGCGATCCCGGCGGCACGGTGCGCGATGCCGCGGAGGCCACGATGCGCGAGGTGCTGGGCCGCAACGACATCGACAACGCGCTCACCGAAGGCAAAGAACAGATCCAGCAGGATGCGCAAGCCCTGCTGCAACGCACCTTGGACCAGTATCAGGTCGGCCTCGAGGTCGTGACCGTGAAGCTGCAAGACGTCGATCCGCCCAACCAGGTGTCGGATGCGTTCAAGGACGTGATCAGCGCCCAGCAAGACAAGGAACGGCTGATCAATGAAGCGCGCGGCTATGCCAACGACGTGGTGCCGAAGGCGCGCGGCCAGGCGGCGCAGCTGCTCAACGAAGCCGAAGGCTACAGTGCGGCGAAGGTCCAGGACGCCAGCGGTGCGGCGCAGCGTTTCACCGCGCTGCAGGACGAGTACGAGAAGGCCAAGGACGTTACGCGGCTGCGTCTGTACCTCGAGACGATGGAACAGGTGTTGCCGCGCATGAACAAGATCATCCTCGACGACGTTGCCGGTAAGTCGGTGGTGCCGTATCTGCCGCTCGATCAGGTCATCAAGGCCAAGCCCGGGGAGGCTGCAAAGCCATGATGGATCGGCGCTGGATTCCCATTCTCGTGCTTGGCCTGGTGCTCGTCGCCGGCTGGAACCTCGTGACCTACACGGTGCCGCAGTGGCAGCAGGCGATCGTGGTGCAGCTCGGGGAACCGGTGCGGACCGTGCAGGAACCCGGCCTCTATTTCAAGCTGCCGCTGGTGCAGGATGTGTTGTACTTCGACAAGCGCTTGCTCGCCTACGACGCCGCGCCGAAGGAAATCCTGACCAAAGACAAGCAGCAGCTGGTGGTCGACAACTTCTCGCGCTGGCGCATTCGCGACCCGCTGCAGTTCTATCGCACCGTGCGCGATGAGGGCGGCGCGCAGTCGCGCCTCGACGACGTGATCTATTCGATCGTGCGGGAGAACCTCGGGCGCCACACGCTGCGCGAAATCATGAATGAGAAACGCACCGAGGTCATGGCCGAGGTGACCAAGGAGAGCGATGCCAAGGCGCGCGACTATGGGATCGAGGTCGCCGATGTGCGCATCAAGCGCGCCGACTTGCCGGAGAAGAACGAGCTCAACGTGTTCAATCGCATGCGCACCGAGCGCGAGCGCCTGGCCAAGAAATTCCGCGCCGAAGGCGACGAGGAGGCGCGGAAGATCCGCTCGGAGTCCGACAAGGAAGTCCAGATCCTCACCGCCGAGGCGCGCAAGCAAGCCGACGTCACCCGTGGTCAAGGCGATGCACAAGCGGTGAAAATCTTCGCCGACGCCTATGGGCGTGATCCGGAGTTCTACCAGCTCGTGCGCACCCTCGAGGCCTATCGCAATTCGATCACCGACGGCACGACGTTGATCCTCTCACCCAATAGCGAGTTCTTCCGCTACCTCAAGCAGCTGGAGCGCCCCAAAGATCGCTGATCTCCGCAGGCGCTCCAGGAGACTTCAGCGATGTGCCGAGAGGAAACGTGGCGCGACGTCGGTCGTCTCGGCGCACTGGCAGCCACGCCGAAGCATTTCTCAGAAGTAGCTGGCGTGACGTAGCGCCCCGCGCAGTGGCGGAGCTCGCAGCTCACTCGCTCTCGGCCACGCTGTCGGTCCGCCGCCGCCGCTGGCGGTGAAAGCAGAAGCATAGGAGAATGCCGGCGGAGACCCCGCCGAGGAGCGCCGGTAGTACCTGGGCGTCGAAGACAACTACCGCGGCACTGACACCCAGGATCACATTGGCAACGAGAGCCTGTGCGAAATGGGTGGGGGTCAATGGTGCACCTTATCTTTGGCAACCCGGCGTGAACGGGAGAGGCTGACCATCGCCTCAATCTTCCTCATGACTCCTCGTTGTCTTGGTCCACAGGCTCTGCATTGACGCTAACAAGGTTCGTTCCACGCATTCCCGCGAAACGGCTGGGCTGGACCGATCACGACTGCTGTGCCGAGCTCGTGCCGTCTGCACAGCCGTAACCGTGGACATCGTGCGTCGTGCAGCGGCGGCAGCCGTCGCCGTCTCCGCACAGAGATTGCGGCGACGCATCTCCCAGAGTGTCGACCCTCGATGCTTTACGCACAGGCGACGCCGAGCGGCCCCTGGATCGCCGAGCGCCAGTGCGCAACGCAGTCCATGCGAAGCGAGGCCCCCATCAAGATGCAGGGGCGGTACGTCGCTCCGGCGGCGCAAGCGTCACGAGCCCGAGGACCGGTCGATGGAACGCTTCGTGCGTCTCGCCTGCTCACTCTGTGCAGACGCACAGGCAAGGAGGAGTCACGTGAAGAAGCTAGAAGCGATCATTTCCCCATTCAGCTTGGACGCACTTCAGGAAGCGCTGCGAAGCGTCGGCCTGGTGGGCATGACGGTCTCGGAAGTGGAAACCGACAGCGAGGGGCGGAAGATGTTCTACCGTGGTGCCGAATACTCCGTTGACCTACTCGCCAAGATCAAGATCGAGATCCTGATTGGCGATGACAAGGTCGCGGCGTGTGCGGAGGTGATCGAGCAGATGGCAGAGAGCGGCGGCCTCGACAGCGCGGACATCTTCGTGTCGACGATCGAAGACATCATCCGCATCCGGACCGGTGAGCACGGAGCGCACGCGATCTAGCAGCCTGTCGGACTTGGCAACCCCTAGCGACCAACGGGAGCGGGCCACAAAAGAGACGCCGACCGCAGGTCCTAGGACTGGCCCAAGTGCGAAGCGTTTTGTCGCGCTTCAGAACCTTCGCACCTAGCTCAACCCTTGCGGACGATACCGCGGTGCACGGTGAGGGGCACAAGCGATACGAGTCCGAAGGAATTGGGCTTCCGGCCGATGTGCGGCGCGATGTCTGGGATCCACGATTGCTGACCGTTCCAAGCGACAACGGCTTGGAGCGGAGTACTGAGTTACAAGGAGGAAGGACGACATGAGAGCTCGAAAGGGTATGATTGCGGCGCTGGTTGCGGCGGTTGTGCTGGCGGGCGGTGCGGCGCGAGCGCAGACGCTCCAGGAGCGCGTCGAAGCACTCGAGAAGAAGGTGGACACGGATGAGAAGACGCTCGCGGACAAGGCGGGGGTCAGCATTCACGCTTTGGTCGCCGTCGACTATCTGTACGATCTCAACGCTCCGTCGAATTCCCCGGCGAACGGCTTGCCGCAGCCGTTCTTGCGAACGTTTGCAAATGAGAAGAACAGCTTCATCCTCAACCAGGGCGACCTGCACTTCGAACGCAATGCGGACAATATCCCCGGATTTGTGGTCGATCTCGCCTTTGGCAAGACCGGCGACGTGGTCAACAACACCACGTATTTCGGCAGGCACGACAGCAACGGCGTCCCCATCACGGGCAACGGCACCGATTTCTTCGATGCAAATCAGTTCTACCTCGACTACACGGTACCGGTTGGCACCGGCATCAAGCTGAAGGCGGGTCGCTTCAACACCCTCGCCGGCGCCGAGGTCATCAAGACGTACAACAACTTCAACTACAATATCACCGACTCGATCCTCTTCGGCTTCGCGGTCCCGTTCACGCACACCGGCCTGCTGGCCAGCTACGCGTTTACGGACCAGGTGAGCCTGGACATGGGGGTGGTCAACGGCTGGGATTCGGTCGTCGACAACAACAACGGCAAAAGCCTGCACAGTGGGATAACCATCGCTCCAATCCCTCAGTTCACGTTCTACCAGACGGTCACGTATGGGCCTGAGCAGAGCGGGCAATTCGTCACCAACACCGTCAACGGCAGCTGTGGCACCCCGGGTACTCCCGCGTGTGATGACACCCTCCAGCTCTATGTCCATCCCGGGCTTTCGAAGCGGCTGCTGTTGACCTCGTTGATCACCATCAAGCCGATTGATCCACTGACATTCATCATCGACTTCGACTACGGCAACGACAGCAATTCAGTGCCAGTCAATGGATTGTTGCGTACGGCACAGTGGGAGGGCGTAGCCGCGTATGGCATCTACAACTTCACCGATTCGTTGTCCGGGTGCCTACGTGCTGAGGTGTTTGATGACATGAACGGCGCGCGGGCCTACGGCCCTGCTGCTGGGCATCCCACGGGTGGCGCCGGGTTCGCTTCCACGTACTACGAGTTGACCCCGACGCTGACCTACAAGATTACCGACGGCCTGTTCTGGCGCAACGAGTATCGCCACGACGAATCGGATACGAAGAAGGTGTTTGCGCATCAAACGGCGCCGGTGCACGGACAAGATACGCTGGCCACCGAGCTGGTTTACGCGTTCTAGCAGGCTGCTGAAGAACCCCACCCCATGCTTCGAGGGCCTCAGCATGAGCGGACACCTCCCCAATCTATTGACCTTTTCCGCTCACCCTGAGGCTCTCGAAGGGTGCTCTCCGCCCTTTTTTCAGCAGCCTGCTTAGGCGAGGTGCTGGAAGCTGTCTTGAGAACCCATGAGGTAATCAGCGCGCCGGCGGCACAAGGCGACCGGCGACACGCGCACATGGTTCGCTCTACCGTATCTGCTATAGCTACGCCAAGCCGATGCCTGATCCCTACGAGTTGCCGCCCCGCGGGCGGCGCGATGATCCGCTGGCCGAGATCCAGCTGGTCTTCGACAAAGTGCGGGGCCACTTCGCGAACCGCGGGCCGGCGCGCGTCAACCCGTGGCTGGTCGTGGCGATCCTCCTGCTGGTGTACGCCGCCACCGGCATTTACATCGTCGCGCCCGACGAGCGGGGCATCGTGCTGCGCTTCGGGCGCGTCGTGCGCGAGGCCGACCCCGGCCCCGGCTATCATCTGCCATGGCCAATCGAGGAAGTGATCAAGCCGCCGGTCACGCAGATTCTCAAAGAAGAGTTCGGCTTCCGCACCGTCTCGGTCGGCCCGCCGGCGCGCTATCAAGACGTCGATCGTGAAGCGCTGATGCTCACCGGCGACGAGAACATCGTCAAGCTGCAGTTCATCGTGCAGTTCAAGGTCAAGACGGGGCCCACCGGCGCCACCGACTTTCTGTTCAACGTCCGCGATCCCGCCAATACGGTGCGCGACGCCGCCGAGGCCTCGATGCGCGAGGTGCTGGGCCGCAACGACATCGACAACGCGCTCACCGAAGGCAAAGAACAGATCCAGCAAGACGCGCAAGCCCTGCTGCAACGCACCTTGGACCAGTATCAGGTCGGCCTCGAGGTCGTGACCGTGAAGCTGCAAGACGTCGATCCGCCCAACCAGGTGTCGGATGCGTTCAAGGACGTGATCAGCGCGCAGCAAGACAAGGAACGGCTGATCAACGAAGCACGCGGCTATGCCAATGACGTGGTGCCGAAGGCGCGCGGCCAGGCGGCGCAGCTGCTCAACGAAGCCGAAGGCTACAGTGCGGCGAAGGTCCAGGACGCCAGCGGCGCCGCGCAGCGTTTCACCGCGCTGCAGGACGAGTACGAGAAGGCCAAGGACGTTACGCGGCTGCGTCTGTACCTCGAGACGATGGAACAGGTGTTGCCGCGCATGAACAAGATCATTCTCGACGACATCGCCGGCAAGTCGGTGGTGCCGTATCTGCCGCTCGATCAGGTCATCAGAGCAAAACCGGCGGAGGCTGCGAAGCCATAATGGACCGGCGCTGGATTCCCATTCTCGTTGTCGGTGTGGTGCTGGTCGCCGGCTGGAATCTCGTGGTGTACACGGTGCCGCAGTGGCAGCAGGCGATCGTCGTCCAACTCGGCGAACCGGTGCGGATCGTGCAAGAGCCGGGCCTGTATTTCAAGCTGCCGGTGGTGCAGAACGTCTTGTACTTCGACAAACGTTTGCTCGCTTACGACGCGGCGCCGAAGGAAATCCTCACGAAAGACAAGCAGCAGTTGGTGGTCGACAACTTCTCGCGCTGGCGCATTCGCGACCCGTTGCAGTTCTATCGCACCGTGCGCGATGAAGGCGGCGCGCAGTCGCGCCTCGACGACGTGATCTATTCGATCGTGCGGGAGAACCTCGGGCGCCACACGCTGCGCGAAATCATGAATGAGAAACGTACCGAGGTCATGGCCGAGGTGACCAAGGAGAGCGACGCCAAGGCGCGCGACTATGGCATCGAGGTCGCCGACGTGCGCATCAAGCGCGCCGACTTGCCGGAGAAGAACGAGCTCAACGTGTTCAATCGCATGCGCACCGAGCGCGAGCGCCTGGCCAAGAAGTTCCGCGCCGAAGGCGACGAGGAGGCGCGCAAGATCCGCTCGGAGTCCGACAAGGAAGTGCAGATCCTCACCGCCGAGGCGCGCAAACAAGCCGACATCACCCGCGGCCAGGGCGATGCGCAAGCGGTCAAGATCTTCGCCGACGCCTACGGGCGCGACCCGGAGTTCTACCAGCTCGTACGCACCCTCGAAGCCTATCGCAATTCGATCACCGAGGGGACCACGCTGATCCTGTCGCCGAACAGCGAATTCTTCCAGTACCTCAAGCAGCTCAATCCACCTAAAGAGCACTAATCAAGCCCCATTCGGGGCGTGTCGACTGATACGGCATCTTCAACCTGGAACATGAGGCAGCGTTGCGCGCGGCCGAGGGCGAGAGCAAGACGGTGCTCGATGCCAAATTGCCGGGGCGGCGTAAACCGAGGCGCTGTTACTGCCTGCAACCCGCGCGTCCTCGATGATAGCCGCTGCCATCCGTACCCGCGCCAGTTGCCATCGCCAACCGATTCTTATACCCAATATCGCACTGCCCGCGGAGTTGCCCCGACCCATGGCCGATCTGAACAAGAGCTACGATCCCGCTGCCGTCGAAGATAAATGGTACGCCGAGTGGGAAGCCCGCGGCTACTTCCGCGCCGACGAAAACGCCCCCGGACCGCGCTTCTCCATCGTCATCCCGCCGCCCAACATCACCGGCGTGCTGACCATGGGGCATGTCCTGAACAACAGCCTGCAAGACGTGCTCGTGCGCTTCAAGCGCATGGACGGCTACGTGACCCTGTGGATGCCGGGCACCGACCATGCCGGCATCGCGACGCAGAACGTCGTCGAAAAGCAACTGGCAAGCGAAGGGACGAACCGCCACGAGCTGGGACGCGAGGCGTTCCTTGAACGCGTTTGGGCGTGGAAGGAACGTTTTGGAAGCACGATCCTGCTGCAGCTGAAGAAGCTCGGCTCCTCGTGCGACTGGCGCCGCGAACGCTTCACGATGGATCCCGGCCTTTCGCAGGCGGTGCGCGAAGTCTTCGTCCGACTCTATGAGAAGGGCCTCATCTACCGCGGGCAGCGCATCATTCATTGGTGTCCGCGCTGCCACACCGCGCTCTCCGACGAGGAGGCGATCACTACCGAAGGCGGTGAGAACGGCCACCTGTGGTATATCCGCTATCCGGCCGAGGGTGGCGGTGATGGCGTGGTGGTGGCCACCACCCGCCCGGAGACGATGTTGGGCGACACCGGCATCGCCGTAAACCCCGACGACGAACGCTACCAGCCGCTGCTGGGCAAGCGCGTGATCCTGCCGCTCATGGAGCGGCCGATCCCGGTCGTTGCCGACGGCCTCGTCGATCCGGCGTTCGGCACCGGAGCGGTGAAAGTTACACCGGCGCACGACGCCAACGACTTCACCATGGGCCAGCGCCACAATCTCGCGCCGCTGGTCATCATGGGGACCGACGGGCGCATCAACGACAACGGCGGCCGTTACGCCGGACTCGATCGCTTCGAGGCCCGCAAGCAGATCGTTGCCGACCTCGAGGCGCAAGGCCTGCTCGTCAAGGCCGAGCCATACCGGGTCCCCGTGCGGCGCTGCGAACGCTGCAACACGGTGATCGAGCCGTACCTGTCGGAGCAATGGTTCGTGCGCATGGCGCCGCTGGCGGAGCCGGCCATCGCCGCGGTGCGCAACGGTCGGCTGCGCCTGTCGCCGGAGCGCTGGGTCGGCGTGTACCTGCATTGGATGGAAAACATCCGTGACTGGTGCATCAGCCGCCAGCTGTGGTGGGGCCATCGCATCCCGGTCTGGTACTGCGACACCTGCGGCAAGCAGACGGTGGCGCGCACCGATCCAACCGAGTGCAGTCACTGCAACAGCAACAAGATCCACCAGGATACCGACGTCCTCGACACCTGGTTCAGCTCGTGGCTGTGGCCGTTTTCGACGATGGGCTGGCCGGAAGACACACCGACCCTGCGCCGTTTCTATCCGACCGATACATTGATCACCGCTGCGGACATCATCTTCTTCTGGGTGGCGCGCATGGTGATGGCGGGATACGAGTTCATGGGCGAGTGCCCGTTCTCCGACGTCTACTTCAACAGCATCATTCGCGATCTCCAAGGGCGGAAGATGTCGAAGTCGCTTGGCAACTCGCCTGACCCCCTCGACGTGATTGCGAACTATGGGGCCGATGCCTTGCGTTTCACTATCGTGTCGCTGGCTCCCCCGGGCGAGGACGTGCGTTACGCCGTCGAGAAGACCGATCTGGGCCGCCACTTCGCCAACAAGATCTGGAACGCGGCGCGTTTTGTTCTGATGAATCTCGGTGACGCGGCGGTGCCGTCGCTCGCGACCCTGCGGAGCGCCGAGTTGCGATTGCCGGAACGGTGGATCCTGTCGCGGCTGCAAGCCGTGGTGGACGACGTGCGCCGCGCCTTTGCCGCGTATCGCTTCAACGATGCCGCCCTCGTGCTCTACCAATTCATCTGGCACGAGTACTGCGACTGGTACGTGGAGATCAGCAAGATCGCTCTGTACGGCGACGACGCGGCGCAGAAGGTGCGCGTGCAGGCGGTGCTGGTGTATGGGCTCGAGCAGGCGTTGCGCCTCTTGCACCCCTTCATGCCGTTCGTTACCGAGGAGATCTGGCAAGCGTTGCCGGTCGAAAAGGCCAGCGCCAGCATCATGATCGCGCCGTATCCGCAGGCCGACGAGACCCGCCGCGACGCGGCGGCCGAGCAGGCGATGGCGCAGCTGAGCGGTGCGGTGCGCGGCGTCCGCAACATTCGCTCGGAGCTGGGTATCCCGCCGAGCGCGAGCGTCGCGGTGCACATTGCCGCCGATGGGCACCAGGAATTTCTGGCAACCGTCGAGCCGTACATGAAGGCGCTGGCAAAGATCGGGACGGTGGAGCTGCTCGCCAGCGGCAGGCGCCCCAGCGGTGAGCCGTCGGCAGTCGTCGACGGTTTCGGCGAAATCTTCGTCGCGCTGCGCGGCGTCGTCGAGCCCGAGGAAGTGCGCAAGCGCGTGGAGCGCGATGTTGCCAAGGTTGAGAAGGAGCTAGCTGGTGTGGAAGCGAAGTTGAGCCGGCCCGATTTCGTCGACAAGGCACCCGCGGAGATCGTGGACGACGTGCGCCAGAAGGCTGCAACGCTGCATGAGCGGCGAGCGACGCTGCGGCGGCACTTGGCCGCACTGACGGAGCAATGAGAAGGCGAATGGAAAACCGGGAACCGGGAATTGAGAATGTCGAACCGGCTATCGCCGGAGAGACGGCTCGATTGATCGGTTCTCCATTTTCGATTCTCAATTCCCGGTTTTCCATTCTCTCTTGATTCCATGGACGTCTTCGATCTCCCTACCGTCGCCGCCCTGGTCAGCGCCGCGCTGGCCGAGGATCTCGGTGCGGGCGACCTGACCTCGCGCCTCACCATTCCCGCCGCGCGCCAAGCCACGGCGGAGATTTCCGCGCAGGCAAGCGCCGTGATCGCGGGCATGCCGCTGATCGGCAGGATCTGCGCTGCCGCCGGTGGCGGCATTACGGTGTCCGAACGCGTCGCCGACGGCGCGGTGGTCCAACCTGGCGACCTCCTGGCCAGCCTCGCGGGGCCGGCGCAAACGCTCCTGGCGATCGAGCGGGTGGCGCTGAACTTTCTGCAACAGCTGTCCGGCATCAGTACGCTCACGGCGCAGTTCGTTGCCGCGGTGCGCGTGCACCACTGCCGCATCGTCGACACGCGCAAGACGATCCCCGGCCTGCGTGTCTTGCAGAAATATGCGGTGCGCGTCGGCGGCGGCTTCAACCACCGCCAGCGCCTCGACGACGGCATCCTGATCAAGAACAATCACATCACTGCCGCCGGCGGTATCGCGCCGGCCGTCGCGGCGGCGCGCGCCGCCGCGCCGCACGGGGTGAAGATCGAGGTGGAATGCACCACGTTCGATGAGGTGGCCGCCGCGCTCGCGGCACGCGCCGAGATTCTGCTGCTCGACAACATGACGGTCGAGCAGATGGCCGAGGCCGTGCGCCGCGTCGCCGGCCGTGCCATTCTCGAAGCGTCGGGAGGTGTCACGCTCGCCACCGCCGCGGCGATCGCCGCCACCGGCGTGGACATCATCTCCGTCGGCGCGCTGACGCACTCGGCGCCGGCGGTGGATCTGCACATGACCCTCCGGCTTGCATAGACGTGGCAAGCCGGTGTGCGGGGTGGCAGCCTGCGTAGTCGTGGCGGACGGTATTCTTGCATCCCGACTGGTACTGGGATTGAAAATCTGATAATCAGATTACATGATAAAGCGAAATCTGCGCACTCCGAAGCAAGGGCGTTCAGTGCAGACCCCCAAGCGGCGGGCGCGTTACGCGACTGGCCTGGAAGAGGCGCCGCGCGTCCGGGAGGATGCCGCAAGCGCGCTGAGCGGCGGCGGCCGCCGCGTCGTATCGGCGACCGAGGCGGCGCGTAACTTCTCCGATCTCATCAGTCGGGTGTGCTACCAGGGCGAAACGTACGTCGTCGAGCGAGGAGGGAAGGCTATGTGTGAATTGGTTCCCGCCGGGGTGCGCCGCTGCACGGGCGCGGATCTCCTGGCCCTGCTGACAACATTGGCGCGGCCCGACGAGTCGTTTCTGGCAGCGGTCGAGGACCTCACCCGCCATCAAGCCGTCGTCGAGCCTTCCGTGTGGGAAAAGTAATCGACGCGAGTGTGTTGATCGCCGCCGAGCGCGGTCAGCTCGATCTGCGTGCCGCGCTGGCAGACCACCGCGACGACCTCTTTGCCATCTCGGCGGTGACGGCATCCGAGCTGCTGCACGGCGTGCATCGGGTCGCCGCGGCCAAACGCCCTACCACGGAGGCCTTCGTCGAGGGGTTGCTGCAGTACCTGCCGGTGTTGGCGTTCGACCTCATCGCTGCGCGGGTGCATGCGCGTATCTGGGCGACGCTGCTCAGCAAGGGCCAGGCAGTCGGAGAACGCGACCTGTTGATCGCGGCAACGGCGTTGGCGCACGGTCATGCGGTCGTCACGCGCGACGAACGCAGCTTCCCGCGGATTCCCGGCCTCGAGGTGATGCGCTGGTAAGCCCCACTCGGGCGACAGGAGGATTGCCGTTGCGCGCGCCGTTCGAGCGGGGTAACACGGTCGTCGATGTCCGAGAGAGAGCCGGCGTCCGAGCAGCGCCGCGCGGCGGGTGCGCCGCGTGCCTGTGCAAACCGTATTAGAGACAATGCCAGTGAGGTCAGCGCTATGCTGCCCAGATCGCACGCTTTGAGACGGCGCCTGGAAAGATGGCCTCTTCAGCGTGAGCGGAAAGGTCTTCCGTTCCGAGAAAATAACCGCTCGCGCTGAGGAGGTCGCGTCTTCTCAGCGGCCGTCTCGAAGCGTGCCTGCTGGGCAGGATGGTTCTTAACTCACTGGCATTGGTATTAGAGAGATGATGTTGCGGCCGGATGTACCTTTGGATGTCGAAGCGTTGCGACGCGGTCGTACGACGGCGTGTTTCGGTGCGGTCATCCGCTACCTCGAAACAACCGACTCCACCAACACGGTAGCGCAACAACTGGCGCGTGACGGCGCCGTCGAAGGCACCGTGGTCATTGCCGAGACGCAAACCAGGGGACGTGGCCGTCTCGGCCGTAGTTGGGCGTCCCCGGCCTTTCGCAATCTGTACCTGTCGATCGTCCTGCATCCGCCGGTTGCCGTTCCCGACGCGCCGCGTCTCGGGTTGGTAGTGGGGCTCGCGACTGCCGAGACCGTCGCGGAGTGGACGCCGCGCGCGGCGCTCAAGTGGCCCAACGATGTGCTCATCGACGGCCGCAAGGTTGCCGGCATCTTGATGGAAATGGACGCCGAGGAGGATCGCGTGCGTTCGGTGATCGCCGGCATCGGCGTGAACCTCAACATGACGCCGGAGGACCTGCCGGATGACTTGCGCGGCAAGGCCGGCAGCCTGCGCATGGCGCTGGGCACGCCGATTGATCGCGTCGCGTTTGCCGGGCGTTTGCTGGCGCGCCTCGAAGCACGGTACACGCAGTGCCTGCAGGAGGGCTTTGCGGCCCTGCGCGGGGCGTGGGAACGTCTGTCGTGCTTGACGGGACGAGCGGTGGAGATCGACGACGGCGGGCGGCGCTTTCACGGGACCGTGTGCGCCCTCGCCGATGATGGCACGTTGCAGCTGCGCGATACCGCGGGACGGATGATCTCCGTGGTCGCCGGCGAGGTCACCGTGATCGACGGGTACGGAAAAGAAAGAGCTGACAGCTGAGGCTGCCATGGTAGCGAGAGCGGATCAGCGATCAGCCATCAGCGATCAGCCATCGGCACCGATGCTGCTTGCCATCGACGTTGGCAACTCGCACACCGTGCTCGGTGTGTATGACGGCATGACCCTGCTCCACCACTGGCGCTTCGCCAGCGACCGTGCCTCTACGGCCGACGAGTACGGCGTCATCTTGCGCCAGCTCTTCGCCGGCAGCGGGAATCCGAGGATCACGGGCATCGTGGTGTCCTCGGTGGTTCCCCCACTGACCACCGTCGTCGACGAGCTGTGTCGCCGCTATCTGGGTGTCGAGCCGCTGCTCGTCGGCCCCGGCGTGCGTACCGGGATGCCCGTGCTGTACGATCGTCCGCAGGAGTTGGGGACCGACAGGTTGGTCAACGCGGTCGCCGCGTACGAGCGCACGGGCGCGGCGACGGTTGTCGTCGACCTCGGGACGGCAACTAAGGTCGAATTCGTCACCGAGAAGGGTGAGTATGCCGGGGGCGTCATCGCACCAGGGCTCGGGATCGCCGCCGATGCCTTGTTCGAACGCACGGCCAAGCTTTACCGCGTCAACCTGGCGAAACCGGCGCATGTGGTAGGCCGCAATACCGTGGAAGCCATCCAGTCCGGACTGGTGTATGGCTACGTCGCCCTCGTCGACGGGTTGGTGCGACGGATCCAAAAGGAGCACGATGGCAGCGCCCGAGTCATCGCCACCGGTGGCTTCGCCCCGCTGATTGCACCGGAATCGGAGACCATCGAGATCGTCGATGAGTTCCTGACACTGGACGGCTTGCGCTTGATCTATGCCCGCAACTCGTAATGCGACGCGCTTTCGCTCGTGGCGGGTGGCATGTGGTGAGGACCACCAGCGACACGCCACGAGCAGGTCCTACTTGCGGTCCTTGACTCCGGAGCCACGACTTTCCATTCTCAGAAGGGTCCACGGAGACGATATGACGGCGCGCGGTGACAGCAACGGGTGATCGGAAAATGCGTGCCGACCCTCCTTTGGAAAACGCAACGGCGTGTGCATGAAGGTCTTCCTCGCCATCGATGTGAGCAACACGCAGACGGTGCTTGGCGTGTACGAGGGCAGGGTGCTGCGGCATCACTGGCGGCTGCAGACCGAGAGTCGCCGGACCACCGACGAGTATGGGGTTCTCGTCCGCAATCTCCTGAACAACGCGGGCAACCCGGAGATCGGCGGCATTGCGGTGTCGTCCGTGGTGCCGCTGATGACGCAGACCATCGAGCAGGTGTGTCGTCAATACCTTGGTGTCGAGCCGCTTGTCGTCGGGCCCGGCGTACGGACCGGCATGCCCATTCTGTACGACAAGCCGCAAGAGGTCGGCGCCGACCGCATCGTCAACGCCATTGCGGCATACGATCGCACGCACGATACGACCATTGTGGTGGATTTCAGCACCGCGACCACCTTCGACTACGTGTCGGCCAGGGGCGAATACGTTGGGGGGGTCATTGCCCCCGGGTTGGGCATCGCCAGCGACGCCTTGTTCGATCGGACCGCGAAGCTTTATCGGGTTGAGCTGGTGAAGCCGAAACACGTCGTTGGGCGCAATACCGTGCACGCCATCCAGTCGGGATTGATCTACGGATACGTTTCGCTGGTTGACGGCCTGGTCGCGCGCATACAAAAAGAGAACAAGGTGAAGGCACGGGTGATCGCTACCGGTGGGTTTGCGCCGTTGTTGGCGCCGGAGTCCGAGAGCATCGAGGAGGTCGACGAGTTCCTCACCCTCGACGGGCTCCGCCTGATCTACGAACGCAACTCGGACGCATGAATCGGAGGCACGATGGCTGATGATGTGAAATTGGTCCGCAGCGTGGGTGTCGTTGGCCAGGGCGGGGTCGGCAAGACGTCCCTGGCAGACGCGCTGGTCTTTGCCGCCGGCGCCGCCACGCGCCTCGGGCGCGTCGATGACGGCTCATCGGTTTTCGACTTCGAGCCGGAAGAGATCCGTCGCAAGACGACGCTCACCACCACGCTCTGCAGCCTGAATTGGAAGAAGCACGAAGTGACCCTGGTGGACACGCCAGGGTATGCGAACTTCCTTCCCGACGCACTGAACTGCTTGCGTGCCTGCACCGGGATCATCTTCGCGGTGGCGCCCGCCGCCGACGAGCTGCGGGTCGAAGCCGAGAAGCTCTGGGCGCGTGCCGAGGAGCTCAAGCTGCCGGTGATTGCCTTCGTGACCCGCATGGATCGCGAACGCGCTGACTTCGAGGCCGCGGTGGCTGACTTGCAAAAGATCCTCGGCGCCAAGCCGGTCATGATTCAGTACCCGATCGGCGCCGCGGAAACCTTTCGCGGCGTGGTGGATCTGGTCACTCTGAAGGCGCTCATCGGTCAGCCCGACGGGAGCCTCAAGGAAACGGACATCCCCGCTGACGTCAAAGACGAAGCGCTGGCGGCGCGTGAGCAGATGATCGAGCTCGCGGCGGAAGCCAACGACACGCTGACGGAGAAGTACCTCGAGAACGGCACGCTCACCAACGACGAGATCGTCGAAGCGTTGCGCGAAGGCACGGTGAGCCGGCGTTTCACCCCGGTGCTCTGTGGCTCCGGGGCGAAGGCGATCGGCATTCAACCCCTGCTCGACGCCGCGGTTGCCTATCTCGCATCGGCGGCGGAGTTGGGCACGCAGACGGGCATCGATGCGAAGGTCAAGGAGCCGATCGAACGTCTGCCGGAGGTCAGTGAGCCGTTCTCTGGTTTCGTGTTCAAGACCATCGTCGATCCGTTCGCCGGCAAGCTGTCCATCTTCCGTGTCCTCTCCGGCAAGGTGACCGCCGACTCGACCGTCCTCAATGTGAACAAGGACGGCAAGGAGCGCCTCGGGCATCTGTTCAAGCTCGTGGGTAAGAAGCAAACGCAGGTGGCGCACGCGATCCCCGGTGAAATCGTCGCCGTTGCCAAGCTGAAGGACACGGCGACCGGCGATTCCCTGGCCGACGAAAAGGCGCCCATTCTGTACCCGGGATTCACGCTGCCGCCGCCGGCCATCTCGTTCGCCGTCGAGCCCAAGAGTAAAGGCGATGAGGAGAAGGCTTCCCTGGCGCTGATGCGCATGATGGAAGAGGACCCGTCGCTCGAAATGCATCGCGACCCGCAGACGCACGAGCTGATTCTCTCCGGTGTCGGGCAGCTGCACATCGAGGTGGTCATCGAACGGCTGAAGCGCAAGTACAGCGCCGAGGTCGAGCTGCGCGCCCCGAAGGTGCCGTATAAAGAGACCATCAAGGGACGCGCCGAGGCGCAGGGCAAACTGAAGAAGCAGTCGGGTGGCCGCGGTCAGTACGGCGATGCGTGGCTCAAGGTCGAGCCGTTGGCGCGCGGCACCGGCTTCGAGTTTGTTGACGAGATCGTCGGCGGCGTCGTGCCGCGGCAGTATATCCCCGCCGTCGAAAAGGGGGTGCGCGAAGCGCTGCCGGACGGCATCCTCGCCGGGTATCCCATCGTCGACGTGCGCGTGACCCTGTACGACGGCTCGTACCACGACGTCGACTCGTCGGAAATGGCCTTCAAGATCGCGGCGTCGCTGGGTTTCAAATCCGCCCTCGCCAAGGCGAAGCCGATCATCCTCGAGCCGATCATGTCGATGGAAGTGGTGGTGCCGGACGATGCGATGGGCGATGTCATCGGCGACCTCAACAGCCGTCGTGGCAAGGTGCTGGGCGTCGACTCGAAGCCGGGCGGGCAGGTCATTCGCACGCAAGTGCCGATGTCGGAGGTGTTGAAGTACTCTCCCGATCTGCGTTCGATGACCAGTGGCCGCGGCTCGTTTACCGTGGCGTTCTCGCACTACGAGGAAATGCCGGCGCATCTGGCGGAGCGCGTGATCAAGGACGCCGAAGCGGCGAAGGCGGCGAAGCATGAGCACTGAAACGCCTGAAACACCGCCCTCCCCGCACGAGCTGGACGCCATCGCCGAGACCATCAAGAAAGGCGAAGACTCCTACGTCGTCCCGGAGGAGTTGCTGGTTGAACCGACCGAGGTCAAGAAGATCAATCCGAGCCTCTACAACCAGATCCTCCAGATGAAGGTGGGCGAGAAGCTGAAGCTGGCCTTGAAGGGAAACAAGGAGGCACGCACGATTCTGGTGCGCGATTCCAATCGGCTCATCCAACGCTTCGTGTTGCAGAACCCGCGCATCAGCGACGAGGAGATCCTGGCGCTTGCCAAGAACCGCGGCATCGATCAGGACCTCTTGCGCAAGATCGGCGAGAACCGCAACTGGCCGCGCAACCCGCAGATACGCCTGGCGTTGGTCAGCAACCCGAAGACGCCGCTGGCCACCTCGCTGCCGATGGTGAACCAGCTGGCCGAACGCGACCTGCGGTTCATCGCCAAGAGCAAGAACGTTTCGGCCACTGTGGTCACGCAAGCACGCCGGCTGCTGTTCAATCGCGAGAAGAAGCTGGGCGAGCGGATGGGCGAGTGAATCAGCGCGTCACGCGGGTCCACTGACGCAGAACGCGATCAGACGTAGACGCCGCACCGTCTCGGTTTTCCGTCTGTTGTCTGTGGTCTTCCCCTCATGCCCCCTGACATCGACAAGCATGAAGTCCTGCGCCGGCTGCGCGAGCGTCTCGCTGCAACCCTCGAACGTCTGAAGGCCGCGCAGACGTCAGCGCAGTCGGGTGCCGTTCACTCCGAGGCCAAGCAAGAGCATCCCAAGGATACCCGCTCGATCGAAGCCGGCTACCTCTCGCGCGGCCTGGCGGAGCGTGTCGAGACCATGCAGGAGGCTGTCATGATTCTCGAGGTGTTCCGATTGCGCCAACGTGGCACCGACGATCCCATCGGCCTTGGCGACCTCGTCGCTCTCGTTGACGAAGACGGTGGGGAGACGATCAACTTTTTGGCTCCGGTAGGCGGCGGTGAGAAGCTCGAGGTTGCCGGCACCGACGTGCTTGTTCTCACCCCGCGCGCCCCGCTTGGTGCCGCCTTGATCGGCAGCCAACCAGGCGACGAGATCACCATCAATCTCCCCGGCGGCAAACGGTGCCTCGAAATTCGCTGGGTGGGCTGAGCCCCCGTGGCTACCCGCGCCTGCTCGGCGTGCGTGGTGTCATTTGTGAGTCACGCTCACGCCGGTCCATCGACCCGCAGTCGCGGCGTGTGCTCGGGAGGCAGGTGGTCGTAGAGATCGGCGATCAAGTCGCGCTTGAGCTGCTGATGGGCCGGATCGTTCCACAGATTGCGCCACTGGTGCGGATCCTCGTCGACGTTGTACAGCTCGCCTTCGGTACCATCGAAGTGGATGCCGGCGCTGGGCAGTACCCAGTCGCCCATGGATTGTTCGAGGCCGGTGGGTTGGCCGTCGGTGCTGGGCTCGTAGCGCGTCAGCAGCCAGCCGTCGCGATAGATCGAGCGCAGGTGCATGCCGTTGGCGGGGAACTGGCTGTCCCACTCACACAGCACGCGCTGGCGTGATCCGTCGTCACGCGACGGCAGCGGTCGCCCCTCGATCCACGACGCTGTCGGTACGCCGGCGACCTCACAGAAGGTCGCTGCGAGATCGAGGTGGCCGACGGGTTGAACGACCAGCGCGGGCGTGACCCGGCGCGAGGGCGCGGGCCGCCAGATGAGCGGCACGTGCATGAGTGCATCGACGTGGAACGGCCCCTTGTAAATGAAGCCGAAGTCGCCCTGCATCTCGCCGTGGTCGGTGGTGTAGAAGACGTCCGTGTCGGCATCCCAACCGCGCTCGCCGAGGTAATGCATGACCCGCCCACAGGCGTCGTCGATGAGCTCGTTCATCACGTGCGCCTTGGCGTTGATCTCGCGGATGTTGTCCGCGGTGAGATTTTGCGGGCGGTAGTTCATCGGCCCGCCCTCCGTATTGATCCAGGTCCCTTGCCAGCACGCCAGCCAGTGCGCCGGTTTCTGCGCCAGAATGGCCGCGATCTTCTCCGTCGATCCCGGGTGGCCCGGCGGCAGGTCGAGGTCACGCCAGGGGACGCGATGCAACTCAGCAGCCGGTGGGTCCCAGGGATGATGCGGGTCGGGGAAGCTCATCCACACGAACCAGTCCTCGTCGTCGCGCAGGCCGCGCAGGAACTCGAGCGTCCGATCGGCGATCCAATCGGTGTGGTAGTACTCGCGCGGGATCGGATTGTTGCACGTCTCGGGTGCGCCCGTCTCGCCGCCGCCCTCGGCATTCAGCAACGGCGCGAAGCCATCGAAGTACTCGGGGTGGGTATGCTTGAGCCAGCGACCGTAGTGGCCCACCACGGCGCGGCCGAATCGCGGGACGTGGGTGGCATGGACGGCGCGCTCGAAGCCACGCCAGGGGCCGAAATGTCCTTCGCGTTGACGGCGGTTCTCGGCAAAGCGCAGCTGGGGATCGAAGTTGGGCTCGAAGTGCGCCTTGCCGAGCAGCGCGGTCCGGTAGCCGCCTTCCTCATGCAACCATGCCGCAATGCTCGGGGCGTCTTCCGGCAGCGCGACGCCATTGGCATATACGCCATGCGTGCGCACGTACTGCCCTGTGAGCATCGTCGAGCGCGCCGGCATGCACACGGCATTCTGGTTGTAGGCGCGCCGATAATTGATACCGGCGCGCGCCCAGCCGTCGATGACCGGCGTGCGCGCGATCGTGCCGCCGTTGCAGCCGAGGGCGTCGTAGCGTTGCTGGTCGGTGGTGATGAAGAGGATCTTGTGTCCCATCGGCATTGCCGCCCCACTGCGCCGCGGATTGTCGCGCGGCACCTTGGGCCTCACTCGTCGCGCAGCAAGTTCAACGCGGCACCGGCCTTGAACCAGGCGATCTGCTCGGCACTGAAGCTGTGCCGGCACTGAATGGCTTCTTCTTTGCCGGTGGCGTGCTGCACGATCACCCGCAGCGGCTTGCCCGGGGCGAGGTCCTTCAGACCCGTGATGCTGATGCGATCGGTCTCCTGGATCTTGTCGTAGTCGGCCGGATTTTCGAAGACCAGCGGCAGCATGCCCTGCTTCTTGAGATTGGTTTCGTGGATGCGCGCGAAGCTGCGGGCGATCACCGCGACCCCGCCGAGGAAGCGCGGTTCCATCGCGGCGTGCTCGCGGCTCGAGCCCTCGCCGTAGTTTTCATCGCCGATCGCTACCCAGCGTAGCCCCTCCGCTTTGTAGTGCCGCGCGATTTTAGGAAAGGGCAGGCCGGTCTCGCCGCTGAGCACGTCGCGGCCCTTGCCCGCGTCGCCGCCGAAGGCGTTGATCGCGCCGGTGAACATGTTGTCGCTGATCTTGTCGAGGTGGCCACGGTACTTCAGCCACGGCCCGGCCGGTGAGATGTGGTCGGTGGTGCACTTGCCCTTGGCTTTGACCAGGATGGCCAGGCGCTCGTAGTCCTTGCCGTCCCATTCTGGAAACGGCTGGAGGAGCTGCAAGCGGTCGCTGTCGGGCTTGACCTTCACTTCGACGCCGCTGCCGTCGGCCGCCGGCTCGATGTATCCGGCCGCGCCGCTCGCGAAGCCGTTTGCCGGCAGCTCCGGAGCCTCGGGAGGCGTCAAGTGCACCGGTTCGCCGTTGGCGCCAGGCAGCGTGTCGGTGAGCGGATTGAAATCGAGGCGGCCGGCCAATGCCAGCGCGGTGACGATCTCCGGGCTGGCGATGAACGCCAGCGTTTCGGGGTTGGCGTCGTTGCGCGCCGGGAAGTTGCGATTGAACGAGGTGACGATACTGTTGCGATCGCCCTTCTTGATGTCGTCACGCTGCCATTGCCCGATGCACGGGCCACAGGCATTGGCGAGCACGGTGCCGCCGATGCCCTCGAGCGCGGCGAGCTGGCCGTCCCGTTGGATGGTGTTGTGAATCTGATCGGAGCCCGGCGTGATCAGAAACGGCGTGTGCGCCTTGATGCCGTGCGCGCGCGCCTGCTTGGCGACGTGCGTGGCGCGTCCAATGTCTTCGTACGAGGAGTTCGTGCAGCTGCCGATGAGCGAGACCTTGATCTCGACGGGATAGCCATTCTTCTTGGCGTCTTCCTTGAGCTGTGAAATCGGCCGCGCCAGATCGGGCGTGTGTGGTCCGACGATGTGCGGCTCCAGCGTCGAGAGATCGATCTCGACGATCTCGTCGTAGAACTTACTGGGTTCTTTCTCGACCGCGGGATCGGCGGTGAGATCCGCCGCGTAGCGCTCTGCCAGCGCCGCGAGGTCGGCGCGCCGTGTGGCTCGCAGGTACGTCGCCATGCGTGCATCGAACGGGAACACGGAGGTGGTGGCCCCGAGCTCGGCTCCCATGTTGGTGATCGTGCCCTTGCCGGTGCAGCTGATCGAATGTGTGCCGGGGCCGAAGTACTCGACGATCTTTCCCGTCCCGCCTTTGACCGTCAGAATGCCGGCCAGCTTGAGAATCGCGTCCTTCGGCGATGTCCACCCCGAGAGACTCCCGGTCAAGCGCACGCCGATGAGCTTGGGCATGCGGACGTTCCACGGGAGTCCGGCCATGACGTCGGCCGCATCGGCGCCGCCAACGCCGATGGCCAGCATGCCGAGTCCGCCGCCGTTCGGGGTGTGCGAGTCGGTGCCGATGATCAGGCCGCCGGGAAAGGCGTAGTTCTCCAAGACGACCTGATGGATGATGCCTGCCCCGGGATTCCAGAAGCCGATGCCATACTTCTGTGAAACCGATTTCAGGAAGGCGTAGACCTCGTTGTTCTCGTTGAGCGCAACTTGCATGTCCTTGTCGGCGCCGACGCGGGCGCGGATGAGGTGATCGCAGTGGACCGTGGTCGGCACCGCAACACGCTTACGGCCGGCTTGCATGAACTGCAGCAGCGCCATCTGCGCCGTCGCATCTTGCATCGCCACGCGGTCGGGTCGCAAATCGATCCACCCCTTGCCGCGGTCGACGTCGGCGGTGTCCGGCTTGTCGAGATGGCTGAAGAGAATCTTCTCGGCCAAGGTGAGGTCCCGCCCGAGGCGCTTGCGCATCATGGCGAAGCGCTCGGCGAATGAGGTGTACAATGTTTGAATGGCGTCGATCATGACAACAGCTCCTCCGCGTCTGGAGACTTCGGGGTGGCGCCAGGGCTTGGCAATCGCTCTTTCCGAGCCACCAGCCTCCCTCTGGTGGCGCAGCATAGCAATCATCCCGCGCTCACGCATCATGGGTGGACACTTCGGCGGACACTTGGCCGGAGGACATTTCCGCATTGCGGCGACACGGAAGGATGACAGCGCTGTTCCGAGGACGGAACAGATCAATGACAGGAATCGCCTACAGCCCGTAGACGTCGACGCGGCGACGTGATTGCTGTTTCACAGAAAACGATCCCATGGCCGACGCTCCGAAGATACCGCCCCAGCCGCCGACAGCCGCACCGCAGCCGCCGGCGCCGGTGACGCCACGGCCGACACCGCCGGTCGTCGAACGTGAGCCGCTGACGATTACCGTCGTCGAGCCGGCGCCGACGCGGGAAGCCGTACAGCCGCAGGTCCAGGTTGAAGCGCCGCCGTCGATCGACGTGCGCCGCACCTCATTGGCGTGGCTGCTTCTCGTGGGTGCGGTGTTGCTCTTCGTCCTCTATCGGTTGCAGGTCTCGCCGCTCATCCAACGCTTCGAGCACGGCATGCAACGCCGCATCTTCGGCGAGCGCGACTACGAAGCCCACCGCGACCCGCACTCCCGCTTCGACCAGCTGCCACGTGCCCACGAGGATGCCGCGCATCGCTAAGGCCTGCAGCCGGCGTCTTTTCTATGGGCCGCTCCCTCCTTCGGGGAGCCTCAGGACAGGATTGGTCGCTATGCGGTACCATCGCGAAGACCTGCTTGGTGAGCAGGCTGTTTCTCTTCGCCGGCGGCTAGCCTGCCTCCGGAAGCGCGGATCGCCTCTCGTGCAGCCGATTGCTCAGCGCCGCGAACTCGCCGAGCGTCAGGGTCTCCGGACGGCGGCTGGGATCGATGTTGACACTGCGCAGGAGGCCGGCGGCTTCATCGCACACGGACCGCAGGCTGTTCTGCAGCTGCTTGCGGCGTTGGTTGAATGCCGCTCGGACGACGCGCTTGAACAGGCCGACGTCAGCGACGAGCAGCGGTGGTGTCGTGTAGGGTTCGATGACGATGACCTCCGACTCGACTTTCGGGCGTGGTACGAAGGCGGCCGGACCGACGCGCAGGCCGGGGCGCAGGCGCGCCGCGAACTGCGTGTAGACTGACAGCGCGCTATAGTCCTTGCTCCCCGGCGCCGCGCGCAAGCGCTCCACCACTTCGCGCTGCAGCATCAGCACCAGCCGCGAGAAGCAGTCGGGGCGATCGATCAGCGCCGCCAGGATTGCCGTGGCGACATTGTACGGCAGGTTGGCGACGACGATCGCCGGCTCTCCCGTTCCGAGCAGCGCTGCGAAGTCGACGCGTAGGGCATCGGCCTCCACGACGTGCACGTGCGGCGCGTCGGCATACTGCGTCCGCAGTCGTGCCGCAAAGTCGGCATCCACCTCGATCAGCCACAGCTCACGGGCGTGCGCGGCCAACAGCGCCGAGAGCGCCCCCAGCCCAGGGCCGATCTCGACGACGCGCTCGGTCCCGGCGAGCCGCGCGAGATCCACGATACGCCGCGCCACGCCGGTGTCCGCGAGAAAGTGCTGGCCGAGCCGCTTACGGGCGCGCCTTCCAAGGCTCGCCAAGACACGTGAGGGCCGCAGTTGATCATCCATAGATGAGGACCGGAGAAACACGACAGCGCGAAGGAATGAAAGCACGAAAAAACATCAGCGAAATCCTCTCGTTCCTATTTCGTGTTTTCGTTCTTTGGCTTTTTCCTGATTCTCTTCCGGAAGGTGCTAGCAGCCTGTCGGACGTGGCAGTCCATAGCGACCAATCCTGTCCTGAGGCTCCCCGAAGGGGGGGCATAGAAAAAACGCCGGCCGCCAGCCCTAGAGCTCCAAGTCCGCCGCGGCGTTGATGGACAGCGGGTCGGACTCGCCGCGACGCAGACGATGCTCGGCGGCCAGGGCAATCATCGCCGCGTTGTCGGTGCAGTAGCGCATTGGCGGGATATGCACGCTCACGCCGAGATCCGCGCCGGCGGCATGGGCGCGCTCGCGCAGGCGCGAGTTGGCGGAGACGCCACCCGCAATGACCAAACGGTTGCAGGCAGCGCGCTGCACGGCCACGAAGCTGTTGTCGAGCAACATGTCGACGGCGGCCTCCTGGAAGCTCGCGGCGACGTCGGCGCGCGCCTGATCGCTGTCGATCGCATGGTCGCGGACGTACTGCCACACCGCGGTCTTGAGGCCGCTGAAGCTGAACTCCAACGCGGCGTCCGCGGATGACGCGGCGCCGCGCCGGGCCTTCAGGCGCGCGCGCGGAAAACGGATGGCCGTGCGGTTGCCCTGGCGCGCCAACTCGTCGATGACGCGCCCTCCCGGAAAGCCGAGCCCCATCGTCCGCGCCACCTTGTCGTAGGCTTCGCCGGCTGCGTCGTCGCGGGTCATCCCCAGCTGGCGGTAGCGTCCGAAATCCTCCGCGTAGTACAGGCTCGTATGTCCGCCCGAAACCAGCAGGGCCACGTAGGGAAACGGCACCTCGCCATCGAGCCGCACCGACAGCAGGTGTCCCTCGAGATGATTCACGCCGATGAACGGCAGCGCGCGCGCGAAGGCGATGGCCTTGGCGGCGGAAAGGCCGACCAGCAATGACCCGACCAATCCCGGTCCGCAGGTTGCGGCGACGGCGTCGATGTCGTCGAGGGTGACGCCGGCCGTGGCGAGCGCTCGCTCGATGACCGGAATGATGCTGCGCATGTGTGAGCGCGATGCCAGCTCGGGCACCACGCCGCCGTATTGTTGATGAATCGCGTCCTGCGAGCTCACCACGCTCGACAGCACCGTCCCATCGGCGAGCACCGCGGCTGCGGTGTCGTCGCACGAGCTTTCGACCCCAAGGACGCGCATTACTGATCGCCGCCGAGACGTCCCATGCCGACGCGCGCCGCGAGGTTGTTGGGATCCGCCTGAACCGCCTTCTGGTACGCCTTGCGCGCGTCGGCGTAGCGGCCGACTTCCTCGAAGACGGCGCCCTGCAACCCGTAGGCGCGCGCCAACAACAGGCGATCGCTGCGCGCCGCCAGGGTGACCGCGCGTCCGACGAAGGCGCTTGCTTGATCGTATTTCTTCATGAGGGAGTACAGTCGAGCCAGGTAGTAGTACCCATAGGCATTGGCGGGATCAATGGCGACGCCGCGCTCGAAGCGATCCAGCGCCTGGTCGTAGCGACCGTCCGCGAGTTGCTGGCGCCCGGCTTGGATCAGGCGCATGGCTGCAGCGACATTGGGTGGTGTCGATGGCCCGATGTGGGTGAGCAGTGACTCGGCCTCGGGGCTCGTCGTCGACGTTTCGTTTTCCGTGGGGTGCAGCGCCGCGACGACTTCAGGAGTTGGTGCGGCTCCGAGCGCGGCCAATGCCGGCGTCGGCAACGCACCCGGCGCTGGCTTGAAAGACGTTTCCTCACCAGCATCACTCTCTTCGAGTTTCGGTGTGGGTGGAGTGATCGGCAATGGCTCGGGCGTGGGCTCACGTACCGTTTCGTGGTGCAGCGCGGTCGCACGCGGCGGTGGTGCAGGCTCTTCGATCGTCGCACAGGCGGCAAACACTGCGAGCGCCATGAACGGCAGGCGTGAGCGCCGGTAAGCCCGAGTGTGGGTCGGTATCGACATACGAGCTGACCCTATAGCGGAGCCCAGGAGAGGGCTCCAGATCAAGGAACTACCTTGGACGCTCTCCCGGCAACGGGTACCCTCAATGCTGTCGTCGCATCGCGTGGAGGCCGAAATTGACAAAAGCACCAACGACTGCTGCAGATGATTCGCAAACGAGACAGTTCCTCCTCAGCCGTTTCTGGGAAGCGGCGCTCGGTTTTTGGCGCACCGGCGGTGGCCCCGCCGCCTGGGGACTGACGATCACGGTGATCGCGATTGCCCTGGTGAATCTCGGGATCCAGTATCGGCTCAACGTCTGGCACCGCGCGCTGTTCGACGCGCTCGACAAGCGCGATGCGCACACCTTGCTCTACCAGTCGGCGATCTTTTTCCCGCTCATCCTCGCCAGCATCGGCGTGGGCGCAGCGGCCACCTATGCGAAGCTGACGCTGCAGCGCAGTTGGCGCGGTTGGCTGAATGCGCACGCGCTCGATCGCTGGCTCAGCAACGGCCGTTACTATCAGCTCAACTTGATACCCGGTGATCATGCCAATCCGGAATATCGCATCGCCGAGGATCTGCGGATCACCTGCGACGCGCCGGTGGAGTTTGCGATCGGCATCTTCTCGGCCGTCATCTCGGCCATCACCTTCATCGGCGTCCTCTGGTTCATCGGCGGTGCGCTGGACATTCCGATCGGCGGCATGACCATTAAGATTCCCGGGTTCCTGGTGGTCGCCGCCGTCACCTATGCCGTGCTGGCCAGCGGATCGATGGTCATGATTGCGCGCGGCTTCGTCGTCGTGTCCGAAAACAAGAACCAGGCGGAGGCGGAGTACCGCTATGCGCTGACGCGACTGCGTGAAAATGGTGAGAGCATCGCGATGCTCGGCGGCGAGAATGAAGAGCGCGCCGGTCTCGACGGGGCATTCAAGACCGTTTTGCAGCGGTGGCGGGAGCTGATGATGCAGTACGTTCGCACGACGGTAGTCTCGCAAGGCAGCACTGGGCTCGCCTCGATCGTGCCGATTCTGCTCTGCGCGCCCAAGTATGTTGGCGGGACGATGACGTTGGGCGAAGTCATGCAGGCGGCCTCGGCGTTCGTCATCGTGCAGGTGTCGTTCAGTTGGCTGGTCGACAATTACCCCCGGCTTGCCGATTGGACGGCGTCGGCGTCGCGCCTTGCTTCGCTGTTGGTGTCCCTCGACGGTTTGGAGCGTGCCGAAGGCGAAGGGACGGTCGGCCGTATCGTGCGCCGCGACGCCGAGGGCGGCGGCGTGCAGTTGCACAACCTCTCAGTGACCTTGGACGATGGCAGCGCCGTGGTGAACGAAGCCGACGTCGAAATTGCCGCCGGCGAGAAGGTGCTCGTCGTCGGCGAATCGGGCACGGGCAAGAGCACGTTGGTGCGTGCGATCGCCGGCTTATGGCCGTGGGGCAGCGGCGAGATCGTGGTCAAGTTCGTCGGATTGTTCTTGATGCCGCAGAAGCCGTACGTGCCGCTCGGCACACTGCGTCGCGCCGCGACCTATCCCCAGTCGCCGGACGAGATTGACGACGCGCTGGTGCGCACCACGCTCGAAGAAGTCGGCCTCGGCCATCTCCTCGAGCGGCTCGACGAAGACACGCATTGGGAGCACATCCTGTCGGGTGGCGAGATGCAGCGGCTGGCATTCGCGCGGGTACTCATTCAGCGGCCGAACGTCATCGTCATGGACGAGGCCACGGCGGCGCTCGATCCGCCGAGTCAGGATCATCTCATGCGATTGGTCATGGAGCGTCTCCCCGAAGCCACGGTGGTCAGCGTCGGCCACCGCGCCGAACTCGAGGCGTTCCACAAGCGCAAGCTGGTCCTCGAGTATCATCCCGAAGGCGCACGACTCGTGCATGACCAATCTCTCCAATGGACCTTCCGTCGCTCGGCACGCTTCCTCTCGCGACTGTTTTCTCGCGAGCGGCCATCGAAGGTACCGCCATCGCCGTAGCCGTTCGCCACGCGCGCCGCTCCACCTTTCTCATGTGGCGCGGCGAGTCGAGAGGCCCTACATCTCCGTATGCGGCGGGTGCACCGTGCACGGCGTAGTCGGTTCGGTGCCGTCGTAGAATGCTTCCTCGATCACCTTGGGGCACTCCGGTGTCGCCAGTTGTCCGGAGGCCGGGTCGATGCGTACCATGGTGATCCCCGGCGGGGGGACAAACGGGTTCGCCGGGAGGCCGGCGGTGGCGCGCTTCATGAACTCCGTCCAGATCGGCAGCGCGGCTTCCCCGCCGGCGAGGTTGATCGCGCGTTTGTGATCGAAGCCCACCCAGACCACGGTGAGCAGCTCCGGGGTGAAGCCGACGAACCAGGCATCACGATAGTCGTTGGTGGTGCCGGTCTTGCCTGCGGCCGGGCGCTTGAAGCCGCGCTTGCGGGCGCCGGCACCGGTGCCCACATCGACGACACCTTCCATCAAGTGCGTCACCAGATATGCCGTGTCGGCAGGGATGACCTGCTCGAGCTGCACCGGGTTGCGTTCGATGGGCTGGCCACCACGATCGAGGACCTTCTTGATCGACAGCGGTGCGGCGCGCAGGCCGCTGTTGGCGAGGACCGAGAACGCTTGTGCCACCTCGAACGGGGTGACTTCGGCGGAGCCCAGAATGACGGACGGGTAGGGGGGGAGTGGTGAAGTGATTCCCATGCGCCGCGCTGTCTCGATGATCGGCAGGATGCCGACCTCGTGCGCCAGACGCGCGGTGGCGGCATTGAGCGAGAACTCCAGGGCCTCGCGGACGGTGACTTCGCCCAGGTAGCGTTTCTTGTAGTTGGCCGGCGTCCACACTTGGTTCTCGAACGCCCATTCGAACGGCGCATCGTCGATACGCGTCGTCGCCAGGATGGCTTGCGGCGTATGGCGGGTCTGTTCGAATGCGGTGAGGTAGGTGAACGGCTTGAAAACCGATCCGGGCTGCCGCAGCGCTTGCGTGCACCGGTTGAACTGCGTCGAGCGGTAGTCGCGGCCACCCATCATGGCCTTGATCGCGCCGGTTTGCGGCTGGATGGTGATCAAGCAGCCTTGCAGTTGCTCGGTGGGCTTGTCCGCGTGCAAGTGGGGATGCAGCTTCTCCAACTCGGCCAGGCCGGCCGGGAGCAACTCCTCGGCGAGCTTCTGCAGGGTCATATCGAGCGATGTGTAGATCTGCAGCCCTTCGCTGGTCAGCACGTCGGCAGGGTAATTCTGCGCCAACTCCTGGCGCACGAAGTCGACGAAGTAGGGAGCATCTTTGCCTTCGTTGAGCACCGGACTGACGCGCAAGGGCTCCTTGACGGCGGCTGCGAACTGCTCGTTGGTGATGTCGCCCTGCTTCAGCATCAGCGACAGGGCGTAGTTCCGCCGGCGCAAGGCGCGCTCCGGATCGCGGAAAGGCGAATACTTGTTGGGCCCTTTGATCAGCGCGGCGAGCATGGCCATCTCGGCGACCGAGAGCGTCTGTGGATCCGCGGCGAAGTAGAAGTGCGACGCCTCCCAGATGCCGTAGACGCCCTGGGCGCCCTTCTGGCCGAAGTAGATTTGATTGACGTAGTTCTCCAGGATCTCATCTTTCGAGAACCGGTGCTCGACGATGAGCGCCATCGTTGCTTCGGTGACCTTACGCTTCAGGCTGCGCTCCTCGGTCAGGAAGAAATTCTTCATCAGCTGCTGCGTGAGGGTGCTGCCGCCTTGCACGGTATGGCCGCTGCGCAGGTTGACCCACATGGCGCGGGCGATGCCTTGCACGTCCACGCCGTGGTGTTCGTAGAAATGCTGGTCTTCGACGTCGATGATGGCGTGCAACAGGAGGGGCGGCACATCGGGCAGGGCGACCAGGTGGCGTTCTTCCCACACCCCCTGGTAGAGGCCGCTCAGCAGCTCGGGCTCGGTCTCCAGTGTGAACACTTCATTTTGTGTGCTGCGATCGTCGATGCGCGTGACGATGTTGCCGGCGAGCGCGATGTGAATCGGATGGCCCGCGGTTTCGCTCGACGGATAATCGAAGTCGTGGAGAAAGACGTCCAGGCTATCGGCGGTGAGCGCGTAGTCGCCTCGGCGTGTGATCGAGCCTTGCACGGGTTGGTAGCCGAGGTCGTGCAGCCGATCGAGAAAGCCGGCGGCCTTGAGGTCGATGCCTGGATAGATCAACGCGCTGTCCGCGTAGATTTTCGACGGAAAGGTCCACCGGTGGGTGCGAAACTTCTCAGAGACGATGGCGTCCCAGCGGCGCAGGTAGCTCCACGCCACGATGCCGCCGGCGGTGGAGGCAATGACGACGAGCAGTAGGAAGGCGAGCGCGAGGCGGCGGAGCATGGACAGAAAGAGGCCAGGGCGCGGGTTCCTGGCCTCCCTCATCCGTTCGTCAGGCGGCTCAGTCGTTGCCTGGCTTGAGGGCTACGAAAATCGTGTTCTCGCCGCGGCGCACCAGGAACAGCACGCTCTTGCCCTTGGCGGCGCTTTTCAGCGCCTTGCGGTAGCCGGCGAGGTCTTTCACCGCCTCGCGGTTGACCTCTTGAATGACGTCGCCGCGGCGCAAGCCCGCATCGTCAGCGGCGCTGCCTTGCTCGACGCCGGAAACCACCACGCCTTTGAGCTCGCCGCTCAAGCCCAGGCTGTCGGCGATCTCGGGAGTCAGCGGTTGCACGGTGAGGCCGAAGTTCTCTTCCTTGCCGACGGCAACCGCGGTTTCTTCGTCCTTGAGCTCGCCGACCTTGACGCTGATCGTCTCCGTGCCCTTGTCGCGCATGACTTTCAGCTTGACGGTCTTGCCGATTGGTGTGCGTGCCACCAGGAGGGGAAGCTCGGTGGAGTCCTTCACCGCGTGGCCGTCAAACTCGACGATGACGTCACCGACCTTCACGCCGGCTTCCGCCGATGGTCCGTCCTTCATGACGTCGGCGACCAGCGCGCCGCGCTGCTCGTTGAGGTTCAGCGACTCGGCGATTTCGGGTGTGACCTTCTGGATCATCACGCCGAGCCAGCCGCGTGTCACCTTGCCCTTCTCCTCGAGCTCGGGGAGGAGGTCCTTGGCCACGTTGATAGGGGTGGCGAAGCCGATGCCGATATTGCCACCGGAGCGGCTGAAGATGGCGGTGTTGATGCCGACCACCTCGCCTTTCAGATTGATCAGCGGCCCGCCGGAGTTTCCGGGGTTGATGGCAGCGTCGGTCTGGATGAACTGATCGTAGCTCCCCTGGCCGATGAAGCGTCCCTTGGCACTGACGATGCCGGCGGTGACTGAATGCTCCAAGCCAAATGGGTTGCCGATCGACATCACCCATTCCCCGACCCGCAGCTGGTCGGAATTCCCCAGCAAGGCGGGCGTGAGATCGGGGGCATCCTCGATCTTGATGACCGCGATGTCGGTTTTCGCATCGTGCCCGATGACCTTGGCCTTGTATTCTTTTTCGTTCTCGAGCTTGACGATGATCTCGTCGGCGTTCTCGATGACGTGGTTGTTGGTCAGGATATAGCCGTCGCGATTGATGATGAAACCGGACCCGAGGCTGCGTTGCTTGAACGGGTGCTTCGGCATCGGACCGAAGAAGCGTTCGAACGGCTCCATGAACTCGTGTGGGTCGCCGCCTTTCGGATCGCCTTTGCCGAAGGGACCGGGACCGCCCATCTGCGGCGTTTCCCCCTGCGACGTCGTTGAAATATTCACGACGGCGGGGCTGAGCTTCTCCGCGAGATCGGTGAAGTCGGGCAAGCTGCTCAACGCCCCCTGGGGCTTCGGTGCCGCCGCCGGCGTGGGAGTGGCAGCAGCCTGCGCCGGTTCCTCTTCACCCCAGAAATTGATCGCTTCGACACGTTGCCCCACGTTGAACCCGGCAGTAGCGGCCACGCCCGCGAGAAACCCCGCGGCGGTCCACAGCACAATTCGACGGGCGCGCACCAGCGCACTCATGTTGCCTCCTTCTTCTTTCGGTGGTGTCACAGTTGGTGGAAGCTACCCTCAAGAACGGCTGCGCGCGCGTTCCACGTACTTGATGCGCAAGTCGTACAAGATGCTCTCTAGCAGGGAGGACTCCGAGGCGTCCAGGTTTCCTTGCGTCTTGTCCTTGAGGATGCCGAGAATGTCGATCAGTTGCTTGGCGGCCACAAGATCGACCGCGACCTGATTGTCGATGGGATGCGAGATTTCGCCCAGATGCGCCAGCGCCTGCGTGCTCAGGCTGATGACGAACGTTGAAAACGTGATCGCGAAAGGTGGGGGTGTGTGCGCCGCGGGTGGCGGCTCGGGTGCGGGGCTCGCGGGCGGCTCGGTGGCCGCGGGCGGCGTGGCGCTGTCGCGGTGCTCGGGCCGCGCTTCGCCGGTTTCCGAGAAGCGGCGCCGATCCTCGACTTTGAATCCGCGTTTGTCTTGCTGGTCTTCTTCGTGGCTCATCGTGTCGTTTCAGTCTTCGTGCGTTCCGACGCGGGCATTGCCTGCGGCGGTAACGGTTATACCTGCATGGCGCGCAGGCGTTTGATGCGATCCTCGAGGGGTGGGTGTGTGCTGAACAGGTTCATGAACGAGCGCCCGGTCAGCGGGTTGACGATGAACAGGTGCGCCGTTTGCGGGCTGGCATCCAGGGGAACCTGCTGCGATGCGACCTCGAGTTTTTCGAGAGCATTGGCCAGCTTATCGCCGCTATGCAGCAGCGCCGCGCCGCTGGCGTCGGCCTGATACTCGCGCGACCGCGAAATAGCCATCTGAATGAGCATCGCCGCCAGCGGTGCCACGATCGACATCACCAGCAGCCCGATAATGCCCCCGCCGTCGCCCTCGCGTTCGTCACGCGAATAGCCGCCAAACATGGCACCCCATTGCACCATGCGGGCCACCATCATGATCACCCCGGCGAGGGTTGCGGCGATCGAGCTGATCAGGATGTCGCGATTGCGCACGTGACTGAGCTCGTGCGCCAACACGCCTTCGAGCTCGTCCCAGGTCATCAGCCGCATGATCCCTTCCGTGACCGCCACCGCGGCGTGTTCGGGGCTGCGGCCGGTTGCGAATGCGTTGGCGGCGTCGGTCGGAATCACATAGAGCTTGGGCATCGGCATGCCGGCTCGCGTCGCCAGGTTTTGCACGATCCGGTACAGGTCCGGCGCTTCATTTATATCGACCGGCCGGGCGCGATACATGGCCAGCACCAGCTTGTCGGAAAACCAGTAACTGCCGAAGTTCATGGCAACGGCAAACGCAAACGCCACCACCAAACCCTGCGACCCGCCCAGGAACTCGCCGAACCACATGATGATGGCGGTCAGGAGCCCGAGCAACAGGGCGGTTTTCAGCGTATTGGACATGTGAGGAGCCTCCTGCTCGGTCAGACGTGGAACGCGATCATTTTATTTGATCCTACCTCCCACGAGCCGCGCAGTCTGCGTTGCACCGGAAGAGGTAGTATGCGCCTTCTAGCGTGTCAAGCAATGGCCCTGCGGGGGTTCTTGTATGGGCTATCGTGGCGGGCGTACCATTCCGCGCGGCGTTAGCGAGAATGGCGGCGTTATCAATTTGCAAGCGGCTGCATGCAGTGGAGAGCACCCTTCGAGGGCCTCAGGGTGAGCGGCAGGGCCGATAGAGTTGGGGAGGGGACCCGCTCATGCCGAGGCTCTCGAAGCGTGGGGCACGGCGTTCTGATGGGTCTTTCCGAGCGCATTGCCAGCCGGCTTTCCGCGGACCGCCTCCTCTGGGCGGTGCGGGTGCGCTGGCTGGCGATTGCAGGATTCCTGGCGCTCGCGGTGGTCGTGCACCTGTTCGGGTTGTTCGCGTCGATCGTGCCGGTGCTGCAGGTTGCGATCGTCGGCGCTACGCTCAATGCGCTGAATGGCTGGAGCGTGCGGCACGGACGCCATGTGTTGCTGGTGACGGCGGTGGCGATCCCGATGGACCACCTCTGCAGCACCTATGTCGTCGTCAACACCGGCGGGGTGGGTAGCCCGTTCGTGATGCTCTACATCGTTCAAGTGCTGGCGACAGCGATGCTCGTCGATACGCGCGTTGCCGCCGGCAGTGCGGTGCTCGCCATGCTGCTGTGGTTTGCCGGCGTGCGCCTGCAGACAGCGGGCTACCTGCCGGTGTCACCGTTATTTGTGCCGGGTGCCGCGTTGACCGGGGAGGCATTGTATCACGTCACCTGGGCGGTCTTTCTGCTCTATTGCTTGGCGCTGCTCGTCTATCTCGGCGGTTATATCTCCGAGCGTTTGCGCGCCAGCGAGCACGATTTGGAGGAAAAGAATCGCCGTCTGGAGGCGGCGCTGGCAGCGGGACGGGCGGCGCACCAGGAGTTGACTGATGCCTACGAACGGCTGAAGCAGACGGAGGCGCATCTCATCCAATCGGAGAAGATGCGCGGTCTTGGCGTGTTGATGGCCGGCATTGCGCACGAGCTCAACAACCCGATCAGCTTCGTGTCGGCGAACGTCGAGCACCTGCGCGGCTACACCGATCGCTTGTGCCGGGCGCTCGACGCCTATGCGAAGTTGCCGCTCCCGGCCGACGCCCTGGCCCCCGCCGCGGCGGTGCGTCGCGGGCTGCGTCTCGACCAGGTCCTCCGCGATCTCCCCGGGGTGCTCGACGATTGCGAGGAGGGCGCCCGGCGCACCAAACAGATCGTCGGCGAGCTGCGCAGCTTTTCCCGCAGCGACGAGCGCGACGGCTGGCGGCCGACGGACCTGCATCGCGGCCTCGCCAGTACGCTGAGCTTGCTGGCGCCGCGCTTCAAGGCGCATGTCCGCGTGCACCGCGACTTCGGCGATTTGCCCGAGGTGGACTGCATCTCGGGACAGATCAATCAGGTGTTCATGAACCTGCTGGCGAATGCCGCCGACGCGCTCGGCCCGCGGCCCGGCAACATTTGGATCAGCACGCGCTGCCTGAGCGTGGGGCCGCAGGCGCAGGTAGCGATCGCCATTCGCGACGACGGCCCCGGCATGACGCCGGCGTTGCAGGCACGGATCTTCGAGCCGTTCTTCACCACGAAAGAGGTCGGGCAGGGGACAGGGCTGGGTCTCAGCGTCTCGTACGGAATCGTCCAGCGGCACCGCGGCGCGTTGAGCGTCGCGTCGGCGCCGGGCGCGGGAGCGACGTTCACGATCACGCTCCCGGTGACGCAGGGCGAGAAGTAGTGCGATGGGGCGAGAAGCCCCAGCCGTCCTTCGTTTGAACACTGATCGAGCTCGTGCCGGCGTTCTCTGCAAGAGCGGGACGTTGGGTGCCGTCGGTGCGAAGTCGTTGCGCTCCGCACCATGTGCACCCAACGTCCCGCCCCGGCCGGCAAAGCCGGATCAGCCGGAAAACATCGATTGAAGCAGACATCAGGCGGGCCTGGCGGTTGAAACCGCGGTGGCACCGCCGTGACCTCGGATCTCGATGATCTCGCGGCGCTCGCGGCGCACGCGAAGCGTGTGAGCGTGGAGAAAGTGTGACCCCTGGCGGTCGAGCGTCGGGCACGCGTGGCGGCGTTACCTTGTGACGGCCGGGGGCCGAACCGCGCGCCATGTCGTGCAATCTACCAGCATTGCGGAGGCACGATGGCATGATCCGAGAATGGGAGGAGTGGGGCGCGTCAAGGTCGGTGATCAGGTTTATGACGAAGGGCTCTTTCGTCTCTTGAGGGCCGAATGGGACCGGCAGATTGCGGCCATGAGGGGCGTTCGCGAAGGCTCACAATGGAGATCGCAAACACCGGTCGCCCCGTCGACCGTTTGCCGACCGGCGGCCTTGCCGAACAGCCGGCTCCAGGCGAAAGCGGGCAGGAGCTGGCTTCCACAGGCGCCCGGCGCGCCTGAGCCGGGGTGTTGGCTGGCATCGAGATTGTGTGGACTCGCCGGAGGACCACGCGTATAGGAGAATGTCATGCAGGATAGTCAAGTAGCGGCGCCAGACAATACGGCGGTGCGGGTTGCCTTGTGGCGGGCGCTGCACGTAGCAGTCGACTCGCCGCCGCACGTGCTCGAAGACGAAGTCGGCTTGCAGCTGGTGGCTCCAGAGGACGGATGGCGCAGCCGCCCGGACATGAGCCCGTTCACGCGGCCCTTTCGTGCCTCCATCGTGGCCCGCGCTCGCTTCATCGAAGATCTCGTCGCGGAGCACGCTACCCGTAGCGTCAAGCAGTACGTCATCCTCGGAGCCGGCTTGGACACCTTTGCACAGCGTCGGCCTGAGTTGGCTTCCCGTCTGCTCGTGTTCGAGATTGATCGGCCCGGCCCTCAGGCGTGGAAGCGCCAGCGCCTCGTCGACCTCGGCCTCGGCATCCCATCGTTCCTGCGGCTCGTGCCAGTCGACTTCGAAGCAGGTGACGCGTGGTGGGACCGGCTGGCAGCGGCTGGCTTCGATTCCGGGCGGCCGGCGGTGGTGGCGTCCACCGGTGTCAGCATGTACCTGACCAAGGACGCCATCGCGACAACGCTGCGCCAGGTGGCGGCGCTCGCCCCGGGCTCGACGCTCGCCATGTCGTTCATGCTTCCGATCGAGCTGGCGGATCCCGAGATGCGCCCCGGGATTGAGCGAGCAGCGGACGGGGCGCGAGCAAACGGCACGCCCTTCATCAGCTTCTTCACGCCGACAGAGATGCTGACACTGGCCCGCGATGCCGGCTTTAGAGAGGTCCAGCACGTATCGGCCGCCACGCTTGCCCAACGCTACTTCGCGGGCAGGACAGATGGCTTTCGTCCGCCAAACAATGCAGAGGAGCTGCTAGTGGTGACGACCTGAAATCAAGCGATCCAGTTTCGGCCATGATTGTTGCAGCCCTGCTCTCGTTGTTGCTGATCGCCGGCATTGCCTCGGCGGAGGGATCTCCTTCGCCAATGGCCGTGTTGACGAGGGGCCGGTCAGCGTTCTTACCCTGAGCGAAGCTATTGTCACGAGCGGTCACGAAGCTTCGGTCGCCAGAAGAGAAGTCAGATGTTTGCGATCAAAGTCGAGGTCGGCGACCCGAAGGCAGAGGCGTTTATGTTCAGCGAACAGAAGACGATGTACGGTGGCAGGCACATCGTCACGGGTGCCCCGGTTTTTGTCTTTGCAAGCGAAAACGAGGGCGGTCCAGGTCTCGTCGCGAGTGGCATCGTCACCTCGGCGGAAGCGATTCCAAAGAAACTCGGATCCCCCCGACAAACGCCGCGCGTCAGCATTACCATCAGGAGCACCGCGCTCGCGAAACGCCGCCTGGGACGGCGGGAGCTCAAGCTCTTTTCCGACTGGAACGACGGTCGACCTGAGACCGAGCTCAACTTCAAGCTCTATCGTCAAGCAACGAACAAGATTGTCGGTATTTCCGATGCAGCGGCCGCATTCCTGCGCGGCTTCTTCTAGCGGGATGACTTCGGGACGCGCGCTCGCGTGAACGTCGGGCGTCAACGGACTGTATGATCAACGAAGCGGAGCAGAGACCATAGCCACTTCCTTTTCTTTCATTCTTCAGGCCTGCGGCTTGGCGCCTTTGCGGGGAGGTCCGAGACCGTGGCATCCTCATCGCGACCCGCTCCAACCAAGTCCCCCAAGTCCCCCAAGTCCCCATTGACACCACCGGGTGGCCCTTGGTACGGTCCGCGTGTCGTGGTCAACAAAGTCATCCTCATTGGCAATCTCGGGAAGGATCCTGAGGTGCGCTTCACTCCGAACGGCAAGGCGCTGGCGAAGTTCTCGGTGGCGACATCGGAGAAATGGACCGACCAGCAAGGCCAGAAGCAGGAGCGCACCGAGTGGCATAACGTGGTGGTGTGGGGCAAGCAGGCGGAAAGCTGCGGCCAGTATCTTTCGAAGGGCCGGCAGGTATTCGTCGAAGGCTCGATTCGGTCACGCAGCTACGACGACAAGGACGGCAACAAGAAATACATCACCGAGATCGTCGCGCGCGACGTCCGCTTCCTTGGTGGTGGTGGCGGTGGCGGCGCCAGCCGCGGAGCGCAAGACAGCAGCGTCAGCGCCCCGCCCGGTGAAGACGTCGGCCCGCCCGACGACGATATTCCTTTTTGAGATCGTGAGTCGTGCTCGTGTGGGGCAAGCCTCCGACGAATACGATTCACGAGCACGATTCACGGTATCTTCTTCGCCACGATGCCGCGGGCTTCCAGCATGCCCGCCATGTGAGTCACACCCCACCACATTACGGCGAATACGACGACGGCGCCGACGATCGTCAAGAGATTCTGCGCCCAACGTGGCAAGCGGGATTTCGGGCGCTGGCGGTCGGCGCGGTTTGTGAGCACGACACTCTCGGGATGCGCCAGCGCTTCCCGTAGCTCCAAGGCATTCTCGAAGCGGTGGCGCGGCTCGCGCTCCAAAGCCTTCAGCACGATTTCTTCGATTGCCGGCGGGATATCGTGCCGCAGGCGGCGCGGTGGCGTCGGGTCTTCACGCACCTTGGCGCGCATCGCGGCATAGACGTTGTCGCCGGTATACGGCGGTTCCCCGGTCAGACTCTCATACAAGATGGCGCCCAGGCTGTAGATGTCCGTGCGCGCGTCGCCGCGCATGCCCTTGACCTGTTCGGGGGCCATGTAATCCGGGGTGCCCATCGTGTGCGACAGCCCGGCCCAAGTCATCTTGCGCAGCGTCGTGTCCATGGCGATGCCGAAATCCATCAGCTTGATCTGCCCGTTGGGCATGATCATGAGGTTCTCCGGCTTGAGATCGCGGTGCACGACGTTGTGGTCGTGAAGGTAGACCAGTGCGTCGGCGACCTGCAGGGCAAATTCGACCGCAACATCGATCGACAGCTGCTTCTCGCGGCGCAGGCGCTCGCTGAGCATTTCACCCTCGACGAACTCCTGGACCAAGTACATGCGGCTCTTCTGACGCGGCCGCAGGACTTTGATCACCGCGGGATGATCGAGGCGCAGGCCGATCTGCTCCTCACGCAGAAAGCGTTCGTGGAAGACGATGTCGCTCTCGTATTGCATGTGAGGAATCTTGAGGACGACGACCTGCCCGGTGTCCGTATCCGTAGCCTTGAAGATCGTCGCCATGCCGCTGCGGGCGATGACGTCGGTCAGCGCATACTGATCGAGGGTTTGGCCGGGGGCGAGCTCAGACATAAGAGGCGAAACCTAGCTGGATGGACAGGGAATGGGCAAGTATGTTTCGAAACGGCGACCGAGGGCCTGGGCTTGCGGCGTTTTGTGAGAAGAGCCCAGCACACCTGTCAGCGGCTGAAGGGCCACCAGGAGCGGCCTTTCCCCGGAGAGGCGGCGGGGACCTGAGCGATGACCGCGACCTGGGCGCTGAGGTTGTCGTTGCCGCCTTGTTCACAGGCGCGCTGGATGAGCATGCGGCAAGCTTCCCGCGGCGGATGGCGGAGCAGGTCGACGATCTCGGGTTCCTGCAGGAACGCATGGACGCCATCGCTACACTGCAGCAGCACGTCACCAAGTTGCAGCTCCTTCTGCAAGACATCGATGCCGACGATCAGATGCGGCCCGAGGCAGCGCGTCACCATGCTGCGCTTCGGGTGCGTGCGGGCTTCTTCGGCCGACAGGATCCCGTACTCCATCTGCTCCGCCACCCAGGTGTGATCCTTGGTGAGCTGGATGAGCTGCTTGTCGCGGAACAAATAGAGCCGGCAGTCGCCGACGTGCGCCGCGACCAGGGTGTTGCCGACGACCGCGCTCGCTGTGATTGTGGTGGCCATGCGACTCAGCTCGGGGACGGTGACGCCCTTTTGATGGATCGCGATGTTGGCTTCCTGGATCGCCCGTCGCAGTCGCTTGTCGATGGACCAGCTGGCGGGAGCGCGGTCGAGCTCGTGCCCAAGCACCTCGAGCGCCAGGTTGCTGGCGACTTCTCCAGAGCTGTGGCCACCCAAGCCGTCTGCCACGGCGAAGACCATTCCATCTTCGTGAGGCCAATAGGCGATGGCGTCCTCATTTTCTTTTCGGACAGGGCCGACATCGGTGAGCTGCGAGAAGTCGAGTGTGGGCATGGGAAACGCCAAGAGACCGGCAGCGTTGCCGCTGCCGGTCTCTAAGTCAAGAGCCGCTATGGACGAAGATTCTATGCCGCACCGCGAGGAGCGGCCATCATCGACCGGCCTTTGCGCGCGTTGCCGACGACAACGTAGATGACGGTGAGCAGTGCCCAACCGCCGGCAAGCCCGAAGCAGATATATGCCTCGTGCTGCGCATCGGCGTTGCCAATGATGTAGAGGTACAAGATGGCGGCCAGCATCATCAGGTTGGCGATCAACCCGAGCACCGGAATGATGAGGTGCCGGACCATGTGGCGCTCGTGGCGTTCCACGAAGGCGATGATGGTCCAGATGCAGGTGAGACCATACAGCACGAAGGTGCCGAAGTTCGACGCGAGCGTGATGCCCGTCAGCCCGACGACCGATTGCACGCCGATGGCGCCGATGACGCAGGAGACCGCTACCAACACCCACACGGCCTTGTGCGGTGTCGCGTATTTCCCATGCATCGCTCCAAGCAGCTCCGGCATCTCTTCGTCTTGTGCCATGGCGTAGCTGACGCGCACGGCGGTGTTCAGGCAGCTGAGCGTGGTGCCGAAGATGGCAATGGCGACGGTCACTGCGATCGTAATCATCAAGCCGAATCCGATGCCGCCTAAGACACTGTTGCCGACGAGGATCGCCATGTCGCCAATGGGCGCACTGGAGGCGGCGGCAGCTGCCAAACCGGTCACGGCGGCGCCGGTGCTGTCCGTTCCCGCAAGCTTTTCGCTGATCATGTAGCTGGCGGCGAAGTACTCGAACAGATACGCGAAGAGACCCTGCACGACCAGCGAGAGGATGACCGCACGCGGAATGTTTTTGTGAGGATCCACTGTCTCTGCGGCGAGGGCGGTGCAGCTTTCAAAGCCGACGAGCACGAGAATGGCAATTGTTGACTGGACCATCACGCCAGAGAATGAATGCGGCATGAAGACGTCGGCGCCGCTGGCGAAGGCCCACGTCGTTGCCGCCTCCGGGTTTTTGAGTCGGTAGACAATCGCTAGGATGCTGAAGAGCACCAAGGTCACCAGCTGAATCACGTTGATGATGATCGCTGTGAATGTCGACCCGGTTATGCCGCGCACCGCGATGTAACCGGTTCCGACAGCGAACAGGACGGCGATGAATGTGAGCGTATAGTTCGACAGCGTGTCGCCCGTGAACTGTTGGTAGATGTAGCCAACCAGGGTTGCGCCGAAGGCGACCATGACTCCCGGATACACCCAATAGAAGAGATGCGCCGCCCAACCGGTAATCAGCTTCGCGAGGCGGGCAAACTTGTGATGGGCCTTGTTCTCTCGATCAAGGAACGCCTTCTCTGCGAAGTAGTATGCGCTGCCGAATCCTGCTTCCGGGTACAGTCGCGCCAATTCGCCGTAAGACAAGGCCGTCAGGAATGCGAGAACGAGGGCGAATGCCAAACCCGCCCAAATATCGCTCGCCACCGAGCTGCCATCAGGTGCGGTGGCGGCCGCCTGTAATTGATACGTCGTCCATAGGAACGCCCCCGGCGCGATCAACGCCATCGCGTTCATGGTCGCTCCAGTTAGCCCCAGCGTTGGCGTTGGTTTCGCTATCTCTGCTTTTGCCATAGTCAGCTTCCCTCCTGCGGTGCTGCAAACTGCAACGTGCGTGCCGCAATCAACGAGGGGCGCGCAACAGCGCAAGCTGCAATGATCAGGTCGAACTCGCCCAACTCGCTGCCTCTTCCAGAGGCGGTGCCCAACACGCCGGCATAAAACGCCAGGCGTGCGGCGGCGGAATCTTCGCTTGTTTGATGTCTCAGGACGGCGTATGCTCCACGGTCATGCGCGGTCGTCGTTTTCTCTTTGCGCTGTTCGTGTCTGCCGCTTGCGGAGCCACCTCTCTGTGGGGGAACGCCGCATTCGCGGGGTCACAGCACTATGTGCTCAATTCAGGAAGCAAGATCACCGCGGTGTGCAACGGCTGCGTGGCCCCGCCAACACGTCCGGAGAAGCTCAGCGGTGGCTTCGATGTGACCGGCTTGCCGGTCGAGTCGACCGGTGTGGTAGTGGCGGTGACCAATGTGCAACTGAGCAGTCAGAGCTTTGCGATCACGGGCAATGGATTTCTGCAGCGGCTGGGTGACGGGCGCCAGGCGATGGTGATCGACGTCTCGATCAATGGAGAGAAGGCGCTGTTGAGCAGCGGGCGCCGGCAGCACTCGGAGGCTGGTGGCATCACCATGATCCTCTCCTCTGGGCGCTCGGCACCGCAAACCTATGTGCTGATTGTCTCGGCGACAGCCGTAGGGGAGCAGCTCCCGGATGCGGATGGCGATGGCATCCCCGACACGCGTGACAACTGCCCGGTCGTCGCCAATCCCGATCAGGCCGATACCGACGGCGATGGCGTGGGCGATGCCTGCGACCAGTGCCCCGGCACACCGGCGGGAAGCCTCATCAATGCGGGTGGGTGCAGCATCGACCAGTTGTGCCCATGCAGCGGTCCGGTGCCCGACGCGGAATGGCAGAGCCAGGAGCAGTACCTCCGCTGTGTTGCCGGTGCCACGCGCGTCTTGCGCCGCGAAGGGAGGCTGTCGCGCACGCAAAGCCTCGGGATTCTCCGCGAGGCCTCCCATTCCGGCTGCGGCAAGATGATCGTCGCGATGCGTTAGGACCTGCGGTCGGCGTCTCTTCTATGGGCCGCTCCCCGTTGGGTCGCTGCACACTTCCAAGTCCGCCAAGCTGCTAGTGGTGGGTTTCTTTCCCGCCGTAGCCCGACGTTGACTTCACGGCCGATTGAGTTGCGGAATTCAGATAGGCCAGGATCGCGGGCGGATCCAGCCGCTCGTAGGCGTACATGAAGCCGGCACCAATGATCAGTCCGTAGATGAATTGTCGCACGCGGTTGCTCCTCGGCGCATAATAGTCGGCGTATCGGCTCAGGTCAAAAGCTAACGCGCGGGCGCGATCGCTCTCGCTCCCTGGTTCATGGTCCTTAGGTTCTGATTTGAGGTTCCTGAGTTTCGGTTCTGCCGCTGGCTGACAACCAGGGACCAGGACGCAAACCAGAACAACACCCAACAGCTGAATCCGAGCAGGGATGGCAGCCCCTAGCGACCAACGGGAGCGGCCCATAGAGAAGAGACGCCGCCCGCAGGCCCCAATCTTGACAATACGTGTGCTTTTTGGGCAGATACCACGGCTTGTCCCGCACGCACCTCGGACCAATCAACGATCTGTGAGATCAACGCGAATAGAAAGAGGAGGAACCATGGCACGTCTACTGGAAGGGAAGGTTGCGGTCATTACCGGCTCGGGCCGCGGCATTGGGAAGGAAGAAGCATTGTTGATGGCAAAGCAGGGGGCGAAGATCGTCGTCAACGATCTCGGCGCCCACTTCGACGGCAGCGGCCAGGCCACCGGGAGCCCGGCTCAGGAGGTCGTCGCCGAAATCAAGAAGATGGGCGGTGACGCCATCGCCAACGGCGAGAGTGTCTCCGACTTCAAGGGCGCCAAGCGCATCATCGAGTGCGCAATCGACACGTTCGGTAAGCTCAACATCGTGGTAAACAACGCCGGCATTCTGCGCGATCGGATGATCTTCAATATGGCCGAGGAGGATTGGGACGCCGTCATCGGGGTGCACCTCAAGGGCTCGTTCAATATGGCGCGCCACGCCTGCGAGTACTGGCGCGAGGAGCACAAGAAGGGCAACATCCTGAATGGCCGCATCATCAATACCGCTTCCGATGCCGGCTTGCTGGGCAACGTGGGCCAGTCGAACTATGGGTCCGCCAAGGCGGCGCTCGCGGCGATGGCCATCATCATCGACAAGGAGATGGCCAAGTACGGGGTCACCGCCAATGCCATCGCTCCAATCGCGCGGACCCGGCTCACCGTGGATGCGACGCCGTCGACGGCGGGTATCATGGGCCGCGAGGTGGCGGCCGGCGAGTTCGACGCGTTTGCCCCGCAGCATATCTCGCCCCTGGTTGCGTGGCTTGCCAGCGACGATGCCAAGGACGTGCACGGCGAAGTGTTCCGCGTCGGCGCTGGAACGGTGTGGCTGATGCAGGGCTGGCATGCCGTTGGCAAAGCTTCGAAGCGCGCCGTGTGGGATGCCGCCGAACTCGGTACAGCCCTGAAGGCCGAATTGGCGAAGGGCGCAACCGCCAAGGAAGACATGGGATCCCTGTTGATGAGCGCGATGCAGGGCTGAGAAGAAGATCACAGACAACAGACGACAGACAACAGACAATGGAAAATACTCCAAGTCCGTTGTCTGGAGTCTGAAGTCTGTAGTCTGAAGTCTGAAGTCTGTAGTCTTTTGTCTGAAGTCTCCCATCATGCCGTACAAGAAGATTCTCTTCATCTGCCACGCCAACACCAGCCGCAGCGTCATCGCCGAAGCGTTGCTGCGCAAGATGTTGGAGGAGCGTGCGCTGCACGAGCATCTGACCGTCGAATCGGGCGGTATTGCGGCATATGCGCGCGACGGCGCGCTGGTGTCCATGGATGCACGCCTTGTGCTACGCGACGCGGGCATTCACATTTCGTCGGAGGCGGTGTCGACGGATCTCAAACGCAACCGCCACCTCATCGTGGATGCCGACTTGATCCTGGCGATGACCGAGCAGCAGGTAACGATGTTGCGCGCCGCGTTTCCGGAAGCGGCTGGCAAGGAAGTGTATACGCTGAAAGACTTTGCCGGCGGCCACGGCAACATCGAGGATCCCGTGGGGCAGGGGGAGGATGTCTACGCCGCCTGTTGCGAGGAGATCAAGTCCTGTCTCGAGCGGGCCATGGAACGCTTGGCCCCAGCAGTGCCCACGAGCTGAGCCTACGGAGCACAGCGAATCACGAAGACATGGAAGCACCACAGAAAGGCACGAAGCACCAAAGAATAGATGGCGATCCTTTCTGTTGAGTCGTATGCCCGTGGTGTGTTGGTGATTGCTTATGGGGCTTGGTGTGAAGTGGAATGTTTCAAAATCCACCTGATGCGGTGATTCGCGAGATTCTTGCGCGACCACGACGCATTGCTGTGGTCGGGTGTTCGCCTGATCCGCAGCGTGACAGTCATCGGATCGCGCGTTTGCTGATGGAGCGGGGCCATAGCGTGATCCCGGTCAATCCGACGGCGGGCGAGCTCCTCGGGCAACGGTGTTACCCGTCGCTCGGCAAGGTTCCCCCGCCGATCGAGATGGTCGATATATTCCGGCGTGCTGAGGCCGCGGGTCCAGTGGTCGACGAAGCGATGGCCGTCGGTGCGCGGATTGTCTGGCTGCAGCTCGGAGTCATTGACGAAGCGGCCGCGGCGCGGGCGCAAGCGGCAGGGCTGACGGTGGTGATGGACCGCTGTCCGGCGATCGAGTACCGTCGTCTCTTCTAAAATCTCATGACCCCTTCTGTGAAATCGTCCTTCCAGCGCGTGAAATCGTCCTCCAAGAGCTGGATACGGGAGCGGCCGGTAATTTCGTCTTGCGTCCTTTGCGTCTTTGCGTGAGTAGTTTCGAGGATGCGTTGGGAAGTGCTCAAGTCGGAACGCCGCTATCGTTGCGGGATTTTCGCGGTGCGCTGCGATGCCAGCCGCTCGCTGGGCAGCGGGCAGGAGCATGACTTTCACGTCATCGAGACCAGCGACTGGGTCAATGTGGTGCCGCTGACACGCGACCGGCAGGTGGTGATGGTGCGGCAATTTCGGCACGGCATTCGCGATCTCACCCTCGAGGTGCCGGCCGGTATGATTGATGCGGCGGACGAGTCGCCGGCGGTGGCGGCGCGACGCGAGTTGCGCGAGGAGACTGGCTATGCCTGCGACGGTCTCGTGCCGCTGGGTGTTGTGCATCCCAATCCGGCGATCCTGAACAATCGCTGTCACATGTTCGCGGCGTACGATGTCGAGCTGGCGGGCCCGCCGCAATGGGACGGCACGGAGGAAATCACCGTCGAGACAGTTCCGCTGGCGGCCATTCCCAACTTGATCCGCTCCGGAGAAATCAGCAACGCGCTGACCCTCGTTGCATTTCATCTCTTGCAGTTGGCGGATGATCCAACCGTGGCCTGAATATCACGGTGGGTAAGGAATTGAGGTGCACGCACAGCCGGCCACAGGCCCCGCAGGCCCTAGCGTGCAGTGGGGGCTTTGGGGTAGATACAGCACCGCAATGTCTCTGACTGCCGCTAGAGGAGGGTGTGCATGAGTGCTGGCAACGTTACTGAGCGCCTCGCGGACTGGGTCGCCCAGGCACAATTCGAGGACCTGCCGCGGCGCGTGATGGAAGAGGCCAAGAGCCAGGTGCTCAGCGTCATTGCTTCCGTGCACGCCGGGCACTTCTCCGACGCGGGTCGCGTCGTCAGCCGCACGGTGAAGGACTGGGGCGGTGGCAAGGACGCGACCATGATGCCGTCGGGAGAGCGCACCTCGCTGTATAATGCGATCTTCGCCAACACGGCGCTGAGCATGGCGCTCGACTACGACGACTACTTGTTTGCCGGGCACACCGGTCATTCTTCCGTGTTGGTCACGCTGGCGTTGGCCGAGAAGCTCGGGGTCAGCGGCAAGGAATTCTTGCTGGCGCAGGTCCTCGCGAATGAGGTCGAGGGACGCGTCGGTGCCTCGGCGCTCCTCGGTCCGCTCAACGGGCAGATGTGGTCGTTCATTCACCTCGTCGGGAGCGCCGTCATCGCCGCCAAGCTGATGGGCCTCGATAAGGCGCAGATCCAGTCGGCGATCGGCATTTCGTTCGCGCAGCCCAGTTATCCGCTGCAGGCGGGATTCTTTGGCTCCGATGCGAAGACGCTTCTGGCCTCGATGACGGCGCCGCTCGGTGTCCAGGCCGCCCAACTGGCTGCCAATGGACTGCGCGGCGCGCCCGACATCATCGAAAGCCCCGATGGCTTCGCGAAGGTGTTCGCGCGCCAGCCCCTGATGGGTGCCTACCAGGGCCTGGGTAAGACGTGGCTGACCGATACGCTGTCGTACAAAATCTATCCGGGGTGCGCATACATTGATACGGCGATCGACTGCGTGCTCGGGATCTCGCGGCAGCACGCCGTCGATGGCAAGAAGGTCAAGGCGGTCCACATTGCAACCGGGCCGCTGACGCTTGGAATGGAGGCGCTGGCCGCCGCCTATCTCAAGGGGCCCGACTCGTTGCCCACGACGCTCAACTTTACCGTCGGCTATAATGTTGCGGCGGCGCTGCTCGACAAGGAGCTCACGGCACGTCAATTTGCACGCGATCGGATCCGCGATCAGGCCACCTGGGATCTGGCGCAGCGGGTGTATCTGACGTTCGATGATGCGATCGCGCAGCGCATGCGCGATCGCGCGCTCGTGAAGTTCACCAACGGTGAGCATGGCGAACAAGTTCAGTTGGATCTCGGGACAGTCGATCTCTCGACCTTCCGCATGTCGTTTGGGGCGCGGGTGCGCATCGAGATGGAAGATGGACGGAGCTTCGAGGCGGAGCAGGAAGTACCCCTGGGTGGGGCAGGGCGCTCGTTCGACGAACGCCGCCGCTGCGTGGAAGATAAGTTTCGCCGCGAAACGCGCTATACGCTTCGCAAGGAGAAGATGGAAAAGGCCATCGACCTGATCCTCCACCTCGACCAAGCCAATTCGGCGCAGCTGCGTGAGCTCGTCCGCTTTTGTTGCTCCGAACGCGGGTGATTCCCCATCGCCCATCTCCCTCTTCCGCATCTCTGACTGGGAGCAGATTCCCGGTCTGGTGGCGGGCTTCTGCGGGCGGCGGGGTGGCGTGAGTCGGGAGCCCTTCGCGGACTTGAATCTCTCCGCACGCGTCGGCGACGACGCCGCGGCGGTGCGGCAGAACTGGCAACGTGTCGGCGCCGCGGTCGGCGGTGCCATGCGCTTCGTGACGATGCGCCAGGTGCACGGCGTCGAGGTTGCCGCCGTGGATAGTACAGCAGCCGAGGTGGGTGAGGCCGACGCGATGGTGAGTGGTGAAACGGCGGTCGCTCTCTGCGTGTTGACGGCGGATTGCGTACCGTTGTTGATGGTTGCGCCGCGCCATCGGGTGGTGGCGGCCGCACACGCCGGCTGGCGCGGGACGCTCGCCGGAATCGCGGCGCGCACGCTGCGACACTTGCAGCAGGCCTTTGCCATCGAAGCGTCG
>Ga0265314_10000391_pt1 | contig 59630 bp, 62 predicted proteins | sample 4126metaG_FD_203106 | JGI IMG/M metagenome (GOLD analysis project Ga0265314, IMG submission 203106) | Rhizosphere microbial communities from Carex aquatilis grown in University of Washington, Seatle, WA, United States - 4-1-26 metaG | ecosystem: Host-associated > Plants > Roots > Rhizosphere >... | reverse complement strand
AGATGCCACATGTGCTCCTTCGGCTCGACCGCGCGATAGGCTTCGTAGAGCTGCGTCTTCCACTGCCGGAAGTCGGTCTCCTCCGGCAGCTTGCGGCCGGTGCGCAAGGCGTCGAGCACGGCGCCGTCGGTCGGGCTGCTTTCGAGCAGCGCCGGTTCGAGATCGAACAACGTGCGGAAGGCGCTGTTGTGGAAGATCAGCTTGCGGTCGACGTTGAAAATGGTGACGCCGGTCGCGAGTTGGTCGAGCACGCGGCGGTGCGCTTCGACCATGCGGGCGAGCTCGGTGCGCATGGTTTCGACCTCGGTGCGGTCGATCGCCATGCCGGCGGAGCCGGCGCCGCTCGGTGCGTCGACCACGTCGAAGATGCGGCGCGATCCGGTGACGATGGCCGGCAGCCGGCCGGAATAGGCCTCGCCAATGCTGCGCGCGCGGGTCAATTCGTGGCGCGCGCCGCGGTCCAGCAGTTCCAGTTCGCGTTCGACCGCGTCGGTCGAATCTTTCGCCTCGACGGCGCGCGCGTAGGCTTGGTTGACGAAGACCAGCTTGCCGGCGGCGTCGCGCGCCCAGACCGGCGCCGGCAGCGAATCGAGCAGTTGCTTGAGGGTCTCGACGTCGCTTTGCAGGCGGTCGTGGCGTTCCGCCAGATCGATCAACTCGCTCTCGATGCCGCTGACGTCGCGCAGCCGCAGCACGGCGCGGCCGCCGACGGCGCGGCCTTCGGCCTCGATCGGGCGGCCCGCCGAGGTGGTGAGCGTCATGACAAAACCGCGGCCTTCGGCGCGTAGCGTGTCGACCGCACGCTCCATGCGCTGCGCCGCCGCGGGCTCGAGCCAGGAGCCGAAGGCCAGCACGCGCTCGGGCGCCTCGCCGGCGACGATCAGATCGCTATCGCCGAGGATATCGACCTCATCGGTGGCCGCCGCCCAGGCGACCAGCACCTGCGGCTCCGACAGCAGCAAGGTCTTGAACCGGTCGACCTGGGCGCGCAGCTCCATCGCTTGATCGCGCGAGCCCGCCTCGGCGCGATCGGCCGCCTTGCGCGTGCGCAACAGCGCGATGGTGGCGAGCACCGCGAAGATCACGAGACCGAGGGTCATGGTGACCGCGCCAACTTGCTCTTGGCCGATGTCAGCGAGCAGGGTGCGGATGGCCTCGAGCACGCCACCGGCGGCGCCCGTATCGGCGCGTGCCGGTGTGACCGCAGTCGCGTAAAAACTTGCGATCAGGAAGGCAACCGTGAGACCGCCCCGCCAAGGACGAGAACGCAGCCTCTCGTTCGCCGCCCGGATTGTCTCCGGCATTCAGGCTTGCCCCAGGGGTGCGGGATGGTGTCCGCCACACCGTCCACGAATCGTTGGACTTTACTCTCAAGGGGAATCGCCCCGAAAGAGTCCAGATCGTGAACGTGAGATTTGAAGGCAACGATCTGCGTTTGGCGATCGCGCTTGGCCGTTGCGGCCGGCTATTTGCGGCCTTCGGCCTGTTTGACGAAGTCTTCGAGATTGATCCGGCCCAGCGCCGCGGAAAAACTCCGCTCCGCCTCGGCCAGCGCCGGCCGCACCACGTCGTTGACCAACGTGGACGACGGCAGCGGCGGGTCGTCGGCTTCTTCGACGCTGCCGGCGGCGCGCAAAATATCTTCGGCGCTGATATCCTTGCGCTCGCGCGCCAGTTCGTAGCCGCCGTGCGGTCCGCGCATGCCTTTCAGGACGCCGTCGCGCACCAAAGCTTGCAGAACCGGCTCAAGATGGCGCGGCGGAAGCTTGTGGCGGGCAGCCAAAGCTTTGGCCGAGACCGGCCGCTCCTTGGCGTGGATCGCGACGTCGATTACGGCGGCAATGGCAAGGATGCCCTTGCGAGACACCAGCGGCATGATTGGCACCACTTGCAACTATTGCAGTGGTAATAGGCTACAGTCGGCCAGCCGTCTAGCGCCAAACGCCAAACTTATCGGTTCAACCTCCGGTAGAGCCGAATCCGCCGCTGCCACGGCTTGTTTCGTCGAGGGAGGGCACCTCGCGCAACTGAGCACGCGCTACGGCTGCAATCACTAATTGGGCTATTCGCATGCCGCGAGAAATTGTCACTGATTCGGCCCCTAGATTTACGAGCAAAACCTGTATTTCGCCGCGATAATCGGCATCGATCGTGCCGGGGGCATTCGCCACGGTCAGCCCGTGGCGCATGGCCAGACCGGAGCGCGGCCGGACCTGGCCCTCGGTGCCTTCGGTGAGCGCGATGGCGATGCCGGTCGGCACCAAGGCGCGGCTGCCTGGCGCTATTACGAGGGGCTCAGCGGCTGGCACGGCGGCCACGAGGTCGAGACCGGCGGCGAGCGCGCTTTGGTAGGACGGCAGCGGCAGATCCTGGCCGTGCGGCAGCCGCATGATGCGGACATCGGTGGACATAACGCCGTCTCCTCGCCGCGTGGCAAACTTAAGCTTCGTTCGCACCACGCGAACGCGGAGTAAAGATGGCCCGGCTATTTATCCGCGATCTCCGCAGCGATGCGCGCGATCAGCATGGCGGCGACGTCTTGCTTGGTCTGCGGCGGCCAGGGCTCGACGCCTTTGGCCGTGACGAGCTGGATGGTGTTGCTGTCGCCGCCCATGATGCCGGTTTGCGGCGATACGTCATTGGCAAGAATCCAGTCGCAGCCCTTGCGTGCCAGTTTGGCCTTGGCGTTGGCGGCGACGTTTTCGGTTTCTGCGGCAAAGCCGATCACCAGCTTCGGCCGCTGCGTCTTGCGATGGGCGATGGCGGACAGAATGTCGGGATTTTCCGTCAGCGATAATTCGGGCGTGGCCTGGCCCGGTTTCTTCTTGATTTTCTGTTCGCCGGCATTGGTCACGCGCCAGTCGGCCACCGCGGCGGCGAAAATGGCGACGTCCACCGGTAAAGCGCGCTCGACGGCTTGCAGCATGTCGCGCGCCGTCTCGACTTTAATCGTTCTGACACCCGGCGGGTCCGGCAGATTCACCGGGCCGCTGATGAGCGTGACCTCGGCGCCCGCCGCGGCAGCGGCCGTCGCGATGGCGTGGCCCTGTTTGCCGGACGAGCGGTTGGCGATATAGCGCACCGGATCAATCGGCTCATGGGTCGGGCCCGATGTGACCAACATGCGCGTGCCCGCGAGCGCCTGGTTTGCGGCCGCGCTCAAGATCTTATCGGCAGCGCCGGCGATCTCCAGCGGCTCGGCCATGCGGCCGAGGCCCCGTTCGCCGGCTTCCGCCATCTCGCCTTCGTTCGGCCCGATAAGCGATGCGCCGTCGGCGATAAGCTGAGCCACGTTGCGTTGGGTTGCCTTGTTCGCCCACATCAAGGGGTTCATCGCCGGCGCCAGCAGAATTTTCGTCTGGGTGGCGAGCAGCACCGCGGTGGCGAGATCGTCAGCGTGACCGCCCGCCATCTTCGCCATCAGGTCGGCGGTGGCGGGTGCGACCACGATGAGATCGCTCTCGCGCGCGAGGCGGATGTGGCCGACATCGAATTCGCTTCGCGGGTCGAACAGGTCGCCGAACACCGGTTCGCCCGCCAACGCGCCGGCCGAAAGCGGCGTGACGAAATGTTCGGCGGCCTTGGTGAGAATACAGCGCACGAAGATGCCGCGCTCTTTCAAGCGGCGAATAAGGTCGAGCGATTTATAGGCGGCGATGCCGCCGCCGATGATCAACAGCACGCGCCGGGCGCCGGGCGCAGTGGCCGCGTGGCGCGCGGCTTTCGGCGCCGCCGGCGGCTCGAACCGCTCCAGCACGTCCGCGCCGGTCTCGTCCGCCGCCGCGCGCAAGATCGTGCGGACCTCGTCCTCGACCGAACGCCCCGAGCGCGCGGCGCGAAGCCGAAGCAGCTTTTTCAAGCGCTCATCGAGTTGCCGGATGGTCAGGGACGCCATGGGAAACCCTCATGTTATGAACAGCTTAACAAGCATTTGACCGCATTGCAATCAGTGCAATCAATTTGCTCGAAACGCGGCGCATTGACGACCGCAGCAGCACCGTGTACTTAACCGCGTAGTTATTTAACCGAATGGTTCATGACATGTCGACCGCCGATCGCCTCAACGCCACCTTCTCCGCTCTCGCCGATCCGACGCGCCGCGCCATCCTCGCCCGGCTCGCGCTCGGCGAAACCTCGGTGTCGGAACTGGCGAAGCCCTTCGAGATGTCGATGCCCGCTATCTCCAAACATCTCAAGGTGCTGGAGCACGCCGGCCTGATCACACGCAGCCGCGCCGCGCAGACGCGGCCCTGCAAGATCGAGGCGGCCGCGCTGAAGGAAGCCGACGACTGGCTCGAGGAATATCGGCAACTCTGGGAGCAGCGGCTCGATCGACTGGAAGATTATCTGGCGGCGATTCAGGCGAAGGGCGCGCAGCCGACCGCAGAACCCCAAGCAAAAGCCGCGGATAGGCGCCATGGCCGAAAAAAATAGCCTCGACCTGGAATCCGATCCGCGCTCGATCATTGGTTCGCGCGTCTTCACCGCACCGCGCGAACTGGTGTTCGCCGCTTTCACCGATCCGGCTCACCTGGCGCAATGGTGGGGCCCCAACGGCTTCACGCTGACGACGCACGCGTTCGACTTTCGGGTCGGCGGGGTCTGGCGCTTCGTCATGCACGGACCCGATGGCCGCGATTACCAGAATCGCGTGACCTATGACGAGATCGTGACGCCAGAGCGCATCGTCTATCACCACGGCGGCGGCGACGATGTCGAACGGGTCGTGTTCAGCCAGAGGCTGACCTTCGAGAAACTCGACAACCAGCACACACGGCTCGTGTGGCACGGCACTTTCCCGACGGCGCAAGAGCGCGCCCGTGTCATCACGGAATACGGCGCCGACAAGGGCCTGGTGCAGACCATGGCGCGGCTCGCCGAGCATGTTGAGGCGCTGGCAGCAAAATGAATCGGAAACCTAGCCAGCCGCGCTCAGGCCAGCGCCCGCAAGGCGCTACGCAGGTCGTCCGCTCTCATACCAACGAGCAGTTTTTCGGTCTCGGCATGCGCGTCTTTCCAAACGGGAAACGCCTTGGCGACCAGCGCGCGCCCCGCTGCGGTGAGCGACAGACGGCGGCTTCGTTTGTCGCCTTTGTCGATCGCGATTTTCAACAGTCCACGCCGTTGCAGCGGCTTGAGATTGGCGGTGAGGGTGGTGCGGTCCATTGCCAGCAGATTGGCGACACTGCCGATTGTCGGCGGCTCCGGACGATTGAGCGAAATCAGCAGCGAGAACTGTCCTTGGCTCACACCCAAGGGCCGCAGCACCTCGTCGAACCGCCGCGCCAGCGCGCGCGCGGCGCGCTGAACGTGCAGGCACAGACAAGCATCGCGCACCTCGTGGGTGGCGGACAGCGGCAGTTCCGAATTTTGCTCCATCTCGGTCGGCCCCACGACCCGGGCGAATCTCAAATATCCGTTGGCCGGTTGACAGCAGGTTAGATACGTTGATATCAACATATTGTCAATGACGCGGCAACCCCAGGGAGGAGATATCCAATGCAAGTTCAGGTTTATTTGTTCATGGACGGCCGCGCCGAAGAGGCCATCGAATTCTACAAGAAGACCCTCGGCGCCAACGTCACCATGCTGATGCGCTTCAAGGAGAGTCCAGACCAGTCGATGTGCGTGCCTGGATCAGAGAACAAGATCATGCACTCCTACCTGACCATCGGCGAGACCGGCGTGATGATCTCCGACGGCCGCAATACCGGCCAGCCGAAATTCGAGGGCTTCGCTCTGTCGATCGCGACCAAGACCGCGGCGGAGGCCGATACGCTGTTCAACGCGCTGCTCGACGGCGGCAAGGTGACGATGCCGCAGACGAAGACCTTCTTCTCGGCGCGCTTCGGCATGTTGCAGGACAAATTCGGCGTGAACTGGATGATCCTGGTGGCGCAATAGGAGCCGCCACACAAATTCACGCCATCAGGAGGATCGCGATGCTTGAAAAAGTCAAGAATCTGACGCCCGCGAAAGAACTGGCGGACAACTGCAAGGTTCGCATGCCGAACGAAAGCGCGGAGTATCGCCGCGCGCGCACCGCCTTGCTGGCCGAGGAGATCGAACTGCGGCGCCAGATCGAGCGCGTCGCCGAGTTGCGCCGCGCGCTGCCGCCCGGCGGCGAAGTGCAGAACTACAGCTTCGTCGGCGAGCATGGTCCCATCGACCTTGCCGGCATGTTCGGCGACAAGCAGACACTCGTCATCTACACCTTCATGTACGGCCCACAGCGCGAGCGGCCCTGTCCCATGTGCACCTCGCTGCTTAGCGCATGGGACGGCGAGGCGCTCGACATCATGCAGAACGTCGCGCTGGCGGTAATCGCTCGTTCGCCCATCGCGCGGTTGGTCGCATTCAAGAAAGAGCGCGGCTGGCGCGGACTCAAGCTTTACTCCGATACGGAGGGGACGTTCAGCCGCGACTATCACGCCGTTAGTCCGGACGGCAGCGACAATGCCGGCCTTCATGTGTTTACGCGGCGCGGCGGCACCATCCGCCATTTCTGGAGCGGGGAGATGGACTTCGGCACCGCCGATCCCGGCCAGGACCCGCGCGGCGCGCCCGACCTGATGCCGCTTTGGACCGTATTGGACTGTACGCCGGAGGGGCGGGCGCCGAAGTGGTACCCGAAGCTTAGCTACGGTCAGTAGGCACGCGCGCCATCAGGGCTCGCGAACGACAACACGCGAATGTTTACGGAGGATTCGAAATGCAACTATCGACACAATCCAAGGATTTCGTCATCTCGCGCGTGCTCGACGCGCCGCGCGATCTGGTGTGGCAATGCTTCACCCAGCCCGACCGCATGAAGCAATGGTGGGGCCCCAAAGACGTCAAGGTCGTCAAGTCCGAGATGGATCTGCGCGTCGGCGGCACCTACCACTACGGCATGGAAACGCCGGACGGCAAAGTGATGTGGGGGCGTATGGTCTTCCGTGAGATCATGCCGCCGGAACGGCTGGTCTTCATCAACTCTTTTTCCGACGAAGCCGGCGGGCTTGGCCGGCATCCTTTGGCGCCGACCTGGCCGCTCGAGATGTATTCGATTTACGCCTTCGAGGAGACGCCGGACGGCAAGACCAGGTTCACCGTGACGTGGCGCCCGCACAATGCGACCGACGAAGAACGCGCCACCTTCGATGCGGGTCACGCCAGCATGACCGGCGGCTGGAGCGGCACGATCGATAAGCTCGAAGCTTATGTCGCCAAGGCGAAAGGATAGGTCATGGCACTCGTTCGTCAGAAAATCGTGCCCTGCCTGTGGTTCGACACGCAGGCCGAAGAGGCGGCGAAATTCTATACCGGCATCTTCAAGAATTCGCGCATCCGAAGCGTCAGCCGCTTTCCCGATGCCGGCAAGGAAGTCCACGGCAAGGATGCCGGAACGGTCATGACCGTCGAATTCGAGATCGAGGGCCAGAGCTTCACCGCGCTCAATGGCGGGCCGCAATTCACGTTCGACGAGGCGGTTTCGTTCCAGGTGATGTGCGAGACGCAGGACGAGATCGATTATTACTGGAGCAAGCTGACCGCCGACGGCGGCTCGGAAGTTCAATGCGGCTGGCTGAAGGACAAGTTCAGGCTGTCTTGGCAGATCGTGCCCGCCAACCTTCCGCAACTGATGTCGTCAGGCGACGCGGCGCAGTCGGCGCGGGTGATGAACGCCGTCATGAAAATGAAGAAGTTCGATATTGCGGCGTTGCAACGCGCCGCCGAGGGCAAGTGACATGAGCAAAATGGAAACCTACGGCGAAGGCACGGTCGAGATCGTGCGCGTGTTCGACGCACCGCGTGCGCTGGTGTGGAAGTGCTGGACCGATCCGAAAATGATGGCGCAGTGGTTCGGGCCGCGCGGCTTCACCAGTTCGGTCCCGGAATTGGACGCCCGCGTCGGCGGCGCTTTGCGCATTGTCATGCACGGGCCCGACGGAAACGACTATCCCATGAAGGGCGTATTCATCGAGGTGACTCCGCCGGAGCGGCTGGTGTTCAGCACCATCGCGCTCGACAAGGACGGCAACCATTTGCTGGAAGGCGAGACCAGCGTCAGTTTCGCCGAGCACGACGGCAAAACCACCCTCACGGTGAAGGCGCACGCCGTCGGCCGCGTTCCGATTGCGGTGCAGATGCTGGCTGGCATGGAAGCGGGCTGGACGCAGAGCATCGACAAGTTGGGAGAATTAGTGGCGCGTTCGTAATCCTTCCCGTGAAAGGGGAAGGATCACACGATCAGCCACGCGATCCAGGCCAAGAGCGCCGCGATCGTCCACAGCGCCGCGGCGGTCCAGCGGTTGCGCCGCGCCTCGGCCTTGCCGATGGCGGCCACGGTTTCCGGCGACAACACCAGACCGTTGCGCGTGATGTCGTCGAACTGGTCGATCAACGTGCCGGCGCGCGTCAGCAGCGACGGCACCTGACCGAGAAACCGGCCGATCTCGCCGGCGCCTTGTGCGACGTCTTCGATCTTGCCGACGGGGCCGAGATTGCGCTCGATCCATTCGCGCACGACGGGGTCGGCGACCGCCCACATGTCGAGCTTGGGGTCGAGCGTGCGCGCGACGCCTTCGACCACGACCATGGTTTTTTGCAGCAGCAGCAGTTCCGGCCGCGTCCGCATGTCGAACAGGCTGGTGACCTCAAAAAGAAGCATCAGCAGCTTGGCCATCGAGATGTCTTCGGCGGTGCGGTTGTGGATCGGCTCGCCGATGGCGCGGATGGCCTGGGCGAAGGCCTCGACCGAATGATGGCGCGGCACATAGCCGGCGTCGAAGTGCACTTGCGCCGTGCGTTGGTAATCGCGGGTAATGAAGCCGAACAGAATCTCAGCGAGAAAGCGGCGCTCTTTCGGCCCGAGCCGTCCCATGATGCCGAAGTCCACCGCGACGAGGCGGCCATCGTCGTCGACGAATAGATTGCCGGGATGCATGTCGGCGTGGAAAAAGCCGTCGCGCAGCGCATGGCGCAGGAAGCTTTGGATCACCTTGTGGCCGAGCGCGGGCAGGTCGTAGCCCTTGGCCTCGAGCGCGGCGCGGTCGTTGAGCGGCGTGCCGTCAATCCACTCCATCGTCAGCACTTCGCGCGCGGTGCGGTCCCAGTCGATGGTCGGCACGCGGAAGCCTTCGTCCTTGGTCGTGTTCTCCGCCATCTCCGACAGCGCCGCGGCCTCGAGGCGGAAATCCATTTCCATCGCCACCGAACGCGCCAAGGTCGCCACGGCCTCGACCGGGCGCAGACGCTGCGCTTCGAGCGAGAAGTCCTCGGCCTTGCGTGCCGCGAACATGAAGGCGTCGAGATCGACCTGGAAACGGCGCTCGACGCCGGGTCGCAGGATTTTCACCGCGACCGCCTTGCGGCCGGCGGCGGTTTCGACTTCGGCTTTGTGCACCTGCGCGATGGAGGCCGCGGCGACCGCCGGGCCGAATTCGGCATAGACCGCGCTGACCGGCTTCTCGAAGGCCGCGATAACGACGGCTTCGGCCTGCGCTTGCGGGAAGGCCGCCATTTTATCTTGCAGGCTTTCGAGATCATGCGAAATCGAGGTGCCGACGACGTCGGGCCGCGTCGCCATGAACTGGCCAAGCTTGACGTAAGTCGGTCCGAGCTTTGTCAGAGCCGCGGCGAGGCGGCTGGAGCCGTCTTTGGCGGTCGGGCGCTCGATCAATCGCGCCAGGGCGATGGCGGTCTTGGCCGGCAGAGGCAAGGTCCGCGTATCGACCAGCGCGAACACGCCCTCGCGCGCGAACACATAGCAGGCGCGGCTCAGGCGAATGAGATGGGATATGGAAGCGATCACAGCTTCCAGCCCGAATGCAGCGCGACCACGCCGCCGGTCATGGTCTTGAACGAAACGCGGCGGAAGCCGGCGGTCTCGATCATCTGGGCGAACGCCTTGGGCTTGGGGAATTTACGGATCGATTCCACGAGATATTGATAGGCCTCGCGGTCACCGGTAACGGCCTGGCCGATGCGCGGAATCACCTGGAACGAAAAAAGGTCGTAGATCCTGTCCAGCCCCGGCACGTCAACCGACGAGAATTCCAGACACAAGAAGCGGCCGCCGATCTTGAGCACGCGATGCGCCTCGGCGAGCGCGCGGTCGATGCGCGGTACGTTGCGGATGCCGAAGGCGATGGTGACGCAATCGAAGCTGCGGTCGGGGTAGGGCAGTTCCTCGGCATTGCCCTGCTCGAAGGTGACGAGGCCGTCGAGCCCGCGCGCCTCGGCGCGTTCGCGGCCAACGGCGAGCATCTCGGCATTGATGTCGCAGACGGTGACGTGGGTGTTGACGCCGCCGGCCTCGACCACGCGGAAAGCGATATCGCCGGTGCCGCCGGCGAGATCGAGCAGCGCGAAGTCGCGGTCGCTCTCTTTTTCAAGACGGCCGGGACGGCCTTTTGGCGGCGGATTGACCGCCGTCACCAGCGCGTCCTTCCAGGCCCGGTGCAGGCCACCCGACATCAGGTCGTTCATGAGATCGTAGCGTTTGGCGACCGAATGAAAAACCTCGTCGACCATGCCCTGCTTGTCCGACAGGGGCACGGTTTTCTCGCCAAAATGGGTGTCTTCGCGCGTAGCCATAAGCCAATAATCCTTTGCGGGCAGGACCATAGCGCGGCGCGCCCGGGGGCGCTATGTGTCGTTAAGAAAGCGGTTAACCATGCCCGAGTTGCCCGAAGTCGAAACCGTCCGCCGCGGACTGGCGCCCGCCATGGAGGGCGCGCGCATCGACAAGGTCGAGGTGCGCCACCGTGGGCTGCGCTGGCCGATCGCCAAGGATTTCGAAAAGCGCATCGGCGGAAAAACCGTCGACGGCCTCGGCCGCCGCGCCAAATATCTCTTGGCCGACCTGTCATCCGGCGACGTGCTGATCATGCATCTCGGCATGTCCGGCTCGTTCCGGGTCAATGACGGCAAGATCGCGCAATATCACCACGAAAAATTGAAGAGCGCCGCGCACGACCACGTCGTGTTTCACATGTCGAACGGCGCAACCGTCACCTTCAACGATCCGCGCCGCTTCGGCTCGATGAAGCTAGTGCCGCGCACCAAGATCGATGCTGAGCCGCTGCTGCGCGCGATCGGTCCCGAGCCCTTGGGCAACGAATTCGACGCCGCAATGCTGGCGAAGGCCTGCGCCGGCAAGAAGACGTCGCTGAAGGCGGCGTTGCTCGATCAGCGCGTCGTCGCCGGGCTCGGCAACATCTATGTCTGCGAGGCGCTGTTCAGGGCGCGCCTTTCGCCGAAGCGGCAAGCCTCGACCATCGCCGACCGCAAGGGTCAGCCGAACGCCCGCGCTTTGGCGCTGGTCGACGCCATCAAGGCCGTGCTCAACGACGCCATCAAGGCCGGCGGCTCGTCGCTGCGCGACCATCGCCGCGCCGACGGCTCGCTCGGCGATTTCCAGCACAATTTCCTGGTCTATGACCGAGACGGGAAGCCTTGCCCCAGCGGCTGCAAGGGCGCGGTCAAACGCATCGTTCAAAACGGCCGTTCGACCTTCTATTGCCCGGCCTGCCAGAAGTAAGCCAAGCTGGGCACTCCTCATTGCCGGGGCACATGAAATGTACAAACTTGGTCTTATTGCGTTCGCGTTGGTCTGCCTCTCTGGCTCGGCCTCGGCCGAATACCCAGATCACCCCATCCGGCTGATCGTGCCGCAGGCTGCCGGCAGCGCCACCGACACCGCGGCGCGCATTCTCGCCGCCGAGCTGCAACGCGAGCTGAACCAGACCATCGTCGTCGACGACCGCCCCGGCGGCGCGCTGACGCTCGGCATGGACTTGGTCGCGAAGTCGGCACCGGACGGTTACACCATCGGCATGGGCCCGATCGGCGCGCTCGCCATCACGCGGCACATGGTGGCGAAGATGCCGTTCGACATCGAGCGCGATTTGCAGCCGGTATGCCTGGTGACGCGCGGCCATCTGCTGCTCGCGATATCGCCGAAGCTGCAAATCAATTCGGTGCAGGAGCTGATCGACTACGCCAAGAAAAACCCTGGCAAACTGACTAATGCCTCGTCGAGCAACGGCTCGCCCGGCCATCTCGGCGGCGAACTGTTTAAGTCCATGACCGGCACGCAGATCGTGCACGTGCCCTACCGCGGCGGCGCCTCGGCCATCAACGACCTGATCGCCGGCCACGTCGACATCATGTTCGAGAGCCTGCAATCGATTGCGCCGCACGCGAAATCCGGCGCGGTGCACGCGCTCGGCGTCAGCGGCGCGACGCGCTCGCCGGCGTTCCCCGATTTGCCGACCATCGGCGAAACCGTGCCGGGCTATCTGGCGCCGACCTGGACCGGCGTCGTCGCCCCGGCCGGCCTGCCACGCCCGATCCTCGACAAGCTCAACGCCGCTGTGAATAAGGCTATCCTGTCCGAGGGCTTCAAGGATAAGTTCGCCAAGATCGGCGACGAGCCGGGTGGCGGCACGCCGGAGGATTTTGCCACCGTGATCAAGAACGATTCCGCCAAATGGGGCGAAGTGATCAACCGCGCCGGCATCAAATTAGAATAGGCCCGAGGACAAGCATGAGCGACCAGAACATCATCGTCGAAACCAAAGGCCGCGTCGGCGTCATACGGCTCAATCGGCCGCAGGCGCTGAATGCGCTCAACCGTGCGCTGATCGAGGAGCTTGGTGGGGCGGTCGCGGCCTTCGACGCCGATGACGGCATCGGCTGCATGCTGCTGACCGGCAGCGACAAGGCTTTCGCCGCCGGCGCCGACATCAAGGAAATGGCGGATAAGACCTTCATCGAAGCCTATCTGGGCAATTTCGCCGCGTCATGGGACGGCGCTTCACGCGCGCGCAAGCCGATCGTCGCCGCGGTCGCCGGCTTCGCGCTGGGCGGCGGCTGCGAACTGGCGATGCAATGCGATCTCATCATCGCCGCCGACAACGCCAAGTTCGGCCAGCCGGAGATCAAGCTCGGCGTCATTCCCGGCATCGGCGGCACGCAGCGGTTGACCCGCGCCGTCGGCAAGGCCAAGGCGATGGACTTGATCCTGACGGGGCGCATGATGGACGCGGCCGAAGCGGAACGCTCGGGGCTGGTGGCGCGCGTGGTGCCAGCGGCGAGCCTGATGGACGAGGCCATGAAGGCCGCCGACACGATCGCGACGATGTCGCTGCCCTCGGTGCTGGCGGGCAAGGAAGCGGTCAATGCCGCTTTCGAGACCTCGCTCGCCGAAGGCACGCGCTTCGAGCGCCGCATCTTCCACTCGCTGTTTGCGACCGAGGATCAGAAGGAAGGCATGAAGGCCTTCGTCGAAAAGCGCAAGCCGGCGTGGAAGAATAAGTAGCGCGCTGGATTACTTCCGCACGCAAATCATGCGCACGACGGAAGCCTTGGCGTCGCCCGATGCTTTGCTGATGGCGACGTGTTGCGCCGTAAGAAATCCGCGGATCTCCTCGGCGGTCACCAGCCGCACCGGAGGTGCGGACGGCTCGATGCTGGCGAGCACGGCATTGCGCATTTCCATCATGCCGAGGAATCGGCCCTGGCCGTCGAGCGCTGCGGCGCCTGAAAATCCCGCCATCGGCACGGGCTGGCGCAGTTCGATGGCCGTGCCGCCGGAGAGCCGCGCCTTGATTTCCGTGAGCTTGCGGTCGCCTTGCTCCTTCGGATCGGGAATCCCAATCAGCGATACATCGCCGCTCTTGCTCGCGTCCGGCGCAAACGGCAGCGGCGACAATTGGCGCGGCCCGTAGACGCGCAGCAATGCCAGCCCGTTGTCCTTGTCGTCGGCGATGCGCACCGCGTCGCCCAAGCCCGAGGCGACGATCACCTGGCAGCCCTCGGTGAGCTTGCGGTCGGTGACGATGTGGCCTTGTGCGCTCACCACCAGGCCGTTGCCATATTCAACCGATTTCGCCAGCGCCGCGAAGGGCGCGCTGCGCTCGGGAAACGGCGAGAAGGCCGAAGCCATTGCCACCATCACCGGCGCGACGATGGTCTCCATCATCTGGTCGTACATCATGGTGAAGCCGCGCACTTCGCCGTCGCGCAATTGCGCCTTCACTGAAAACTTCTTGAGGCCCTGGAAGCCGCTGATGAAGAAATTGTCGTCGTGCAAGACGCTGTATTCGACCTTGCGCGTCGCCGGTTCGCGCTTTTCCTGGTCGAACAGGTCGGCCAACTTCGAGCCGCGGTCGGCGATGCGGAAGGTTTCCACCTGCACGTCGCCATGCGCCGACGACCAGCGCGTGCCGCGCGGTGTTTCCTGCGCCTGCGGCACCATCTTGGTCGGTAGTCCGATGCGGATGCCGGTCGCCGGATCGACGACGACGCTCCAGCCGAATTCCTGCTCGTGGTTGCTGGCGGCGGCGAGCAAGTTCGTGCGCTCGGCGTCGGTCAAAACGCCTGTGGTCTTCCCCTTGGTGCGTTTCTGGTAATTCTTGATGGCGGCGGCCATCGGGTCTTCGCCATTGGCTGCCGCGGCATAGTCGCCGGACCACAGCAGCGCCGCCTGGACCTTCTGCCGGTCAGCCGCAGGAATTCCGGCGGCCGGTCCCGGGGTCTGTTCGATTTTTTGCGGCGGGGCTTTCGCGGTCTCGTTTTTTTTCGGCTCGGGCTTTGTCTCGGGTGCGGGCTCGACAGCCTTGGCCATCTCGGGTCGCGGCGGCGGAAGCATCACCGGCTCGGGCTTCGCCACCTTGGGTGCGGCGGGCTTGGCGACCGCCGCTTTGCCAGCCTTCGGCGCGGCCGGCTTTTCGGCGGCCGGCTTGAACAGGTCGAGAATGCTTTTGGTCTCGACGACGTTCTTGGTCTCGACGTTCTTGGCCTCGACATTGCCGGCTTCCTCGGCGCGAGCGGAGGCGCAGAGCAGGAACGGCACTATCAGGAGGATTGGGAGACGCGGCATGTGTTAACAAAACCCTAACGGCGCAGGCGGCACCTTAGAGCATGGCGCCCGAGGCGCAAGCCGCCACAGGGCTGGCCGAAAGGGTTGCTCCGTCATAGGGTTAAACTCATGCTCGATGCCCAGGAACTGGAACGTTACGCGCGCCATATCGTGCTGCGGGAGGTCGGCGGCCCCGGCCAGGCCAAGCTCAAGGCCGCCCGCGTCCTGGTGATCGGCGCCGGCGGGCTCGGCGCGCCGGTGCTTTTGTATCTCGCCGCGGCGGGGGTCGGCACGCTCGGCGTGGTCGATGACGACGTCGTGTCGCTGTCGAATCTGCAGCGCCAGGTCATCCACGCCACGCCCGACATCGGCCTGCGTAAGGTCGACAGCGCCGAGGCCGCAATCGAACGCCTCAATCCGCATGTGAAGGTCGAGACGCATATGACGCGGCTCGATGCGAGTAACGCGCTCGATCTGATCTCGCACTACGACATCGTCGTGGACGGCTCGGATAATTTCGCCACGCGCTACCTGGTGTCGGACGCCTGCTACTTCGCCAGGAAGCCGTTAGTCACCGCCGCGGTCGGCATATTCGACGGCTCGTTGACGACGATCCGCGCGCACGAGATGCGCGATGGCGTACGCAATCCGACGTATAGATGTCTATTTCCAGAAGCGCCGCCGCCCGGCACGGTGCCGGCTTGCGCCGAAGCCGGCATTCTTGGCGCGCTGACCGGTGTTCTCGGCTCGATGATGGCGCTGGAAACGATCCGGGAGATCGTCGGCTTCGGCGAAGGCTTGGTCGGCCGCCTGCTGATGGTCGACGCCCGCGCCATGCGCTTCGAGACGCTCAGTTACGCGTGGGACAAGGACAATCCGCTCAGCGGCGGAAAGCCGACGATCAGAGATTTGTCGGGCAAGTATTGAATCCCTTTGTCGCGCGGACTTACCGCATTCTCCGGCGGCCGGCATGGCTAACGATCGTTTACGAAATTCCTGCGATTGGCTTTACAGGCCGGCAGCATTTTTTCGTCAAAGTGTATTTAATTTAGTTGTTCTGGAGTTCTGGAAATGGCGGCCGCCGAGCGTAACGCGACAACCTCGCGCAACATTTTTCACCGGGGCATGGTCGAATGCAAGCGGTGCACATCGACGATCTACGTGCGCGAGCCCAATGCCGTCGCCGATGAATTCTGCGTGCCGTGTCCGCGTTGCGGCAGCCGCGCGCTTTATTCGAAGCGCATTATGTATTTCGAGGAGATGCCCGAACGGCGGGACCGGCCGCGCCGTTAGCGTTTACGTCTCGACTAAAGCATCGACGGCAGCACGCGATCCGGCGGCCGGTGTCCGTCCATGAAGGTCTTGATGTTGATGATGACCTTCTCGCCCATATCGACCCGGCCTTCCAGTGTAGCCGAGCCCATATGCGGCAGCACGATGACCTTGCCGGCGCGCGCCAGCTTCAACAGCTTCGGATTGACCGCGGGCTCGTGCTCGAACACGTCGAGCCCGGCGCCGGCGATCTCGCCGGATTCGATCATGCGCGCCAGCGCGTTTTCGTCGACCACCTCGCCCCGCGATGTGTTGACAACGAAGGCTTCGGGCCGAAGCATCTTGAGGCGGCGCGCCGACAGCAAATGATAGGTCGCCGGCGTGTGCGGGCAATTCACCGACACGATGTCCATGCGCGCCAGCATCTGATCGAGGCTTTCCCAGTAAGTGGCGTCGAGCTCTTCCTCGATCTTGGACGCGACCTTACGGCGGTTGTGATAGTGGATCTGTAAACCGAAGGCGCGGGCGCGCCGCGCCACCGCCTGGCCGATGCGGCCCATGCCGATGATGCCGAGCCGCTTGCCCCAGATGCGATGGCCGAGCATCCAGGTCGGCGACCAGCCGGTCCAATCTTTCTCCGACGTGAGCACATTGGCGCCTTCGGCGAGTCGGCGCGGCACGGCGAGAATCAGCGCCATGGTCATGTCGGCGGTGTCTTCGGTCAGCACGCCCGGCGTGTTGGTGACGGTCATGCCACGCTGAACCGCCGTGACGACGTCGATATTGTCGACGCCGTTGCCGAAATTGGCGATCAGCTTGAGCTGCTCGCCGGCTTTGCTCAGCACCGCGGAATCGATCTTGTCGGTGACCGTCGGCACCAGCACGTCGGCGATCTTCACCGCCTCGGCGAGTTGGTGCGCGGTCATCGGCTTGTCGTCGGCATTGAACCGGGCGTCGAAAAGTTCCCGCATCCGCAGCTCGATGCTGTCAGGCAATTTACGGGTGACGACCACCACCGGTTTTTTGTTCTTCGCCATAGCCACGTCGCGATGTCCACGTATGCGCCGGCCGCCTTGCGTAAAATCAGGCGCCGTTCAGCCCTCTTTAACCGTGCTCGCCCACACTGCGGCGCAGGCGCGGGACGGTTCCAAAATCCACACATTTCCCTACCAGATGGCCGTGACAACACAAAGCTTTCGGGCGGTTTTCAAGCCCCTGGGCCGGGCTTTGCTCGTGGCCGCAATAGTGACGGGATTTTGTTCCGTGGCCTATGCCGCGGCCGACGCCCCGGCCGGCTCGGTCAGCGGCCTGCCGGTACCGCGTTTCGTCAGCCTAAAGTCGGACAGGGTCAACGTCCGCTCGGGCCCCAACAAGGACCAGGACGTACGCTGGGTCTATACCCGCGCCGGCATGCCCGTCGAGATCACCGCCGAATTCGAAAACTGGCGCCGCATCCGCGACTGGGAAGGCGCCGAGGGCTGGGTCTACCACTCGCTGCTCAGCGGCCGGCGCAGCGCCGTGGTGGTGCCGACTTTGAAGGACGATACGGTGCCGCTTTACGAAAAGGCGGATACCGAATCCGCCGTCCAGGCCCGCCTGCAATCCGGCGTACTCGGCCAGTTGAAAACCTGCAACGGCAACTGGTGCGAATTCTCGGGCAAAAACTTCAGCGGCTGGATCCGTCAGGAACGGCTATGGGGCGCCTACCCGAACGAAAAAGTCGACTAGGCGACTGCGATCCCGAATACTTCGCGAAGCTGACGCGCGCCTTTACCGGTAATTGTCACCGCGCGTGTGCCGTCGACGCGTTTGATCCAGCCGGCTTCGAAGCAATGCTTACATAACGCGGCGCCGATCGCGCCGGCCAGATGCGGACGGCGCTCGCTCCAGTCCAGACACGGCCGGCACAGCAGCCGGCCTTTGCTTTTGCAATGGGAGTCGAGATCGATGCCGAGACGCCGCAGCAAAGCCAGTCCACTGCTGGTGACGATGCCGGCATCGGCGGCCAGTTCGATCTGGCCCTGCGCCACCATCGCGTCGGCGAGCGCGACGCCAAGATGGCCGGCGAGGTGATCGTAGCAGGTGCGGGCGGCGCGCATGGCAACTTCGCGCGGGCCGACGAAGATCTTACGCCGCTGCGGCTCGGCGTCCGCCGCCACTTGCATGATACTTTCCAGCATGCGCGCCACCGCGGGCGTTGCGAGGCGGTGATAGCGATGGCGGCCCTGTTTCTCGACCGAAATTAGACCGGCTACGCCCAGCCGCGCCAGATGGCTGCTTGCAGTTTGCGGTGTAATGCCGGCGACACGGGCCAATTCGGTCGCGGTCAAAGCGCGTCCGTCCATCAAGGCGTTGAGCATACCGGCGCGCGCCGGATCGCCGGCCACCGTGGCGATTTCGGCAAAAGCAGCGGTTCTGGACATGGCCGGGTCTCCTCGCGCGGACTTACAGCGCCGAGATTACGCGATCCGCCGCCTGAATGCTTCGACCGCCACCGTAACATTTCGGTGTGCCGCGCTGCAGGTTGCGGCCATGACACGCATGGAATCGGACTGTACCGCGGAACGATCGCAGGGGCGTTGGGCCGCGGCGCTGCGCTCGACCATTGCCATCTGGCGGCGTCGCGTCGCAACGCGGCGGGCGCTGCACGAGGTCGAGACCTGGCGCTTAAGCGATATCGGCTGCAGCGAAGCAGAGCGCCGCGTCGAATGTGCGAAATGGTTCTGGCAGAAATAATAAGCCGCGCATTGGCGCGGCTTATTATTTCGACGATGGGAGACGTTTACTTCTTGCGACGCAAGCGCACGACGACGTCGACGCGCGAGATTTCGTAGCCTTCCGGCGCCGCCGGTGTCTTTCCGACCAGCACTTCGGCGCCGGGAATATCGAGCAGCTCATCCTCGCCTTCGACGAAGAAGTGATGATGCGCCGTCGCGTTGGTGTCGAAATAAGCCTTCGACCCATCGACGGCGACTTGCCGCAGCAGGCCGACCTCGGTGAACTGGTGCAGCGTGTTGTAGATGGTCGCCAGCGACACCGGCACCTTGGCACGAGTCGCTTCTTCATAGAGCGCCTCGGCGGTGAGGTGCCGATCGCCCTTGCCGAACAAGATCCAGCCCAACGCCATGCGCTGGCGGGTCGGACGCAAACCAACCTGACGCAGCATGGACTTCACGTCGTGCCAGGGGCAGCCGGTGAGATCGGTGCGGCCCGAGGCCGGCATGGCGTCGGTCTTGGCGAGCGGCATCGCGATGGTACGCATCTGACTCATGATTTCCGGCCATCTGGGCCGACCCTTGCGCAGGCCGGCAAAACCCGTTTCATCCGCAACATATACGCAACGGCTCCCTAGATGCAACTGCTTCGCAATTCCGCCGGAAGCCATTTTGCCGCAGTTTTGCATGTGATTGAGCAGGAGCCGGGGTTGCCGCCGTGTTTGCCCCCGTGCCCCGGTGTGATACGAATTCGCCGTGAAAACCAGGCAGCAAACGCCGTTCGGAGACTTAAAAACCATGGATAATCGGCGTTCCAGCTTCGGCTATGAGGAGCTTCTGGCCTGCGGCCGCGGCGAACTGTTCGGCCCCGGCAATGCCCAGTTGCCGCTGCCGCCGATGCTGATGTTCGACCGCATCACCGAAATCTCGGAAACCGGCGGTGAGCACGGCAAGGGCATGGTGCGCGCGGAACTCGACGTGAAGCCGGACCTTTGGTTTTTCCTCTGCCATTTCAAGGGCGACCCGGTGATGCCCGGCTGCCTCGGTCTCGACGCCTTGTGGCAGATGGTCGGGTTTTTCCTCGGCTGGCTGGGTTCGCCGGGGCGAGGACGGGCCTTAGGCATGGGCGAGGTGAAATTTTCAGGGCAGGTGCTGCCAAGCGTGAAAAAGATCGTCTATGGCGTCGATTTCAAGCGCGTGATGCGCTCGAAGCTGGTGCTGGGCATCGCCGACGGCTGGCTTTCCGCAGACGGTACCGTGATTTACAAGGCGAGCGACCTCAAGGTCGGCCTGTTCAAGCAGGAAGAAGCCCTCCAGCCGAGCGGCGCTTAAGCCGCGCGGCCCGGTGGGGTCGGGCGTTGGCTGCACGGGAAGAGTGCACTTGCGCGGCTGTTGCGGGCGGCCCAAATGTGGGTTTATCAGCGAGATTCCGCGGCTTAGGTGAGGGAATACGGCCATGAGACGAGTCGTCGTGACCGGGATGGGCATCGTCTCATCCATCGGCAACAACACCCAGGAAGTCCTCGCCAGTCTGCGCGAAGCCAAGTCCGGCATCACGCGCGCCGAGGATTTCGCGGCTCACGGGTTTAAGTGCCAGGTGCAGGGCATGCCGACGCTCGATCCGGCCGGATCGATCGACCGTCGCGCCATGCGCTTTCTCGGTCCCGGCTCCGCCTGGAACCACGTCGCCATGGAGCAGGCGATCCGCGACAGCGGCGTCGAGGAAAAAGATATCGTCAACCCGCGTACCGGCATCGTGATGGGCTCGGGCGGCCCGTCGACCAGCGTCTTGGTCGAGGCCGCGGACATCACGCGCAAGAACAATTCGCCCAAGCGCATCGGCCCCTTCGCCGTGCCCAAGGTCATGTCGTCCACCGCCTCGGCGACCCTCGCCACCTGGTTCAAGATCAAGGGCGTCAACTATTCGATCTCGTCGGCCTGCGCGACCTCCAACCACTGCATCGGCAACGCCGCAGAACTGATCCAGTGGGGCAAGCAGGACATGGTCTTCGCCGGCGGATCCGAGGAACTGCACTGGACGCTGTCGAACATGTTCGACGCCATGGGCGCGATGTCGACCAAATATAACGATACGCCGGCCACGGCGTCGCGCGCCTACGACAAGGACCGCGACGGCTTCGTCATCGCCGGCGGCGCCGGCGTCCTGGTGCTGGAAGAACTCGAACACGCCAAGGCCCGTGGCGCGAAGATCTACGCCGAAATCGCCGGCTACGGCGCGACCTCGGACGGCGACGACATGGTGGCCCCGTCCGGCGAAGGCGCCATGCGCTGCATGAAACAGGCGCTGGAAACCTGCAAGGCGCCGATCGACTACATCAACCCGCATGCCACGGCCACGCCGGTCGGCGACGCCGCCGAAATTGGCGCGATCCGCGAAGTCTTCGGCGACAAGTGCCCGCCGATTTCGGCGACCAAGTCGCTGTCGGGCCATTCGCTCGGCGCCGCCGGCGTGCAGGAGGCGATCTACTCGCTGCTGATGATGAACAACGGCTTCATTTGCGAAAGCGCGAATATTCAAAACATCGATCCGGCCTTCGCCGACATGCCGATTTTGCGCGAGCGCAAGGACAACGTGAAGCTCGGGGCCGTGCTGTCGAACTCCTTCGGCTTCGGCGGCACCAATGCCTCGATCGTCCTCAAGCACGTCGACGCCTGATTTTCTCACGAACCGATTTGGAAGCTGACGCATGGCCGGATTGATGGACGGAAAACGCGGCCTGATCATGGGGGTCGCCAACGACCACTCCATCGCCTGGGGCATTGCCAAGATGCTGAGCGACCACGGCGCCGAACTTGCCTTTACCTATCAGGGTGACGCCTTGCTCAAGCGCGTGAGGCCGCTGGCCGAGCAGACAAAGTCCGACATCATCCTGCCTTGCGACGTCGAGGACATTTCGACCGTCGATGCGGTGTTTGCCACTCTCAAGGAGAAGTGGGGAACCATCGACTTTTTCGTCCACGCCGTTGGCTTCTCGGACAAGAACGAACTGAAGGGCCGCTTCGCAGATAACACGCGCGAGAATTTCGTGCGCACGATGGTGATCTCCTGCTTCTCCTTCGCGGAGAGCGCCAAGCGTGCAGCGGAGCTGATGCCCAATGGCGGCTCGTTAGTCACGCTCACTTACAACGGTGGCGATCGCGCCATGCCCAACTACAACGTCATGGGTCTGGCGAAGGCGGCGCTCGAGTCCTCGGTGCGCTATCTCGCCGTCGATTTCGGCCACCAGAAGATCCGCGTCAATGCGATCTCGGCAGGTCCGATCCGCACGCTGGCCGGCGCCGGCATTGGCGATGCCCGCTATATGTTTGCCTTCCAGCAGAAATACTCGCCGCTCGGCCGCGGCGTGACGCTAGAGGAATTGGGCGGTGCGGGGCTTTATCTGTGCTCGGATCTGTCGACCGGCGTCACCGGCGAAATCCATTTCGTCGACAGTGGCTACAACGTCATCGCCATGCCACAGCCGGATGCGTTGAAGGCGGCGGGCGGTAGCGTGGAGAACGGCGGGCAGTAGCTCTTCTTATCGCTCCCTTTTCAGGGGAGGGATTCAGAAAAAAAACGGCCGGGAAAATCCCGGCCGTTTTGCTTTGGTGAACGTGAGGTCGTTTACTCCGCCGCCTCCAGCGCCGGCTGAGCGGCAACGTCGAAGCGGTCGGCGTTCATCACCTTGGTCCAGGCCTTGACGAAATCCTTGACGAACTTCGTCTTGGCGTCGCTCTGCGCGTAGACCTCGGCCAGCGCGCGCAACTGCGAGTGCGAGCCGAAGATCAGGTCGACGCGCGTGCCGGTCCACTTCAACTCTTTCGTCTTGCGGTCGCGGCCTTCGTAGACGCCATCGGTGCCGGCGGGCGACCACACCGTGCTCATGCTGAGCAGGTTGACGAAGAAGTCGTTCGTCAATTTGCCCGGCGTCTTGGTGAAGACGCCGTTCTTGGAGTCCGCGGTGTTGGCGCCGAGGACGCGCAGGCCGCCGATCAGCACCGTCATCTCCGGTCCGGTCAGCGCCAGCAACTGCGCCCGATCGACCATCGCCTCTTCCGGCTTCATGAACTGCTGCTTGCCGCTGATGTAGTTGCGGAAAGCGTCGGCGCGCGGTTCAAGCGGCGCGAAGGAGGGCACGTCGGTCTGTTCCTGTGTGGCGTCCATGCGGCCCGGCGTGAACGGCACCGTGACGTCGACGCCGGCATCATTGGCAGCCTTTTCGACCGCGGCCGAGCCGCCGAGAACGATCAGGTCGGCGAGCGATACCTTCTTGCCGAAGCCCTTCTGGATTTCCTCCAGCTTCGCCAGCACCGTCTTGAGTTGGGTCGGCTGGTTGACCTCCCAATCCTTCTGGGGGCTAAGACGGATGCGCGCGCCATTGGCGCCGCCGCGCTTGTCGGACTTGCGGAAGGTCGAGGCCGAGGCCCAGGCCGTCGAGACAAGCTGCGGTACCGTGAGACCGGAGCCGAGGATTTTCGCCTTCAGCGCGCCAACGTCCTTGTCGTCGAGCGTATAGTCGGAAGCCGGGATCGGGTCCTGCCAGATCAAGGTTTCCTTCGGCACCAGCTTGCCGAGGTAACGCACGACCGGGCCCATGTCGCGATGCGTGAGCTTGAACCAGGCCCGCGCGAAAGCGTCGGCGAACTGATCGGGGTGCTCATAGAAGCGCCGCGAGATTTTCTCGTAAGCCGGGTCGAAGCGCAGCGCGAGATCCGACGTCAACATTGTCGGAAGACGCTTCTTCGACGGATCGAAGGGGTCGGGGATCGAGGGCTCGGCGCCCTTCGCCACCCATTGTTTCACACCGGCCGGGCTTTTGGTCAGCTCCCATTCGAACTTGAACAAGTTGTCGAAGAAGTGGTTGCTCCACTTGGTCGGCGTCTGCGTCCAGATGACTTCCGGGCCGCCGCCGATGGCGTCGGCGCCCAGGCCGGTGCCGTGCTTGCTGTGCCAGCCGAGACCTTGGGCCTCGATGTCGCTGGCTTCGGGATCCGCACCGACCAGCGAAGGATCGCCGGCGCCGTGCGTCTTGCCGAAGGTGTGGCCGCCGGCGATCAGCGCGACGGTCTCTTCATCGTTCATCGCCATGCGGAAGAAGGTTTCGCGGATGTCGCGCGCCGAGGCGAGCGGATCGGGATTGCCGCCGGGGCCTTCCGGGTTGACGTAGATCAGGCCCATCTGCACCGCGCCGAGCGGTTCGGCCAACTGGCGTTCGCCGCTGTAGCGCTCGTCGCCGAGCCATGAACCTTCGGGACCCCAGTACAGTTCTTCCGGCTCCCATACATCGGCGCGGCCGCCAGCAAAACCGAATGTCTTGAAGCCCATCGACTCCAGCGCAACGTTGCCGACAAGGACGAACAAATCGGCCCAAGAAATCTTGTTGCCGTATTTCTGCTTGATCGGCCACAACAGGCGGCGCGCCTTGTCGAGGTTGACGTTGTCCGGCCACGAATTGAGCGGCGCGAAGCGCTGCTGTCCGGCGCCGGCCCCGCCGCGGCCGTCGGTGATGCGATAGGTGCCGGCTGAGTGCCAGGCGAGGCGGATGAACAGGCCGCCGTAATGACCGAAGTCGGCGGGCCACCATTCCTGCGAGTCCGTCATCAAGGCGTGCAAGTCCTTGATCACGGCATCGAGGTCGAGGGTTTTAAATTCCTCGGCGTAATTGAATTTCTTGTCCATCGGATCGGCGGAGGGATGCAGCGTGTGCAGCACGCCGATATCGAGATGATCAGGCCACCAGTCGCGATTGCGACGGCCTTTGGTGTGCGAGATCGGGCACTTGCCCGCGCTCTTGTCGTCCGTTTTTGCATCCATGGGGGTTCTCCGCTTTTTGCGTTGTTTTTTGCTGATCCTCCCTAGCGGGAGGAAAGTTTCGCCTGTTTGCGCCAGATCAATGATCAGGTCTAATCGTATTGAAGCGATCCTACGATAAGTCTAGCTTATCGTTATGATCACCTTGCGACAGTTGCGTTACTTGACCTCCCTCGCGCGCCACCGCCATTTCGGCCGCGCCGCGCAGGACTGCGCCGTGACCCAGCCGGCTTTGTCGATGCAGATCCGCGAGTTGGAGCGCGAGATCGGCGCGGAACTGGTGGAGCGGCGGCCGGGCGACATCGCGCTCACCGATACCGGGCTGGAAGTGACCGAGCGCGCCGAGCAGATCCTGATCGCGGCGCAGGACCTGGTGGATTTCGCGCGCCATCGCGCTGTGCTGAGCGGGCCGCTCAAGCTCGGCATCATCCCGACGCTGGCGCCCTATATCTTGCCGCGTCTGCTGCCGCGGCTGCAGACGGACTATCCGCAATTGCGGCTTGAGGTGCGCGAGACCCAGACCAAGTTGCTGCTCGACGAACTGATGAGCGGCGCGCTCGACGCGGTGATGCTGGCGCTACCTGCCGACGGGGCCGACGTCGAGACGGTGACCTTGTTTACAGACGCCTTCCTGCTGGCGGTGCCGGCGGGCGAGGTTGTTGGGACAAGCGGGCGCGTCGGCATCGAGGATGTCGACCAGCGCCGGCTCATTCTCCTGGAGGAAGGCCACTGCCTGCGCGATCAGGCGCTTGCTTTCTGCGGCGCGCCGCAACGCGATGCGCCGGCGAGCCTCGGCGCGACGTCGCTCGCCACCGTGATGCAGATGGTCGCCAACGGCTACGGCGTCACGTTGTTGCCTCAGGTCGCCGCCGATACCGGTCAGCACGACGACCGCGTCAGGCTGATGCCCTTCCGCGATCCGCAGCCCGGCCGCACCATAGGCCTGGCGTGGCGGCGCACCTCGCCGCGCCACCAGGATTTCGAGGCGCTGGGCAAGGTCGTGACGCAGGCGCTGGGTGCGGACGCGCCAAGAAAAACAAAACGGCACAAATAAAAAGGGCGGCCACGAGGGCCGCCCTTTAGGATTTTTCCGCTTAGCGGGTTTTATTCGGCCGCGCCGGCGGGCTGCTGCTCGTTCTGCTTGGCTTCGAGGTCTTCGCCGGTGGTCTGGTCGACCGCCTTCATCGACAGGCGCACTTTGCCGCGCTCGTCCATGCCCAACAGCTTCACCTTGACCTTGTCGCCTTCCTTGACGACGTCGGTGACCTTGTTGACGCGGCTGGCGGCGAGCTGGCTGATGTGCACCAGGCCGTCCTTGGCGCCGAAGAAGTTCACGAAAGCGCCGAAGTCCATGGTTTTGACCACGGTGCCGTCATAGATCTTGCCCGGCTCCGGATCGGAGGCGATGGACTTGATCCAGTTGATCGCCGCTTTGATCGATTCGCCGTCGGCGGAGGCGACCTTCACCGAACCGTCGTCCTCGATGTTGATCTTGGCGCCGGTCTTCTCGACGATCTCGCGGATCACCTTGCCGCCGGTACCGATCACTTCACGGATCTTGTCGGTCGGGATCTTGAACATCTCGATGCGCGGGGCGTGCTCGCCGAGTTCGGCGCGGGCGCTGGTCAGTGCCTTGGCCATTTCGTTGAGGATGTGCAGGCGGCCGTCCTTGGCCTGGCCGAGCGCGACCTTCATGATCTCCTCGGTGATGCCGGCGATCTTGATGTCCATCTGCAACGATGTGACGCCCTGATCGGTGCCGGCCACTTTGAAGTCCATGTCGCCGAGGTGGTCTTCGTCACCCAGGATGTCCGACAGAACGGCGAAGCGCTTGTCCTCGAGGATGAGGCCCATGGCGATGCCCGCGGCCGGACGCTTGATCGGCACGCCGGCATCCATCAGCGCGAGCGAACCGCCGCACACCGAGGCCATCGACGACGACCCGTTGGATTCGGTGATCTCCGAGACCAGACGGATCGTGTAGGGGAATTCCTCCGCCTTCGGCAGCAGAGGATGCAGCGCGCGCCATGCCAGCTTGCCGTGGCCGATTTCGCGACGCTTGGTGCCGCCCATGCGGCCGGTCTCGCCGACCGAGTAGGGGGGGAAGTTGTAGTGCAGCAGGAAGGATTCCTTGTAGGAGCCCTGCAGCGCGTCGATCCACTGCTCGTCCTCGCCGGTGCCGAGCGTGGCAACGACCAACCCTTGCGTTTCACCGCGGGTGAACAACGCCGAGCCGTGGGTGCGCGGCAAGACGCCGACTTCGCAGACGATCGGGCGCACGGTGGTGAGATCGCGGCCGTCGATGCGCTTTTTCGTGTCGAGCACGTTCCAACGAACGATCTTGCCTTCGAGCTCCTTGAACACCGCGGCGACGCGCAGCTTGTCGTATTTCGGCGCTTGGGTTGAGTCTTGGCCTTCCGGGAAGAAGTGCGCCATGACGGCCTTCTTCACGGCGGCGACGGCGTCCTGGCGTTCTTTCTTGGCGGGGATGACGTAGGCGGCGCGCAGATCCTTTTCGGCGAGGCCGAGGATTTCCTTTTCGAGGTCTGCGTTGTCGAGCGTCACCAGTTCGCGCGGCTCCTTGGCCGCCTTTTCCGCGAGCTTGATGATGGCTTCGATGACCGGCTGGAAGTGTCGGTGGCCGAACATCACGGCGCCGAGCATGACTTCCTCGGACAGCTCCTTGGCTTCCGATTCCACCATCAGCACGGCGTCGGCGGTGCCGGCGACGACGAGGTCGAGCTGGCTTTCCGCCATCTCGTCGATGGTCGGGTTAAGCACGTACTCACCGTTGACGAAACCGACACGCGCCGCGCCGATCGGGCCCATGAAGGGCGCGCCGGACAGCGTCAGCGCCGCCGACGAGGCGACCAGCGCCAGGATGTCCGGATCGTTTTCGAGATCGTGCGACATCGTGGTGACGATGACCTGGGTCTCGCAGCGCCAGCCGTCGGCGAAGAGCGGACGGATCGGACGGTCGATCAATCGAGAAACCAGCGTTTCCTTTTCGGTCGGACGGCCTTCGCGCTTGAAGTAGCCGCCGGGGATGCGGCCCGCGGCGTAATATTTTTCCTGGTAGTCGACGGTCAGCGGCAGGAAGTCGACGCCTTCGCGCGGGGTCTTGGCGGCGACGGCGGTGGCGAGAACGGTGGTCTCGCCGTAGGTGGCGAGCACGGCGCCGTCGGCTTGCCGCGCGATGCGGCCGGTCTCGAGGACGAGCTTGCGCCCGCCCCAATCGAGTTCAACTCGATGCATATCGAACATTTTAATTTTCTCTCATGGTTTTAAGGGCCAGGCCCGAAAGCCATGAGCAAGACGGCGAGAAGCTGTCACGCGTGCCCGGGTGAAGCGGGAAGCGAACAGCGTCTGGCGATCCTGCCATGGCGTTTCTGAGCCTTGCCGTGTCGCAAGAGGCGATCCTTATCGGCTCTTGCTTGTCGCCGGCAGCGCCATCGCCGCCGGATCAAATCGGCGAATGCCTTATTGCATTCGCCTTCGCGCCGCGCGGGGCATGCACTTCATGCGCGCCTCACGCGGAAATAATTTAGCGGCGGATGCCGAGCTTCTCGATCAGCGACTTGTAGCTGCTCTCGTTGGTGCGACGCAGGTAATCGAGCAGGGTGCGGCGCTGGCTCACCATCTTGAGCAAACCACGGCGGGAATGATTGTCCTTCACGTGGGCTTTGAAATGCTCGGTGAGATTGTTGATGCGCTCGGACAGGATCGCCACTTGAACTTCGGGCGACCCGGTATCGCCGGGCTTTTGAGCATAGGTCTTGATCACTTCGGCCTTGCGGCCCGTGGTAACCGACATCGGTTATCCTTTCTTGACGCCGGCTCTGCCAATCAGGCCGGCGAGGTTAAACACGCGCTTGGGGACGATCTCGCCACGGTCCAGTTCGGCCAGAGCCAAAAGCTGGCCCGAGACGGTGACGTAGACCGTGCCGCGGAAATTGGGTGCGTCCCGTCCGCGCAACAAAACGGCTTGGCCCCGTGTGAGCCGCGCCGCATCTGACCGATTGATGGCCAGCGCCGGGATGTCGTCCAGCGCGGTCTCAACGGGCATGAGGGCGTCCGCGAGGCTAGCCTCACCGGACGCGGCTTTCTGGCACAACGCCTCCAGATCTTCCAGCAAAATCATGGTTTTTTCGGCGAAAGGCCCGACCGCCGTGCGGCGCAGGGCGCTGACATGGCCGAAACAGCCGAGCGCCCGGCCGAGGTCGCGGGCGATGGAGCGGACATACGTGCCCTTGCCGCATTCGGCTTCCAGGACGGCATGGCCGGCGTCGGGGACCTCAACCAGCTCCAGACGGTCGATTTGGACCGGCCGGGCCGCCAATTCGACGGTTTCGCCGTCCCGCGCGAGGTCATAGGCCCGTTCGCCCTCGATTTTGATGGCCGAATACTTCGGCGGCACCTGCTGGATCGTGCCGGTAAAGGTGGGCAACAATGCCCGGATCGCCTCCGGGGTGGGCCGCTGATCGCTGTTGGCGATGGCGCGGCCCTCGGTGTCGTCAGTATCCCGTTCCTCGCCCCAGGCGATGGTGAATCGGTACAGTTTCCGGCCATCCATGACGAAAGGCACGGTTTTGGTGGCTTCGCCGAGCGCAATAGGCAGGCAGCCGGAGGCCAGCGGATCGAGGGTGCCGGCGTGGCCGGCGCGCTTGGCGGTAAACAGCCGCTTGATGATGCTGACGGCGTGGGTCGAGGTCATGCCGACCGGCTTGTCGAGCACCAGCCAGCCGTGAACGTCGCGCTTGTCGCGTTTGAACTGCTTTTTCTTCTCGCGGGGGACGTGGACGGCGGCCTGCTCGGGCGCTGGCGCGTCAATGGACGGCGACGCCGTCTCGAGCGGCTCGACCTCCGGCGGGGCCGCCATGGTCTCGAGAAACTTATTCATCGCCGCTGTCGCCTTTTTCGAGGTCGCGCTTCACTTCCGGCGAGCGCAGCAATTTGTCGATGCGCTCGGCCTCCTCGAAGCGGTCGTCGGCACGAAAGCGCAAATCGGGCGCGAATTTCAGATTGATCTGGTGCGCGACTTCGCCGCGCAGGAATTTCTTGTTGCGCTCGAAGGCGGCAATCACCTCATCGGTGTCGCGGCCGGCCAGCGGCATGATGTAGACGGTCGCCAGCCGCAGGTCGGGGCTCATGCGCACCTCGGGGATGGTGATGAGGTGGCCTTCGATCACCGGGTCATGCACTTCACCGCGCATCAGCAGGTCGGCGAGCGCGTGGCGCACCAGTTCGCCGACGCGCAACTGACGCTGCGAGCCGCCGGGCGTGCCGCTGTCGCGGTGTGATTTTTTGCGGACCATCGCGTTCCAAAAATATCGTCTCGGCCGAAAATGTTCCGGCGGCCGTGCCCTTCTCCAATGAAGGTGCACAAAATGACCTGGGCGGTGACGCCCAGGCGGTACGGTGAAATGAGCGGAGAATTGCTATTCCGAAGCCGTGAGATTTGGACTCACAGGCTGCGTTGAATCGTCTCCACCCGGTAGCATTCGATCACGTCGCCGGCGCGCATGTCCTGGTAGTTCTCGAAGGCCATGCCGCATTCCATGCCGGACGCCACTTCCTTGACGTCGTCCTTGAAGCGTTTGAGTTGGCTTAGCTTGCCTTCGTGGACAACGACGTTGTCGCGGATCAGGCGCACGCTGGCGCCGCGTTCCACGGTGCCGTCGGTGACGCGGCAGCCGGCGATGTTGCCGACCTTCGACACCTTGAACACTTCGAGAATCAGCGCGTTGCCGAGCATGGTCTCGCGCAAAGTCGGCGCCAACAGGCCGGACATCGCCTTCTTCACGTCGTCGACGAGGTCGTAAATGATGTTGTAGTAGCGGATTTCTATGCCGACGCGTTCGGCCAACTCGCGCGCTTCCTTATTGGCGCGCACGTTGAAGGCGATGATCGGAACGCCCGAGGCTTCCGCCAGCGTCACGTCCGAACCGGAAATGCCGCCGACGCCCGCGTGCAACACGCGCGCAGCGACTTCGTCGGTCGCCATCTTGTCGAGCGCGCCGATGATCGCTTCCAGCGAACCCTGCACGTCGGCCTTGATGATCAGCGGAAATTCCTTGCGGCCGGAGGTCTTGGCCTGCGCCATCATCTGCTCGAGCGAACCGCGCATGGCGGTGCCGCGCGTCGCGCTCTTCTCGCGCTTCTGGCGGGCGCGATAGTCGGTGACTTCGCGGGCGCGAGCTTCGTTCTCGACGACGGCGAGGCGGTCGCCGGCGTCCGGCGTTCCGGAGAAGCCGAGCACTTCGACTGGCGTCGAGGGACCGGCGCTATCGATGGTTTCGCCGGTGTCGGAGACCAGCGCGCGGACGCGGCCCCATTCGGCGCCGGCCACGACCAGATCGCCGACGCGCAGGGTGCCGCGCTGCACCAGCACGGTGGCGACGGGTCCGCGGCCGCGATCGAGCTTGGCTTCGATCACGGTACCTTCGGCCGGACGGTTCGGGTTGGCCTTGAGGTCGAGCAATTCGGCCTGCAAACCCAGCATTTCCAGCAGCTTGTCGATGTTGATCTTCTTGGTCGCCGACACCTCGACGTCGACGACGTCGCCGCCCAGCGACTCGACCTGGATCTCGTGCTGCAGCAGTTCGGTGCGCACGCGGTCGGGCTTGGCGTCCGGCTTGTCGATCTTGTTGATGGCGACGATGATCGGCACCTTCGCCGCCTTGGCGTGGGCGATGGCTTCCACCGTCTGCGGCATGACGCCGTCATCGGCCGCAACCACCAGCACGACGATGTCGGTGACCTTGGCGCCGCGCGCGCGCATCGCGGTGAAGGCGGCGTGGCCCGGCGTATCGATGAAGGTGATCTTGGCGCCCGAGGGCGACGTCACCTGATAGGCGCCGATGTGCTGCGTGATGCCACCGGCTTCGCCCGAGACGACGTCGGCTTGGCGGATGGTATCGAGCAGCGACGTCTTGCCGTGATCGACGTGGCCCATGACGGTGACGACTGGCGCGCGCGGCAACAGCCCTTCGGTGTCGTCGGCGGCCCTGAACAGACCTTCTTCGACGTCGGCTTCGGCGACGCGGCGGACCGAGTGGCCCATTTCCTCGGCGATCAGCTGCGCGGTGTCGGCGTCGATAACGTCGTTGATCTGCAACATCTGGCCCTGCTGCATCAGCAGGCGGATGACGTCGACCGCGCGCTCCGACATGCGGTTGGCGAGATCGGAAATCGTGATGGCCTCGGGAATGGTGACTTCGCGCACCAGCTTTTCTTTCGGCTCGTTGGAGGCGTGGCCCTTGAGGCGCTGCGTGCGGCGGCGGAACGAGGCGACCGATCGTTCGCGGACTTCGTCGGCACGCAACGCGGTGACCAGCGTCAGGCGGCCGCGTTCTTTCGGCGGTGCGGCGCGGGGCGCGGCGGGACGTGCGGTGGCCGGGCGTGCGGCCCCACCGCCGCCGCCGGGACGGCGCGAGACGCGCGGGGCGTCGTCTTCCTCGACTTCCAGCGCCATGCGGCCGGCGCCGGGTTTTTTGACTTCTTCCTCGCCACCGAGACGCTTCTTGGCGACCTCGCCGGCCTTCTTCTTGGTTTCTTCGTCGTGCTTGCGGCGCTCGTCTTCCTCGCGCTTGCGCAGCTCGGCCGCTTCGCGCTCGACCTTGTCGACGACTTCGCGCGAGGCGCGGCGTTTCGCCTCTTCTTCGGCGATCTTGCGTTCTTCGGCTTCGCGCACGCGCGAGTCGGCGAGCGCGTGCGCGCGCGCGACGCGTTCTTCCTCGGTCAGCGTGCGCAGCACGACGCCGGAGGGCTTGGCTTCGACCGGGGCGGGTGCGGGCTTGGCGGCCACGGGCGCGACCGGCTTCGGTGCTTCGACCGGCGCCGGCTCGGCCTTCGGCTCGGGCGCACCGCCGACGGTGCGGCGTTTGATTTTCTCGACGACGACCTGCTTGCTGCGGCCATGGCTGAAGCTCTGGCGCACCAGGCCCGTTTCGGTGCGCGGTTTCAGCGACAGCGTCAGTTTCTTTTCGCCAGGATTCTTGGTTTCGCTCATTCCGAACTTTTTCCTTGTGCGCCATCCATCGGCGCATTCACATCTGACACACCGTCCGTCGGCGCGTCGGCGCTAACTGCATCGGGCGAGTTTCCGGTCCGAAAGCGCGTCAAACGCGCGACGCGAGCGAGAAAAGTCTCGCTCCCGGGGCCGGCAAGCAGGGCTGCATGTACCACATTTGGGCGGTTTAATGCCAAATCCAATTGGGCCCCGGAAAAATTGTCGACTATCGTGATTTGGCGCGTTTTGCCATCGTTTTGGCGGCGCAGGGCGCCGTCCAGCTTGCGCTTACCGTCGGCGGCGCCATCGGCGGCGTGGATCAGCGCCAAAACTCCGTCCTGACCCAAGGCCGCCTCGACCTTGGCAAAACCGCCGACCACCCGCCCGCCCTTGCCGGCCATCGCCAGCGCGTCGAGCGCGGCGCTCTCCAGCAGACGCTCGGTCTGGGCGGCCAGATCGCGGGCCGCCTTGACGTCACGCTTGAAACCGCGGGCAAAGACGTTGCGCTTGACCGCTTCCGCGACCGAGGCCCGGGTGGCGTCGATCCAAAGCCCGCGGCCCGGCAGTTTGCGCTTGATGTCGGGGACGGCCTCGCCGGCCGGCCCGACCACAAAGCGGATCATGTCCGAAACCGGCTTGGGTTGGCGGGTCAGCGCGCAGGTCCGCTCGGCTCCCGGCGCGACACTGGTCGTGCCGCGGTCGAGATCGTCGTCCTGCGCAATGTCCGCGACCTTTGCCAGCATCAGGGGGCTGTTGCCTCCGCGGCCGCGTCGGCGGCGGGCGGCGGGGCGAGTTCCGCCTCGGTGACCCAGCCGGCCTTGAGGCGCGCCTGCATGATCATGGCTTCAGCGTCCTCGCGCGACACGTCGAGACCGTCGAGGAAGCCCGGCTCGTGCTTGGACTCGCCGTCCTTGCGCTCGGTCCAGCCGGTCAGATCGTCGGTGGCGCAGCCCGCCAGATCCTCGACCGTCTTGACGCCGTTCTCGCCGAGCTTGACCAGCATCTTGGTGGTGACGCCGGGAATGTCCTTCAATCCGTCGGCGACGCCGAGCTCGACGCGCTTGGCGTCAAGTTCGCCTTCAAGCTTGTCTAGATATTCCTTGGCGCGCTCCTGCAATTCCTTGGCGGTCTCGTCGTCGAAGCCCTCGATGCTGGCGATTTCCTTTTCATCGACCATCGCCAGTTCCTCGATCGAGCCGAAGCCTTCCGACGCCAGCAATTGACCGACCACTTCGTCGAGGTTGAGCGCTTCGACGAAAATCTTGGTGCGGGTTTCGAACTCGGCCTGACGGCGCTCGGATTCTTCCTGCTCGGTCAGGATGTCGATATCCCAGCCGGTCAGTTGCGACGCGAGGCGCACGTTCTGGCCGCGGCGGCCGATGGCCAGCGACAGTTGCTGATCCGGCACAACGACCTCGATACGCTCCTTGTCTTCGTCGAGCACGACCTTGGCGACTTCCGCCGGCGCGAGCGCGTTCACCACGAAGGTGGCGATATCCGGCGACCACGGAATGATGTCGATCTTCTCGCCCTGCAATTCATTCACCACCGCCTGCACGCGCGAGCCGCGCATACCGACGCAGGCGCCGACCGGATCGACCGAGGAGTCGCGCGAGATCACGGCGATCTTGGCGCGCGAGCCGGGATCACGGGCGACCGCCTTGACTTCGACGATTCCGTCATAAATTTCGGGCACTTCCTGCGCAAACAGCTTGGCGGTGAATTGCGGATGCGTGCGCGAGAGGAAAATCTGCGGACCGCGCGGTTCGCGCCGCACATCGTAGATATAGGCGCGAATGCGGTCGCCGTTGCGGAACACTTCGCGCGGCAGCAACTCGTCTCTGCGCACGATGGCCTCGCCGCGGCCGAGATCGACCACCACGTTGCCGTATTCGACACGCTTGACGACGCCGTTGACGATTTCGCCGATGCGATCCTTGTACTCGGCATATTGCCGGTCGCGTTCGGCTTCGCGCACCTTCTGCACGATGACCTGCTTGGCGGACTGCGCGGCGATGCGGCCGTATTCCAAGGGCGGCAGCGGATCGGCGATGGTGTCGCCGACTTGCGCCGCCGGGTGGCGCTTGCGCGCATCTTCCAACGTGATCTGGTTGGATGAATTCTCGACCGCCTCGACCACCAGCATGTGGCGGGTCAAGCGGAGATCACCGGTTTTCGGTTCGATCTCGGCATGGACGTCGGTCTCGGCGCCGTAACGCGAGCGCGCCGCCTTGGCGATGGCGTCCTCCATGGCGGCGATGACGATGCCGCGGTCGATGGATTTCTCGCGCGCGACTGCATCCGCGATCTGCAACAGTTCGAGCCGGTTGGCGCTAACAGCCATAGCTCACTCTCCCTCTTTCAAAATTATGCTCTTCCGGATTTTCCGGATTTGAGCCGGCGTTGACGTTGTTCGCGTTTGGCCGCGCGCGCTTCGCGCTTGGCGGCCTTCTCACCGCGCAAAGCGTCGCGCACCAGATCGTCGGTGAGCACCAGCCGGGCGTCGGTCATATCCTCGATAGGCAGCAACACGTCGGCTGCTTCACCTTCCGCGGCGTCGTCGCGCTTGAGACGCGCGGCGTTACCGTCGGTCCCGGCCAAATGGCCGCGGAAACGTTTGCGGCCGTTGACGGCCAGTTCCATCTCGATCTTCACCAGGTGGCCGGCGTAGCGGTCGAAGTCGGACTTGCGCACCAGCGGACGGTCGATGCCGGGCGACGAAATTTCCAGCCGGTAGGCTTTTTCCATCGGGTCGTTGGCGTCGAGCACAGGCGACAGCGCGCGCGAGATGGTTTCGCAACCTTCCACCGTCATGCTGCCGTCGGGCCGCTCCGCCATGATCTGCACCGTGGCGCCTTCGGCGCTCGACACTTTCACGCGGACCAGGCGGTATCCGAGGCTCTCGATCACGGGTTCCGCAATCGACGCGACGCGTGCGGGCAGGCCCGGCTCTTTGATGAGTCGGGGTTCGCTGGCGTCGGGCGCGGTTGCCGCGTCCGTGTGCAGGGCTTCGATGGTGGCCATTCTCGTAACAAAAAAGAGCGGGTCCTTGCGGGACCCACTCTCAAAACCTGATGGGTTATGAGGGTGTATTGATTACACCGGAAATATAGCGGTTTTTCAGATGGATGCAAGGGTAACGCGCGGTGGCAGGGCTAACCCTTCCTTCAGAAATCGAGCCTAAATATGCGTAAAGCCGTTGGTCTGGCGAGTTCCACAGACGTTTTGTGAGATTTAGTATGGGTGCCCCCGCCTCGCTGCTTCCGGAATTGGAAGAAGTCGTTGCCCATGGTTCGGCGGAAAGGCGCGCCGAAACGCTACGCCGCATCACCACCTTGTTCCTCGATAGCGCGCATCACTTCAACCGCGATCATGTCGGTCTGTTCGACGACGTCATCGGTTGTCTGATCCAGGAAATCGAGGCCAAAGCGCTGGCGGAACTGGCGCGTCGGATCGCGCCCGCGCCAAATGCGCCGGCCGGCGTGGTCAGCAAGCTGGCCAAGAACGACGATATCGACGTCGCCGGACCTGTGCTGCAAGGCGCCGCAATCAGCGACCCCGACCTGAAATATATCGCCGAGACCAAGAGCCAGGCGCATCTGCTGGCGCTGTCGACGCGCGCCGGTATTACCGAGGCGCTGTCCGAAATTCTGGTCGAGCGCGGCGATCGCGATGTTTCGCGCAGCATCGCCACCAATCAGAAGGCGCAACTGTCGGAAACCGCTTTCACCACGCTGGTGAAACGCGCCGAGCAGGACGGTGTGCTGGCCGAGAAGGTGGGCCAGCGCACCGATATTCCGCCGCGGCTGTTCCGCCAACTGCTGATGCAGGCGAGCGACGTCGTGCAGCAGCGGCTGCTGGCCTCGGCCAAGCCCGACACCCAGGCCGAAATCCGCCGGGTGCTGGCGAAAGTGACGGACGAAGTCGGCGCCAAGGCCGCGCCGCGCAATTACACCGCGGCGCTGGCGACGGTTCGCGCGTTGCATAAAGAGCAAAAGCTCAGCGAGGCCGATATCGCGGACTACGCCAAGACCGGCCAATACGAAGAGACCATCGCTGCGCTTGCCACTTTGTGCGCGGTGCCGGTGGAGGTGGTCGACCGCCTGATGAGCGGCGAGCGCCCCGATCCAGTACTGATCCTGGCGAAGTCCGCCGGTTTCGGCTGGCCGACGGTGCGTGAAGTCGTGCTGGCGCGGCCCGGCCCGAAACCGACCAGCGCGGCGCTGGATTCCGCTTTCGAGAATTTCGAGAAGCTGACTGCGGCCACCGCGCAGCGTGTTGTGCGCTTCTGGCAGGTGCGACAGGGCACCGGCGAGTAGCTAGACTCTTTTGCACACGATCTTATCCGAAAACCGGTTCCCACTTTTCGGGATCATGCGCGCCTGAAAATGAAATACGCCGGCGTACGGCCTTCGCGGATCGCCTTGGCCTCGTAACGCGTGCGGGAAAAACCGTCCCATGGCTTGCGCCAATCGTCGGCCGCTTCCGCCGTCCAGGTAAAATCCTTGGACCGCAGCACACGCACCAGCGCGTAAGACGCGTAACTGGCGATGTCGGTAGCGAAGCGTAGTTCGCCGCCGCTTTTTAGAAGGCGCGCCAGCCGCACCAGACTGTCGTCCTGGATGAAGCGCCGTTTCCAGTTGCGGCGCTTCGGCCAAGGGTCGGGATAGAGCAGGTCGATGCGCGTGACGGCGGCGTCGGGTAGCCAGTCCAGCAACTCACTCGCGTCGCCGTGATGCAGGCGAATATTGGTGAGGTCGTTGTCCTCGATGGCGACCAAGGCCTTGCCGATGGCGTTGAGAAAGCCGTCGGCGCCGATGAAGCCGCAGTCCGGATGCGCCAGGGCCTGCGCGATCAGATGCTCGGCGCCGCCGAAGCCGATTTCCAGTCGCAGCGTCTTGGGCGCGTGCGGAAACAGGGCCGCCAGATCGGACGGCGCGGGCTGGCTCAGATCGAGTGCCAACTGCGGCAACAGGTCGTCGAACAGCTCGGCCTGCCGCGCTTTCAGCGGATGGCCTTTGCGCCGTCCAAAAAAGGCGCGTTGCGACGTATCCTTGTCGTGATGCTGGTTCATGCCGATGTCATTTGCCGGTGCGGCGATGATACGCCGACTTGCACAGAAAGCAGAAATGCCCCGCTTTCACGGGGCATTTCGTTGCAGGTGGCCTCTGGCCGGACGCTTATTTCAACGCGCTGCGGATCGCCGCGGCGAGGTCGGTCTTTTCCCAGGAGAAACCGCCGTCCTTGTCGGGGGCGCGACCAAAATGGCCGTAGGCCGCGGTGCGCCGGTAGATCGGCTTGTTCAGCTTGAGGGTGCGGCGGATGTTGGTCGGGGTCAGGCGGAACAGCTCGGGCAGAATCTTCTCGAGCTTCTTCTCATCGACCTGGCCCGTGCCGTGCAGATCGACCAGCACCGACATCGGGTCGGCGACGCCGATCGCGTAGGCGACCTGGATGGTGCAGCGCTCGGCTACGCCGGACGCGACGACGTTCTTGGCGAGGTAGCGCGTGGCGTAAGCGGCCGAACGGTCGACCTTGGTCGGGTCCTTGCCGGAGAAAGCACCGCCGCCGTGCGGGGCGTAGCCGCCGTAAGTGTCGACGATGATCTTGCGGCCGGTGAGGCCGCAATCGCCGTCCGGACCGCCGATCACGAAGTTGCCGGTCGGGTTGACCAGGAAGTCGGATGGCTTTGCCGGCATCCAGCCTTTCGGCAGCGCCGCGGTGACGGTCGAGTCGATCAGATCCTTGACCATGCCGGGCGTGTACTTCTTGCCGTTGCGGCTCTTCTCATTGTGCTGGGTCGAGACCACGACTTTGGTGCAGCCGACCGGCTTGCCGTCGACGTATTTCACCGTCACCTGGCTCTTGGCGTCCGGTTGCAGATCGGCGATGGCGCCGGAGTGGCGCTTCTCGGCCAGCGCCTTGAGGATCTTGTGCGCGAAATAGATCGGTGCCGGCATGAACGAATTCTTCTCGTAGACCTCGCTCTCGGTGCAGGCGAAGCCGAACATCATGCCCTGGTCGCCGGCGCCTTCTTCCTCGCCGCCCTTTTTCTTCTTGGCGTTGACGCCCATGGCGATGTCGGGCGACTGGCCGTGCAGCAGCACTTCGACGTCGGCGCCGTATTCAGAGAAGCCGTCCTGGTCGTAGCCGATGTCCTTGACCACGCCGCGCGCGATGTTGGTGATCAGCTCGCGGTTCACCACAGTCTTGTCGCCGTGCTTCTCGAAGAACGGCGACTGGCCGCGGCCTTCGCCGGCAATGACGATCTTGTTGGTGGTGGTGAGGGTTTCGCAGCCGAGCCGCGTATTCACCTGGCTGTCATCGGCGATGCCGAGTTTGATGTCGTTTTCTAGAAACGCATCGAGCACCGCGTCGGAAATCTGATCGCAGACTTTGTCCGGATGACCTTCGGAAACCGATTCGCTGGTGAAGAGAAAATTCTTGTGCGCCACCGCTGAAACTCCTCCCGTGGCACGCGACTACCGCCGTGCCGTGTGAATTCCGGGTGTTTCTTGCAGTGGCGGCGGTCGCGGTCAAGATGCGGGCAGATATGGGCAGCCGCCTCGAGGGGTTGAGGACTTACTCTTCCCCGGCGATCTGTTCGACGAGATCGACGATACGGCGGCGCAGCTTGCTGTTCTTGATCTTCATGAACGACTTCGTCAGCGACAATCCATCGGAGGTGGCCAGGAAGTCCGACACGTAAGCCGGCGACGGGGCTTCGCCCATACCGGAATGGCCCGGCATGTTGGGCGCGCCTTCGAAGAAGAACGATACCGGCACCTGCAGAATATTGGATATTTGTTGCAACCGGCTGGCGCCGATCCGGTTGGTGCCCTTCTCGTACTTCTGTACCTGCTGGAACGTCAGTCCGAGGGCGTCGCCTAGTTTTTCCTGGCTCATGCTCAGCATCATCCGGCGCATACGAACGCGCGAACCGACATGCTTGTCGATCGGATTAGGTGCCTTCTTCGCCATAAACATCTCCTATGCGACTGTCGTGTTCCGTAATGTCACGATGGAGGGCTACATGCAATCGCAGAATTCTCGTAATTCGATATATAACTAAAATCGAAAGTGGAATTTGAGTAGCAATATCAGGGTGTTTCCGCCCATCGGAATTGGATCGGTAAAGCATAAGTCGAAGTTATAAATGCATGCATCTCAACTTAACCGAGCGCAATGAGTGCGCGCCCGCTAGGAGCGCAACCGTCTACGGCTCACGATAAGCAAACTCACTCCCAAAAATAGAATCAAGACGTAATTACCAATCAGTGAGAAAAGGGTGGGCTCAACGGCATTGGGCAACCGCGAATCAAAAACGCCTTCGGCGCCGAGCGGCAGAGAGTTGATCACGCGCCCGACCGGATCGACCACCGCGGAAATTCCCGTGTTAGCGGCGCGCACCAGAGGCAGACCTTCGGCTATCGCCAAGACCCGGGCCTGCTGGAAATGCTGGTACGGCCCCGTGCTGATGCCGAACCAGCCGTCATTTGTAACATTCACCAGCCAGCCGGGCCGCTCGCCGGGGGGCACCGCGTCGCCGGGGAAGATCGCCTCATAGCAGATCAGCGGCAGCATCTTCGGGGCGCGCGGCACGTCCATGGCGCGGCGGCGTCCGCCGGACAGGAAGCCGCCCACTTGCTTAGTGAGCTGTTGCAGACCGATTTTTTCGAGCAGGCGCTGGAACGGCAGATATTCGCCGAACGGCACCAGATGCACTTTGTCGTAGATGGCCTGGATCGAACCGTCGGGGTCGATCACGTAGACCGAATTATAGGCGCGCGGATTTTGCGCGTTGGCGTTCGGTGCGGCGCGCACCGCGCCGGTGATCAATTCGGTGCCCGGCTTCAACAGGTCCGAGATCTGCGCCAGCGCGTCGGGCTCGCGCGTCAGGAAGAACGGGAACGCCGCCTCCGGCCAGATCAGATGCGTGATGTCGCGCAGGCCGCGCGAGTCCGGTCCGGTGTCGCGGCCGGACAGGCGCAAATAGCGCGCCATGACCTGCGCCTTGGCGGAATAATTGAACTTGTCGTCCTGCGGCAGGTTGGGCTGCATGACGCGCAACATCACGCCGTTGGCGAACGTCGTCGGATGCAGTGCCAGCCGCGCGGCGCCGTAAGCTGCAAAGGCCAACAGCACCGCCAATCCGATCAGCAAAGGACGATATGGGCGCGGCGTGTCGATGCGGTCGTCGGGGAGCACCGCCGGCGGCGCGCAAAACGCGACGCAGAGAAACCTCAGCGACCAGATGCCGAACAACGACACGCTTTGCGCCAGCACCAGCGGTTGGGTCAGCGCGTAGCCGAATGTGTTCCAGGGAAAACCGCTGAGCAGATGGCCGCGCAACCATTCCCCGATCGTCAGCATCGCCGCCAGCGCGAGAATTCGCTCCGGTCCGCGCACCCAGATCAGCCGCGCCGCGGCGACGCCGAGCGCCGTGTAGAGCGCGAGATAAGCCGGCAACCCGGACACCGCGACCGGCAGCAGCCAGCCGAAGGTCTTGGCGTCGACGAGAAAGGCGTAGCCGATCCAGTACAGCCCCGCGACAAAGAAGCCGAAGCCGAAACACCAACCGGCGATCGCTGCCGTCACCGCGCCGCTCCAGCGTCCGGCGGCCGAACCGTCGATCAGCCAGACCAGCACCGGAAAGGTCACGAACAATATCGGCCAGGCGTTGAACGGCGCCAGCGCCAAAGCCGATGCGGCGCCCGCCGCCAGCGCGATGGCGGCGCGCCGCCAGCCGGCGGCCAGCTTGATCGAATGGCTGATGCCGGTCAGCGTCACGAACGCTTGGCCGCCGGGGCGCCGGTTTCCGGCGGCAGCGGCGTCTCGTCGAGCGGCAGTGCAGGGGGCGTGGTGCCGGCCAGCACCGCGTCCGGCTCGTCGCGCTTGCGTGGGCGTTCGCGGCGTTCCTTGATGCGGCTGATGCGCACGCGCTTGACGCGCCGCGGATCGGCGTCGAGCACTTCGAATTCGAACAGCTTCGGTCCGGGGATGATCTGGCCGCGCAACGGCAGCCTTCCGGCCAGCGTCACCAGATAGCCGCCAAGCGTATCGACATCCTCGGCGGCGTCGCCGAGGTCCAGATCGTGACCGACGATGGCGACCACGTCCTCGAGCTTGGCGCGCGCGTCGGCGATATAGGCGCCGTCCGGCTGCTTCACGACATCGGCTTCGGCGTCGTCGTCATGCTCGTCGGCGATCTCGCCGACGATCTGCTCGACGATGTCCTCGATCGAGACGATGCCGTCGGTGCCGCCATATTCGTCGACCACCAGCGCGAGATGAATCTGCTTGGCCTGCATGCGCTCGAGCAGATCGATGACCCGCGCCGACGGCGGCACGAACAAAATCTCGCGCACGATCTTGGCCGACGACAGCGGCATCGCCAGATCGATGGCCTTGAGATCGAGGCCGGCCGGCAGCGGCTTCTTGCGTTTCTTGTTTTTTTCCGGATCGACCGCCGCATGCGCGGTCATGAAGGCGATCAGGTCGCGGATGTGGACCATGCCGATGGGATCGTCGAGCGTGTCGTCATAGACGACCAAGCGCGAATGACCGGCGCTCTCGAATACGCGCACCAGGTCGCCGATGTGGATGTCCTGCTGCACGGCGATGATGTCCGCGCGCGGCACCATGACGTCGCCGACGCGGCGCTCGCGCAGCCCCAGAATATTCTTCAGCATCCGGCTCTCTTCCGGCGAGAAGCCGGATTCGCCGGGCGTCATGTCGTCGAGCACGTCCTTGAGGTCGGCGCGGATCGAACCGGGCTTCCAGCCGAACAACGAGCGGATGGCGCGCGTGAACCAGTTGCCGCCGTTTTCGGGCGGCGTCTGCACCACCGGCAGATTGCGCGGCTCGAACGGCGCGTCGCCGGTGGGGGAGGTCGATGAGTCGCTGTCGGGCATGGCGGTCAGTGGTCGCCGCGCAGGAGATCGCGGCCGAGATAGGGGTCGGGCAGCTTCATCGCGATCATGATCCTGCTTTCAAGCGCTTCCATCGCGTCGGCCTCGGAATCGGTCTGGTGACCGTAGCCGATGAGATGCAGAAAACCATGCACAGTGAGATGGGCGAGGTGATGCAGGAAAACCCTGTCTTCCTCGTGACATTCGCGCGCCATCGTCTCGTAGGCGATGACGATATCCCCGAACATCTTTTCGGCGCCGGCGCCGGGCGCGGCCGGAAACGACAGCACATTGGTCGGCTTGTCGATCTTGCGCCACTCGCGGTTCAAGGCTTGGATCGCAGCGTCATCGGTCAAAACGACGCTGACCTCGCCGGCGCCCGGGCTAAGCGCGTTTGCCGCCGCGACGATCGCGTTGCGCACGGTCGCTTCGGCCAAGGGCTCGGCGTCCCACAGGTGCGAGGCGATCTGGATGTCGACCGCGGGCGTGGCCGCGCGCCGCTTCAGGGCGGTGGTCATTTTCTGTCACCGGAGCTTCTTGTCGGGACGCGGTCGTAAGCCTCGACGATACGCTGCACCAGTTCGTGCCGGATCACGTCCTGCGCACTGAAGGCGACGTGGCCGATGCCTTCGACGCCGTTGAGCAGCTTGACGGCTTCGGCAAGTCCCGAGGGCTGGCCGTTCGGCAGATCGACCTGGCTCGGATCGCCGGTGACGATCATCCGGCTGTTCTCGCCGAGCCGCGTCAAGAACATCTTCATCTGCATCGAGGTGGTGTTCTGCGCCTCGTCGAGGATGACGCAGGCGTTCGACAGCGTGCGGCCGCGCATGAAGGCCAGCGGCGCGATTTCGATGTCGCCCGATTCCAGCGCGCGCTCGACGATCCGCACGTCCATCAGGTCGTGCAGCGCGTCGTAGATCGGCCGCAAATAGGGGTCGACTTTCTCGCGCATGTCGCCGGGCAAAAAGCCGAGCCTTTCGCCGGCTTCGACCGCGGGCCGCGACAGGATGATGCGGTCGACTTCCTTGCGCTCGAACATCTGGATGGCTTGCGCCACCGCGAGCCAGGTCTTGCCGGTGCCGGCGGGGCCGGTGCCGAACACCAGCGCATGACGCTTGAGCGCGCGGATATAGGCGCTCTGCGCTTCGGTGCGGGCGCGCACCGGCCGCTTGCGCAGATTGATTTCCTCGAAGGCGGCGCGGGGACTCGCCGGATCGAAATCGAACAACGAACCTTGCGCGATGGCCTGGCGAATCGCGCCTTCGACGTCGCCGGACGACAGTTCATGACCGCGCTTCAGGTTTTCGTACAGACCTTCCAGAACGCGGCGCGCCTGCTCGCAGGCGCCGCGCGAGCCGCTGATGGCAACGTGATTGCCGCGTTGTTCGGCGACGACGCCAAGGCGGCGCTCGATCAGAGCAAGGTTTTGGCCATATTGGCCGAACAGCGCCGAGGCGAGTTTGTTGTCCTCGAAGGCGAGCACGATTTGCGCGGTCGCCGTTTCTTCGGAAACGGCGGCGGGTGGGATCGCGGGATCCGATGTTCGCAAGGTGGGGCTCAAGCTCCTGCTGTCGCCAGTACCGGCGCGGGCTGCCGCGCGGCGATGTCGCCGAACAGCGTATTGGTCCCAGTGCCGGTGATCGACACCGGCAGCACTTGTCCAATCAGTTCAGGCCGCGCCATGACCTGCACTGTTTGCAAATATGGGGTTTTGCCGACCAATTGCCCAGGGAGGCGACCCGGCTTTTCCAGCAGCACCTCCACGGTCTTGCCGACGAAACTGGCGTTAAAGGCTTGCCATTGCTGGGTAATCAGGGCCTGAAGGCGGAGCAGGCGGTCGTGGCTTTCGGCCGCCGGAACCTGTTTTTTCATGTCGGCGGCGGGCGTGCCCGGCCGCGGCGAATAGGCGAATGAATAGGCGCCGGCGTAGCCGACTTCTTCCACCAGAGACAGCGTGTCCTGGAAATCGGCTTCGGTCTCGCCGGGAAAGCCGACGATGAAATCCGACGAGAACACCAGATCGGGCCGAGTCGCGCGCAAGCTTGCGATAGCGTCGACATAATCGCGGCGGGTGTGACGGCGGTTCATGGCGGCGAGAATCCGGTCGGAACCCGACTGCACCGGCAGATGCACGTAAGGCATCAACTCCGGCAGCGCACGATGCGCTTCGATCAGGTCGGCCTTCATGTCGAGCGGATGGCTGGTGGTGTAGCGCAGCCGCACGATGCCCGGCACCCGCGCCAGACGGTCGAGCAGCCGGGCGAGGGTCGCCGCTGCGCCGTCTTCGGCTTCGCCGTGATAGGCGTTGACGTTCTGCCCGATCAGCGTGATTTCGCGCACGCCGGCTGCGGCGAGACGCTCGACATCGCCGACAATCTTGGCGACCGGGCGCGAGATTTCAGCGCCGCGCGTGTAGGGCACGACGCAGAAAGTGCAGAACTTGTCGCAGCCTTCCTGCACCGTGACGAAAGACGTCACGCCGCGTTTGGCAATGACGTTGCGCGACGGCTGCGCCAGCGCGTCGAATTTATCCTCGACCGGAAATTCGGTGTCGACGATGCGCTGGCCTTCGCGCAAGCGCGCGATCATGCCGGGCAGGCGATGATAGTTCTGCGAGCCGACGACCAGATCGACGGCGCCGGCGCGTCGCGTGATTTCTTCGCCCTCGGCCTGCGCCACGCAGCCGGCGACAGCGATCAACATGTTACGGCCTTGCGCCGCGGCGGCTTCCTTGAACTCGCGGACCCGGCCGATCTCGGAATAGACCTTGTCGACCGCCTTCTCGCGGATGTTGCAGGTGTTGAGGATGACGAGGTCGGCGTCGTCCATGCGCGCGGTTTCGACGTAGCCCACCGGCGCCAGCGCGTCCGCCATACGATGCGAGTCGTAGACGTTCATCTGGCAGCCAAAGGATTTGACGTGGACTTTGCGGGGCTGGGTCATGCCATCTCGGGTGCGAACAGCCGCCCTTATATCGTGTCCGGGCGGGACTTGTCGCGGCTTCTCAAGCCATTGAGTTCTAAGTCTAATTGGTCCGCGCGGCCAGGGGCCGCCCGGTCAAGGTCGCCGCCGTGATGCGACGCACCGCGCTTTGCAGCGTCTTGGCCAGCACCTTGCGGTCGGACGTGGCGTCGGCGGCGATGGGGTCGCCGTAGCTGACCACGGCATCGACGGCGCCGCGCGCGATAAAAGCCGAGATGTGCGGCATGAAATCGAGGTCGCCGTACCAGGCCACGGTCGGCCGGTGCTGGCGCCCCATAGGTATGCCATTGAGTGCCGTGTAGCAGATCGACATCGGCTGGATGAGAATGCCGCGCTCGGAACGCGCGGCGGCCTCGCGCACCGCGCCCATCAAGGCCGAGCGGAACGGCAGCACGCGGTTGCCGTCGCTCGAGGTGCCTTCCGCGAACAAGACCACCGAGGTGCCGCTCGCCAGCCGGTCGACGATGTCGGCGATGGCGTCGCCGGTCTGCTGGCGGCGCGAGCGGTCGACGAAGATGGTGCGTTGCGATTTCGCCGCGGTGCCGACCATCGGCCAGTTGCCGATCTCGCTTTTCGATACATAGGCGATCGGCGCGATCGAGCCGATCACCAGAATGTCGGCCCACGATACGTGGTTGGAGACGAACAGCACGGCGCGGTCGCGCACCGGTTCGCCGACGACACGCACGCGCAGCCGCAGCGCGGTGCACAGCGCGCTGTAATAACGCACGCCGACCGTGCCCCAGCCCGGCGCGTTCAATTTGCGCAGCACCCATTGAAAGAAAATCAACAGCGGCGTGATCGTGAAGAACAACACCGCGACCAGAGGACCGCGCATCAGCTTTTTTTCTTCTCGTCTGTGAGCGGCACGGCGTAAAGCTCGAGCCGGTGGTCGACCAGTTTATAGCCGAGCCTGCGCGCGACTTCGGCTTGCAGGCGCTCGATTTCTTCTGACTGGAATTCGATCACTTCGCCGCTGCGCAGATTGATGAGATGGTCGTGATGGCCTTCGGTCGCGGTCTCGTAGCGGGCGCGGCCTTCGCGGAAATCGTGGCGCTCGATGATGCCGGAATCCTCGAACAGCCGCACGGTGCGGTAGACCGTGGAAATCGAAATGCGGTCGTCGACCTTGGCGCAACGCCGATAGAGTTCTTCCACATCGGGGTGATCGTCGGATGACGCCAGTACGCGCGCGATGACGCGGCGCTGCTCGGTCATGCGCATGCCTTTGGCCGCGCAAAGCGCCTCGATATTGCGTCTTTCGGAGCTGGTTTTTTCCGGCGCGGCCAAGGCAGTCCCCTTTTCGGCCTTCATACCACATTTTAAATGGGCGCGGCCGCCGCTGATTTAGGCGAGGTCGCGCCGCAGCACCAGCGCCGCGGCGGCCTTTACCCCGGGGCCCGTGTAGTAATTGGGCCGCCGCGATATTTCGTGAAATCCGGCGCGCTCATAAAGCCGGATCGCAGGCTTATTATTTTCGTCGACTTCGAGGAAAACAGTGCGGGCGCCGAGACCCGCCAGCCGCCGCAGATGCAGGTTGAGCAGGTGGCCCGCCAGCCCACGGCCGCGCCGGCTGCCCGCCACCGCAACCGACAGGATTTCCGCTTCGTCCTCGACTTGTCGCGACAGGATGAAGCCGGCCAGGCTATTCCCCGCCATGGCGCGATGCGCGATGACATGGCGGTCGATAAGCAAGCCCTCGACTTCCTGTTCGCTCCAGCCGCGCCGGAACGACGCGGCGTGCAGCGGCGCGATTACCGCGGCGTCGCGGCTGGTCGCTTCCGACAACACCGGCTCGCTGCGCGTCAACAAATTGCGTAGAAAGCCGATCATCGGCGCGCCAGTTGCGCGGCGTTCTGCGGCTGCGCGTCGGGCGCGCGCAAATACAGCGGCTTCGGCGGTGTGTTTGTGTCGGTGGCGGCGGCCCCGAGCCGCGCCACCCATTCGATGTCGGGCGCGCCGAGCGGATCGACCGCGTTCGGTGCGCGTTCTGCCGGCGGCCAGGACGCCGCCAGAAGTTTCGCGCCGGTGCCGATCAGGCGCGGCGCACCGGTCGCGGCAAAGCGCAAGGCTTCACGCAGCGTCACCAGCCGCGCCGTCACCAGCGTGCGGCCGCCGGGGCCGAAGGCTTGCAGATAGACATGGTCGTGCCGCGCATCGACCACGGCGACCACCGGCAGCGAGTCGTCGGCCGCGATCAACGGCGCCGCGTAAGCGGCCAGTGTCGAAAGACCGACCGCGGATTTGCCCGTTGCCAACGCGATGCCGCGCGCCGCAGCAATACCCACGCGCAGTCCGGTGAAGCTGCCGGGACCGGTGGTGACGGCGATGCGGTCGAGATCGCTGTAGCCAAGGCGCGCGCGATCCATCACGCGGGCGATCATCGGGATCAGCGCTTCGGCATGGCCCCGCACCATCGGCAGCGTTTCATGGACGCTGATACCACCTTGTTCGGTGTCGAGCACGGCGGCCGAACAGGCCTCGAGGGCGGTGTCGATGGCGAGAATGCGCATGGCGGCTAATCTATCACCGTCACGGCCCAGCATGGGTCGCCGTCCACGCCTTTCTTGAGCCTAAACCGGCCGGATTTCGACGACTTCCGGCACGAAATGCTTGAGCAGGTTCTGGATGCCGTGTTGCAGCGTCGCGGTCGAGGACGGGCAGCCGGAGCAGGCGCCCTTCATCTGCAGGAACACTATGCCTTCCTTGTAGCCCTTGAAAGTGATGTCGCCGCCGTCGCCGGCGACGGCCGGGCGCACGCGGGTCTCGATCAGGTCCTTGATGGTCGCGACCGTCTCGGCGTCCTTCGCGTCGAAGAATTCGTCGCCGTCGCCTGCCGGTGCTTCGGCGTCCGTCGCCACCAGGGCGGCGCCCGACATGTAATGCTCCATGATGGCACCGAGGATGGCCGGCTTGATCTGCGGCCAGTCGCCGTCGGTCTTGGTGACCGAAATGAAATCGGAGCCGAAAAACACACCGCCGACATTCGGGATATCGAACAGCCGCGACGCCAAGGGCGATTGGCTGGCGGCTGCCTTGGTCGGCATATCGAGCGTGCCGGCGTCGAGCACGGCGCGGCCGGGCAGGAACTTCAACGTCGCCGGATTGGGCGTGGCTTCGGTCTGGATGAACATTCTGGCTCTCCTGGCGGGGTTAAGGCCCGTGGATGGCGTGTACCCCGTTAAATGGGCCTTCGCGTGCCCAGGGTCAACCTCACGACATCGCGTCGATGTCTTCGTCGCTCAGATGACCGGGAATGACCGCGACCGGGATGGGAAACTCGCCGGCGGTCTTGGCCAGATTGGCGATCAGCGGCCCCGGGCCGTCTTTGCCGGTGCTCGCCGCCAGCACCAGGATGCCGATGTCGGTGTCCTCATCGATCACCGTGGCGATCTGCTCGGTGGTATCGCCCTCGCGGATGACGCGGTCCGGCGTGATGCCGGCGATGGCCTGACAGCGCGCGCTGAATTTATCAAGCACGGCGTTGGCCGCTTCCATCGCCTCGGCCTGCATGATGTCGGCGACGCCCAGCCATTGCTGATTGCGCTCGGCGGTCTCGATGACGCGGAGCATGACGATCTGCGACATGGTGCGGCCGGCGCGCTTGGCCGCCCAATAGACGGCGCGTTCGCACTCTTCGGTATCGTCGATGACGACGAGGTACTTGCGCTTGTGCCCGGCTTCGAAGCTGCGGCGTTTGCTGCTCATGCCGGAATGGTGGCACGGCGGATGCCAAGACGACAAGGCGGCGGCTTCGATACGCGGAATTAACGCCGCACGAAGCCGACGATGTCCTTGACCGCCTTCATGGTTTCGGCGGCGATCGCTTGCGCGCGTTGCGAGCCGTCGGCGAGAATCGAGTCGATATAGACCGGATCCTGCGTGAGCTTTTTCATCTCCGCCCCGATAGGTCCGAGCTTGGCGACCGACAGGTCGACCAGCGCCGCCTTGAAAGCCGAGAATTGCGCGCCGCCGAATTCGCGCAACACGGCGGCTTTGTCGACGCCTTGCAGCGCCGCATAAATGCCGACCAGGTTGTCGGCTTCGGGCCGCGGCTCCAGGCCTTTCTCTTCGCTCGGCAGCGGCTCGGGATCGGTCTTCGCCTTGCGGATTTTCTGCGCGATGGTATCGGCGTCGTCGGTCAGATTGATGCGCGAATAATCCGATGGTTCCGACTTCGACATTTTTTTCGAGCCGTCGCGCAACGACATCACGCGCGTCGCCGGACCTTGGATGATAGGTTCCGGTTGCGGAAAGAATGTCTCACCGAATCCATGCGCGTGGATCGACGTCGCGAAGTCGACATTGAATTTTTGCGCGATGTCGCGCGCCAGTTCGAGATGCTGTTTCTGGTCTTCGCCGACCGGCACATGGGTGGCGCGGTAGACCAGAATGTCGGCCGCCATCAGGCTCGGGTAGGCGTATAGGCCGACCGAGACGTTTTCACGGTCCTTGCCGGCCTTCTCCTTGAACTGGGTCATGCGGTTGAGCCAGCCCAGCCGCGCCACGCAGTTGAAAACCCAGGCAAGCTCGGCGTGCTCGGCGACCTGGCTCTGGTTGAAAATGATCTGCTGTTTCGGATCGATGCCGCAGGCCAAAAACGCCGCCGTAACCTCGCGGATGTTGCGCGTCAGCTCCGGCGGGTCCTGCCACACCGTGATGGCGTGCAGATCGACCACGCAATAAATGCAGTCATAGGTATCCTGTAGCGCCACGAATTTGGTGATCGCGCCCAAATAATTGCCGAGGTGCAGATTGCCGGTCGGCTGCACGCCGGAAAATACGCGTTCCTTGAACGCCATTGTCAAACTTCCTCTTGAGCGCAAGTTCCGGTGGTGCAATGCCACGCCGGGCTGGCGCGGCGCAAGCGTTTTACGCGCCGGGCGGCGCCTTGCGCGTTTCGGCATTCTCGCCGCCGCATGCTGGACACATGTCTTTGGTACGTGCCTTTGGGTACATTGCCTCAGCAGTCACGGCGGTTATAGTGCCGGTTCTCACCCAGAGGTCATCATGATTGCCTCCCGCTACGACGTGCTTGGTATCGGCAACGCCATTGTCGATGTGATCGCCCGCGCCGAAGACGACTTCCTGGTCGCCCACGGCATGAACAAGGGCTCGATGGCGCTAATCGACGAGGCGCGTGCGGCGAAGATCTACGAGGCCATGGGTCCGGCGACGGAAAGTTCGGGCGGCTCGGCCGCCAACACCATTGTCGGCGTTGCCTCTTTCGGCGGCCGCGCCGCCTTTGTCGGCAAGGTCAAAGATGACGAACTCGGCCGCGTCTTCAGCCACGATATCCGCGCCGCCCGGGTCGGCTTCGACACGCCGCCGGCCGCGGAGGGGCCATCCACGGCGCGCTGCTACATCATGGTGACGCCGGACGGCGAACGCACCATGAATACCTTTCTCGGCGCCGCGCAGGATCTGCACCCCAAGGACATCGACGAGGCGACGATCGCAGCCTCGGCGGTGATTTATCTCGAGGGCTATTTGTGGGACCCGCCCCACGCCAAGGCCGCCTTCGTCAAGGCCGCCGAAATTGCGCACAAATCCAACCGCAAGGTGGCGCTGACTTTGTCGGACGCGTTCTGCGTCAGCCGCTATCGCGCCGAGTTCCTCAATCTGATCCGTAAGGGCACCGTCGACATCGTCTTCGCCAATGAAAGCGAATTGCTCAGCCTCTATGAGACGGCCGATTTCGACACCGCGGTGAAGGCCTTGCGCGGCGAAGCCAAGCTCGCGGTGGTGACGCGCAGCGAAAAAGGCTGTGTCGTGGTCGCGCGCGATGGCGTCGAAGCGGTGCAGGCCATGCCGATCGACAAGGTCGTTGACGTCACGGGCGCCGGAGACCTGTTCGCGGCCGGTTTCTTGGTCGGACATTCGCACGGCAAGGACCACCGCACCGCCGCCCGCCTCGGCGCGCTCGCCGCCGCCGAAGTAATCCAGCATATCGGCGCCAGGCCTTCGGTGTCGCTGAAGAGCCTGGCCGCCGAAAACGGCCTGGCGGTCTAGCCCGTCCGGATTGGTAACCAATTGGTAACCAGGCATGGTTACCGATTGGTGAATAGCCAATCGGAGACGTGGCCATGGCCGACGAAACCAATCCCCGCAACGATTCATCCCTCAACGAAACGGCCAAAGCCGCCGTCGCAAAGCTCGATCTGCCGAGCGTCGATTCGCCCTCGATCTCGCCGGCCTCTCTGGTCGATGTGCCGGCCGCTGACATCGCGCCGATCGCCGTCGCGCCCGTCGAACCCAATATGGTGCCGCCCGCCGCGCAACCGGCCGTCACGGCCGCAGCCTGGCCGGCGTTAACGGTGTTCACGCTCAAGCCGCGGCAAAGGCGCCAGGCTTTTATGGCTGCGTCGGTGGCGATCGCCGGTGCGGTCGGCGCGGTCGGCGGCGTCATTGCGAGCAGCGGATTTGGGCGGTCCTCGCCGCAGGCCACACTCGCCGCCGTTCAAGAGCAGAAGACCAAGGAACAGACGCTCGATCGTCTGGCCCGCGAAGTCGCTGCCCTGAAAATCGGTCTCGAAGCTGCCAATAAAACCGCGCATGCGCAGATCGCCAAGATCGTCGAGCGCACCGATCGCATCGAACGCAACACCGGCGCCGAACTCGTCACGGGTTCGATCTCCGCGCCCCAGACCGTACCGGCGGCGGCGGTTCCGGTGCCGACGCCGCGTCCCGCGCCGCGCGTCGCCGCCGCCGAAACGACGCCGTTTGCCCACCCGCAGATCGTGCAGGATTGGGCGATCCGCGAAGCCCGCGACGGTTACGTCTATGTCCAAGGCCACGGCGACGTCTATCAAGTGGTGCCCGGCGCGCCCTTGCCTGGACTCGGCGCGGTGGAATCGATCAAGCAGAAAGACGGCCGCTGGGTGGTGACGACGCCGAAAGGCATCATCATTTCCATGCGCGACCGCCGCTATTTCGAATAACGAGCCTGAAGACCCCACGAGACTGACTGAGCGGCGCCAGAACGGCGCCGTTTTTTTGTCCGGAACGCCAGTGGCGGCCCGACCTAAACCGTGCAAGATTCCAGCGCGTTGCGCAGGTGACACGGATCGATGTCATGAGCGGCTTCTTGAAAATTCCGGCCGCGGCCGCGTGGGTCATCATGATGGCCGCACCGGTCCCGGCGCAAATGGCCGCGCCAATTTTTGCCCAAGGCCCAACGCCCGCCGCCAAACCGGAAATGACGGAAAGCTGTCCGGGATTGGTCGCGCAACGGCCGCCTTACGCGCCGCTGGTGCGCCGTGTCGCGCTCGACGCTGGCCAGGTGCGCATCACCTATATCGGCCATTCGACCTTCCTGATCGAAAGCCCGCAGTTGGTGCGCATCGCCACCGACTATAACGATTACGTCAAGCCGCCGGTGCTGCCCGACATCGCCACCATGAATCACGCGCATTCGACGCATTACACCGACCATCCCGACCCGGGCATCAAATACGTGCTGCGCGGCTGGGCCGAAGACGAAAAGCCGGCGCGCATCGACGTGCAATACAAGGATGTACGGGTGCGCAACGTGCCGACCAATATCCGCTCCTGGGTGACCGGCGGCACCGAACGCCACGGCAATTCGATTTTCATTTTCGAAGTGGCCAATCTCTGCATCGCGCATCTTGGCCACCTGCATCACACGCTGACGCAAGAGCAGCTCAACGAGATCGGCCGCGTCGACGCCGTGATGGTGCCGGTCGACGGCAACATGACGCTGGATTTGGACGGCATGGTCGACGTGCTGCACGCGCTCAAAGCGCCGCTGATGATCCCGATGCACTATTTCAGCGCCTACACGCTCGATCGCTTTCTCTCCCGCGTACGCCAGGAGTGGGAGGTCGAGGTCGCCGAAGTGCCCTCTGTGGTGGTGTCGAAGGCAAGCCTGCCGGCCAAGCCTAAAGTGCTGGTGCTGCCTGGGCACTAGATCGTGCAGTACTCCTGTACCACCTAAACCGCCATCAATAATTCGGCAGTTTTGATCCTGCTTAAATTGTGGCCACTCGTTACCTTTTTATTAACAAGGGCAGTTGACGCCGAGGAACGGATGCATAGGTTTCGCGTTCATCCGGTTAGTGTTCGGTGGTTTGCGGAGTTCGTACGATGGTTCAGACTTGGAGCGGCTGGAAGCGTTTTCCGGACGCGCATTTTGGCGGCCAGCTTGAGGCACCGATCGGCCCCGGCGTCTATGAAGTGCGCCACACCGGCACCGGCCGCGTCGTCGCCTTCGGACACACCGGCAATGTCGCCAATGCGATTTCCGAGTTGAAGCTGAAGGGCGGATTGAGCCCGCTTGCCCGTTTGTTCGGCCGCGCGCCACTGGTGTCTCACGTCAACGATCTCGAATACCGTACCTGCGCCGCCGCCAGCCGGTCCGACGCCAAGGTCGCGGCGAGCCGGTTGCGGGGGCTGCGCCAAACCGCCTGGCGCCGCCGTGTTGACGCCGGCTGGGCCGCGCGCCATCCGGGCTGATGGTCTCGCCTCAAGCGTAACTGCGGCCGGCCTTTGCGCCGGCCGTTTGCGTTGGGGCGGCTTTCGGGGGACGCCTTGCTTCGTATAAGCTGCGATCAGCGAAAGGACGCCGGCTTATGCTGAGTGCAGAGCAGAACGATCTCATGACGCGCGTCGGTCCGGGCACGCCCGCCGGCCAATTGATGCGCCGTTATTGGCAGCCCGCGGCGTTGGTCGACGAGCTTTCCGGCAACCGGCCGATCAAGCCGGTGCGGTTGTTCGGCGAAGACCTTGTCATCTTCAAGGATGGCAAGGGCCGCTATGGGCTGGTCGGCCGCCGCTGCCCGCATCGCGGCACCGATCTCGCTTATGGCCGTCTCGAGGACGGCGGTCTTCGTTGCGCGTTTCACGGTTGGCTGTTCGGCATCGACGGCAAATGCCTGGAGACCCCGGCGGAGCCGGACGACAGCAACCTGTGCGCCAACATCCGCGCCAAGTCTTATCCGGTGGTCGAGAAGAGCGGCATCCTGTTCGCCTATATGGGCCCGGGCGCACCGCCGGCCTTCCCGCATTTCGATTGCTTCGTGGCGCCGGACACGCACACATTTGCTTTCAAGGGCATGATCGATTGCAACTGGCTGCAATCGCTCGAAGTCGGCATCGACCCGGTGCACACCTCGTTTCTGCATCGTTTCTTCAATGACGAGGACCCGAGTCAGGCCTACGGCAAGATGTTCCGCGACAAGACCAAAGATTCCGACATGCCGATGACGCAGATCATGCGTGAAGTGACGCGGCCAAGGATCGAGGTGGAGCCGACCGATTACGGCTTCCGCATCGCCACGCTGCGCCAGATCAGCGACAGCAGCACACACGTGCGGGTTACAAACTTGGTGTTCCCCAACGCCTTCATGATCCCGATGAGCCGCGAGATGACAATCTCGCAATGGCACGTGCCGATCGACGACACCAAGCATTATTGGTACGCGATCTTCACCTCGTTCGGCGCGCCGGTGAACAAAGACGAGATGCGCCGCCAGCGCCTCGAGCTCTATCAACTGCCCGACTACATCCCGAACCGGAACAAGAACAACGATTACGGTTTCGATCCGCACGAGCAGGAGCACGAGACCTATACGGGCATGGGCGCCGACATCAACGTGCACGACCAATGGGCCTGCGAGTCGATGGGCGCGATCCAGGATCGCACCGAGGAGCACCTCGGCACGTCGGACAAGGCCATCGTCGCCTACCGCAAACTATTGCGCGAGGCGATCGCGCAATCGGGCAAAGGCGAAAAGCCGATCCTGGTGGTCGACGAGCCGAAGGCTGCCGCCATCACCGGCCCCGCCGCGGTCGACGGCATCGGCCCGTCCGACGACTGGCAGGGTTATTGGCTGAAGACCGAGGCCGCCAAGCGTAAGACCATGAGTTGGGGCAACGGGCACTAATAATGCCCGCGCGTCCGCGGAAATCCGTCGCCGGCTTCGTCGATCGCCACGGCCTGTGGACCGCCGACCAGACCCGCATGGCCGCGGAGGTCGAGCGCACCATCAAGAAGAACAAGATCGAGACCGTTCGGTTCTCGTTTGCCGACCAGCACGGCGTGCTGCGCGGCAAGACCTTGCTCGCCTCCGAAGTGGCCGGCGCGCTGCGCGCCGGCGTCACCATGACGACGACTTTGCTCGCCAAGGACACGTCCCACCGCACAGTGTATCCGGTGTTCACGCCCGGCGGCGGCTTCAACATGGGCGAAATGCAAGGCGGCGGCGATTTCGTCATGGTCGCCGACCCATCGACCTTCCGCATTCTGCCCTGGGCCGAAAGCACCGGCTGGATGCTGTGCGACATCTATTTCTCGAACGGCAAGCCGGTGCCGTTCTCGACGCGCGCCCGGTGCCGCGACGCGCTGACGACGCTGGGCCACGCCGGCTTCGATTTCATGGCAGGGCTGGAAGTCGAATTCCATCTGTTCAAACTCGAAGACCCGCGGCTCGGACCGTCGCATTCGACTTGGCCCCCCGAGGCACCGGAAGTGAGCCTGCTGACGCAAGGCTATCAATACCTGACAGAAACGCGCTTCGACATGATCGAGCCGGCGGTGACGATCCTGCGCCGCAGCGTCGAAGCGCTCGGCCTGCCGCTGCGTTCGGTCGAACTTGAGTTGGGGCCGAGCCAGGTCGAGTTTACCTTCCGGCCGATGATGGGGCTCGCCGCCGCCGACGCCATGATCCTGTTCCGCTCGGCGGTAAAGCAGATCGCGCGCCGCAACGGCTATCTGGCGAGCTTCATGTGCCGGCCGATGTTTCCGAACGCGATGTCGAGCGGCTGGCATCTGCATCAATCGCTGATCGAGACCAAGTCGAAGCGCAACGCCTTCGCCTTCGACCATCCGGACGTGCTGTCGACCGTCGGTCAATATTATCTCGGCGGCTTGCTGGCGCATGCCCGGGCCGCCGCCGCTTTCACCACGCCGACCGTCAACGGCTACAAGCGCTATCGCGCCTATTCGCTGGCGCCGGATCGCGCCATTTGGGCGCGCGACAACCGCGGCGTCATGATGCGTGTGCTCGGCCACGCGGGCGACGCCGCGACGCACCTGGAAAATCGCGTCGGCGAACCGGCCGCCAATCCCTATCTCTATATCGCCTCGCAGATTTATTCCGGCCTCGACGGCATCGCGCAGCGCCTGGACCCGGGACCATCGGCCGACACGCCCTACGAGCAGGCCGCCGCCTTGTTGCCGAAAAGCTTAAGCGAAGCCTTGACCGCGCTGCGGGCCGACGACACCTTCCGAGCCGGTTTTGGTCCCGCCTTCGTCGACTATTATGCGCATATCAAGACGGCCGAGCTCGAACGCTTCAACAAAGAACAACCCGACAGCGCTGACGTCACTCCGTGGGAGCAGAAAGAATATCTGGATCTCTTCTAACAACCTCCGTTCTTCCCCGCATTCGCGGGAGGAGCGGCAACAAATATGATGCTGGGAAAACGCTCATGCCCTACGCAACGACCCCCGACAACGTGAAGCTCTATTACGAAGAAGTGGGGCAGGGCACGCCGATCCTGTTCGTGCACGAATTCGCCGCCGACCATCGCGGCTGGGAACCGCAGATGCGCGAGTTCGGCAAGCGCCATCGCTGCATCGCCTATTCGGCGCGCGGCTACACTCCATCCGACGTGCCGGCCGACAAAAACGCCTATACCTACAAGCATGTCATGCGCGACTGCGTCGCCGTGCTCGACCATCTCGGAATCGACAAGGCGCATCTCGTCGGCCTTTCAATGGGCGGCTACACGTGCCTGCAGGTCGCGCTCAATTATCCCGGCCGCGTGCGCTCGCTGGTGCTCGCCGGCACCGGCTCGGGCAGCGTGCGCGGCTTTACCGAGACTTTCCACAAGCATTCGCGCGAGCTCGCCGACACCTTCGAACGAGAAGGATCGACGAAGGTGTCCGAAACCTACGGCCACGGACCGGCCCGCGTGCAGTTTCTGATCAAGGATCCACGCGGCTTCGCCGAATTCACCGCGAGGCTGGCGCAGCACGACGCGCAAGGCTCGGCCAACACGTCGCGCGGCTTCCAAGGCGGGCGGCCGTCGCTGTACGATTTCGAGGCCGAGATCGCCAAGCTGACGACCCCCGCGCTGATCGTCGTCGGCGATGAGGATGAGCGCTGCATCGAGCCGAGCCTTTTCCTGAAGAAGACGATTTCCGCGTCCGGCCTGGTCATGATGCCCAAGACCGGCCATGTCGTGAACCTGGAGGAGCCGGATATGTTCAACCAGGCGGTCGGCGACTTCATTGCCAAGGCCGAGGCCGGCCGTTGGCCTGCGCGCGACCCGCGGTCGATTCAGAGCGCATGATCCCGAAAAGTGGGCACCGGTTTTCGGATAAGATCATGCGCCGCTAAATGGAACTTTGCCGAGGGTCGGCGATTAAAGGGGCGTTCGTCCCGCGAGGAGTGACCGATGCTGAAATGGGCCGCCGTATTTCTGCTGATTGCCATTGTCGCCGGCATTTTCGGCTTTACCGGCGTCGAAGAAGCTTCCGCCAGCATCGCCAAGGTGCTGTTCGGCATCTTCATGGTGCTGTTCATTGGCGCCGTGATTATCGGCCTCGCTATCGGGCGCGGCCTGACGTCGTAGTCGACGCGCTTTCGCCATTCGCGGCAGGGATCGCGCGGAGCGGCTAATTCCAGTACAGGTCGGCGATGAGTGCCAGACCAACGTCCCTTATTGTCCTGCCGCTTCTCGGCGCATTAAGCGTCGTCAGTCCATTTAGCATCGACATGTATCTGACGGCCTATCCACTGGTCGCCGGCGAATTCTCCGTCTCGACTAACGCTGTTTCGCTGACCTTGTCGGCCTATTTCGTAGGCCTGGCCGCCGGACAGCTCTTCTACGGACCGCTTCTCGACCGATTCGGGCGCAGGCCGCCCCTGTTCTTCGGCCTCACCGTTTTTCTCGTGGCGTCCCTCGGCTGCGCCATGGCGGCAGACGTGCGAATGTTGATCGCATTGCGTTTCCTGCAAGGTCTCGGCGGTTGCGGCGCGCAAGTAGCGTCGCTGGCGATGGTGCGGGACTTCTTTCCGCTGAAGCAGAGCGCGCGCATTCTGTCTTCACTGTTCCTGTTCGTCGCCGTATCGCCGCTGTTGGCGCCGACGGTCGGCGGATTGATCGTCGCGGTGTGGGGCTGGCGGGCTGTGTTCGCAGCGCTGTTCGCGATCGTCGGCATTGTGACGGCGCTATGCTGGCTGCTGCTGCCTGAAGGGCATCAGGCGGATCGTGACATCTCGCTCAAGCTGAAACCGATCCTGGCCGAATACGCTTCGATCGCGCGCCATCCCTGCTTCGCCACTTATGCTTTCGCCGGCGCATTTTCATTTTCAGGCCTGTTTGTCTATGTCGCCGGCTCGCCGATCGTCTTTATGGACAATTTCCATCTTGGCGCCGGTGCCTATAGCAGCATCTTTGCGTTGTTATCCGTTGGCTTCATCGGCGCCAGCCAGTTGAACATCCTGTTGCTTAAGCGTTTTTCGAGCGAAACGCTGTTCGGAACGGTGCTGGCGGTACAGGTTGTAGCGACCTTGATTTTCGTCGCCGGCTCCTGGGCCGGATGGTACGGGCTGGAAGCAACCGTTGCGCTGTTCTTCGTCACGTTGAGCTGCGTTGGCGTGACCTATCCCAACGCCGCGTCGATTGCCTTGATGCCTTTCGGACGCAACGCCGGCAGCGCGGCTGCACTGCTTGGCTTTGTTCAACTCGGCATCGGCGCGGTGATTTCGTCGGGGATCAGCCTTGGCAAGACGAGCGGCAATCTGCCGATCATCGCCATTTTTGCCGTCACCAGCCTGCTTGGCGGACTGATCCTGCTGGTGGGGCGCCGGCGGGCGCGGTCGGCCATCGTCAAAGCGCCGGCGCAGAATTTATAAGTACGGAGAAACCTACGCGTCCACGCTCGCCGATAGTGCGTTGTTCTGGATGAACAGGCGGCGCGGCTCGACCAGTTCGCCCATCAGTTCGGCGAACACGTTGTCGACTTCCTCGCCTTCCTTGATCTTGACCTGGAGCAGCGAGCGCACATTGGAATCAAGCGTCGTCTCCCAGAGCTGCTCCGGGTTCA
>Ga0265314_10000389_pt1 | contig 59681 bp, 48 predicted proteins | sample 4126metaG_FD_203106 | JGI IMG/M metagenome (GOLD analysis project Ga0265314, IMG submission 203106) | Rhizosphere microbial communities from Carex aquatilis grown in University of Washington, Seatle, WA, United States - 4-1-26 metaG | ecosystem: Host-associated > Plants > Roots > Rhizosphere >... | reverse complement strand
TACCCGCGGCCCCGGCGCGCGGCTCTAAGAGCCGCAGCAACACTGAAACTTCAAGACGTCTCAGTTCACGCCCTCGCGCATCCCGTCCACCCAAGCTGCTGCGAGTCACAGACTCGCGCCCCGGCCGCCTGGACAATCCTCCCTGCGGCCCCTCATTCACTCTTTCGCTCGGATATATTCCCCAACCACCTCCTCCAAAACCGCCAACGGCACCGTTCCCGCCCGCAGTACCGCGTTGTGGAATTCTTTGAGCGAAAACTTTTGTCCTAGTGCCTTTTGCGCGCTGGCTCGAAGCTCGAGTATTTTCAACATCCCGATCTTGTAGGAGCAAGCCTGCCCCGGCCAAACCACGTAACGTTCGACCTCCGAAGGCGGAATGCCGTAGTCGATTGCCTGCTGGCGCGTCCAGTGTTTGGCGTGCAGCCCGGTGTCCACCACCAGCCGCCGCGCGCGGAAGAGTTCATCGTTCAACTGGCCCAATCGGCCTTTCGGGTCTCCTTTGAACCATCCGCTCTCCGCCGCCAGTTGCTCCGCGTAGAGTGCCCAGCCTTCCCCATGCGCCGAAATAAACCCGAACGCCCGGTCGCGACGGAACTGCGGCAATTCCTTCATCTCATTCTGCAGCGCGATCTGAAAATGGTGCCCGGGGACCGCCTCGTGATGAACCAGCGTGCGCATCTGCACCATGTGGAACTTGGGTCCGGGGAGCGGCGCCCAAAAGATCCCCGGCCGCGAACCATCTTTCGCCGGGACCGTGTAATGAGCCGCGGCGCTTTTCTCGGTGAACGGAGGCTCGCGGCGCACCTCGACCGGTGCCTTGGGGCGCAGATCGAAGATGAGCGCGGCACGGCGCTCCGCGTCGCGCAAGATGCGCTCGTACTCCGCGAGCAGCCCTGGGCGCGGATCAGGATCGGCCGGCGGCTGGAGATCGTTCTCGAGCTTTTCCATCCGGTCTTTGATCGTCCCCTCGGTGTAACCAAGCTGGCGCAGCAGGACGTCCATTTCCGATTCGATCCGTGCGACCTCCTTCAAGCCGAGCTCGTGAACCTGATCGGCCGTTAACTCCGTCGTGGTGCTGCGCCTCAGCGCATTCGCGTAAGCGCGGTCCCCGCCGGGGACACGCCACAGCCCTGCATCAGCCTTCGCCTGCCCGGCCTGGTCTTGCAGCAGCCCTCGCGCTCTCCGAAAGGCCGGGATGATCGATTCAGCCACTGTTTTCTCCGCTGCCGCGGCAAACGCCGCCCGTTCCTCCGCGGTGAATGACTCCAATTTGGCTGCGCGCTCCGTCAGCGAGGTGACCAGCACATTCTCACTCGGCTTCGGCTCCAGGAACCGATCAAACTGTGCGATCGTCGATTTGAGGATAAAATCCGGCGGCAAGAATCCGCGCCCTGCTCGTTCTTTGGCTTGCGCGATGCCCTCATCGATCTGCGCCGGCACCAGTTCCAGCCGCGCAAGGTAGTTTTGAATGTCTCTCCGGTTGCGGATCGGATGTGTCTGGCTCAGAAAATTAACCAGTTGCACCTGCAGGCCGCTGAACTGCTGGAAAACCAGGCGATAATCCTCAAACGCCTCCGCGCGAACGATGTCATCCAACTGCCAGCTCAGCATCGAGGCGGAAATGCGTTGCGACGCCGTGAGTTTGGTTCGATCAAACTTCCCCAACTCAGCCAACCCGCGACGGGCGAGAGCGACTCTCGCTTCCCGGTACTGCTTGGTAACCGGTGTGAGCTGCCGATCCAGGGAATCCTGCTCGGCCCCTTCAAAATACTGCGTCGTGGTGGCGGTGGTCGGATCTCCGCGCACCCATTCTGCCGAGAACGCATCCACCCACCCGTCAAACGACAATTCCGCCCCGTGAGCCATGGCGGACAGCCCTGCGATTAACAACCACATCCGCGCTGATGAGCTGAGGGTCGCCCAGGCCTGGGCCACCGCTCGAACTCGGTCATGAGAAAGCTTCATTTTCCACACTCTAGCTTGGCGCTCTGGGCAAATCCAACCGGGAAGGTAACATGGACCCCCGAGCGCAACGCCGCGAGAGCAACCCCGGGAGAGCCCCCGTCCTCGGGGGCAGCAACCTGAGCAGACCCGAGGCGATGGGCGTCCAATGAGCCTCCGTGAAATCTGCAACCCGTTCGGAAACTCACACCCTTCTGCGGCTCACAGCCGCGCCCCCCGGAGAGCCCCCGTCCTCGGGGGCAGCAACCTGATAAGCGAGAGACGTTCGGCCCAGAGTCAAAAACTCGATCCTCGATGCAAGGCGCCCCATTAGGTGTCCCCCGCGGCGCATAGAGGCGGAACACCCATCGTCCATCATCTCGCCCCGCGCCCGATCAATCCGAAACTCCAAATTGCAACTTCACCGCGATATCACGTTGCATGCGCGTTCAGGGCGGTTCACTGTGCAAGCGGACGGCTAGGTAAATACTTGTTGAACCAGACCCGCTGTATGATCGCATCCGTGAGCCCCGGCTCGGGGCTTGTCCGAATTCTTTTCCAGCTCGCCCTTTTGTTCTCCGCGCCCTATCTGGTCGGCGCAAGCGAGACGGTCTACTCCAATATCAACTGCGGTGTGACCTATCCTCCAGGTTGGGAGTCCGTTCCGGTCAACCGTACCAACTACGTCGCGCTCGTGAAGAGCCTGGACGGGAAAAGGTCCGTGATATTCCAGGTTCGCAACGTTGGTGCGGTTAGGTGGGGCCAGGTCAGTGAAGAGTTTAAGCAAGAAGGCAGAAGAGCATACAGCAAGCAAGGGACGCTCAGTTGGGATAGGCCGGTGACAATCTCCGGCCAGCCAGGCTGGGAGGTTGCCGGCCGGCTATCTTTTCAGGGAAAGAGCGTTTCGAGTGTGGAGCGGATCCTGATCGCGGGCGGCAAGGCTTACAAGGTTAACACCTTGTTCGTTGGGGGAGATGCTGAATCGGACGCAGAACTTCAAGGATGCCTGCACAGCTTCCGGCTTCTGCACCCCCCCCCTCCACCGCAAACCCTGGTCTCCGGCCCGGCATTATCTTTCCTCGGTGTTGCCCTCCCTGGAGTCCTCCTTGGTCTGCTGGTGTGGGGCGGTGTTCGATTGGTTCGGAAACAACGTCTCAAACAATTCAAGCCAAGCGAATGACCATCGCCCGATTTTAGCACAGCGTCCGAGTCGAGATCCGCGGAGTCGGCAGATGTCCGCTACTGGCCCTATGGCTTCGTCCGCGAACACCCTCTTTGCCGTTATCGCCAGGGCTGAAGGCCCAGCATGTGATAGCCTGGGGTGGAGTGCACAGCACGCAACCCCAGGCACCCACCCCGGTACATGTCGTCCCAGCCCTGTATGGGCGTCACACCCATAATCTCGCCCTGCGGTTTCCTTTTTAATCCTCACGCTCTTTTCGGTCCGATAATGCCTGTCCCTGTCACTGGTTAGCGTCCTTGGGACCATCTTGGTCTCTGCGCTGGCGGCTCTAGGTTAAGGTAAGAAAACGGGGATCGCGGATTGTAAAGGCAAGACGCAGACCTCAAAAGCGATTCCGCCCCAAAGCCGGGGTTCCGCCTTCGGGGCTCCTTTGTTTCTAAGACCTCAGCGCCCCACAAACCCACGGGGCGGTGCATCCTTGCAAGCAAGCCGTTTCAAGGTAAGCTACTTCTGCAATGATGAGTGCCCTGGAAGCGGCTGAGGAACTGCTCGCAAAGCTAAGTCGGGCGGAAAAGGCGCAGGTGCTGCAATGGGCAGCGCGCGACCTGGGCGATTCGTTTCCTGGCGTCGAGAGCCGTCCCGGAGTCTGCGGCGGTGAGCCGTGCATCGTCCGCACGCGCATTCCGGTCTGGATTCTGGAGCAGGCCCGGCGCCTGGGCACCTCCGAAGCTGCACTCCTCCAGTCCTATCCAACCCTCCGCGCCGAAGACCTGGCCAACGCCTGGGGGTTTGTCCGCTCACACCGTGACGAGATAGAACGGCAAATCGCGGCCAACGAAGCCGATTGATGGCTCGGCTCTACTGCAACGAAAACTTCCCATTGGCAGTTGCTCCGGGTAAACCGCCCCTGAAACGAAGTTCCATACGCCGTCCGGCGATCCAAAACCAAACCAGCGTTAGGATTGGCCCCTTCGCTGCTGGTGCCCCAGGCCCTCGGCATGAAACAGCCTGGGTTCCGGAAGCTTCACGCGGACGGCCCGCATAAGGCGAGGACCGGCGCCCGGGTCCGCTGGCGGAGCACAGGCCCCCGGATAGGCCCCTTCCTCGGGGGCAGCAACGTGATACCCGAGAAACATTCGGCCCAGGGTCAAAAACCCGATCCGCGTGGAAAGGCGGCCCACTACGTGTCCTCCCCGCCGTCTACGGGCGGAACACCAGATGCAGACACGGCCGTTCGCTCTCATTCCGAAGGGCCCGGCCCGGAGGGCCATGTGAAAATAGCCCAAGCCCTTCAGGCTTGGGATCGACCGCAATCGGGCCTCACGTCCCGAAGGGACGGCTGGAGTCACACCCGCAAACATTCCTCCTCAAAGAGGATCCGATTCTCCTTGCGTTGCCCGCCCCTCCGAGCCCCCCTAGTCTGGTCGGGCGACGCTCCTGCGCAGCCCTAACTCCTCGCCCGCTCCTGTCCCAGGGCTGAAAGCCCGTCATGTGATAGCCCAGGCCATAAGAGGCCGAGGCGAGAGGCCTGGGTAAACGTCCCCGCAAAGACATTTCCCGCCCTGTATGGGAAACACCAGGTGCGAATACCGCCGTTCGCTCTCATTCCGAAGGGCACGGCCCGGAGGGCCATGTGAGAATAGCCCAAGCCCTTAAGGCTTGGGACCGGCCGCAATCGGGCCTCACGTCCCAAAGGGACGGCTGAAGTCACACCCGCAAACATTCCTCCTCAAAGCGGATCCGATTCTCCTTGCGCCGCCCGCCCCTCCGAGCCCCTAGTCTGGTCGGGCGACGCTCCTGCGCAGCCCTAACTCCTCGCCCGCTCCTGTCCCAGGGCTGAAAGCCCGTCATGTGATAGCCCAGGCCGTAAGCCGCCGAGGCTAAAGGCCTGGGTAAACGTCCCCGCAAAGACATTTCCCGCCCTGTATGGGCGTCAGACCCATCATCCACTGTCATCCGAGCAATCCGAGGTCCTACCTTGGTTACCTTGGTTTCCTTCTGTAGAGGTTTTCTGCCTGCCGTTTCCCCCCCACCCCCTCTGTTCGTGTGTTCCGTGCTTCGTGGTACCCCCTAGGTCCTCAGCTTGAGGTTTCCCTCCTCCATCGCCCTGGTTTGTCTCTTAAACCCGGTCGGGCATCGCCCCGGTCCGGCCCTGCGATCCATGAGTCCCTTCCGGTTCAACTGTCCCTCAGCCCGGTCGTTCCCCGGGCACATTAAGTAAATCATATATGTATTTGACACATCTCGGCCACCGTGCTACCTTGAACACCATGAAGAGCGGCCAAGCTCAACTTGGGAACCGCGGTGCGGCCCGAATCCGCTTCCCATCCCTGGGGAGGCGCCGCCTCTGTCCCGCTGTCTTCACCGGCTTCCGGACGCCTCTGGTTCCACCTCACGAAAAACACCCCACTCGCCCCTCGCCACTATCCTTCGTTTCCGTCGCTGGTTGGTGCGCATATCTGGTTGCAGCCTGGGATAAACTCGCCGACTCCCTCCTTCGCAACTCATCAGCGCTGCCCCTCGTCACTCGACACTCCTCAATCACCCCCCACCGCACCCGTCAGTGCTCACCCGCCTTTTTCCTTAAACCCTCATCCTTAAGTCTTTCCGCGGGTTCGTCCTTGCCTGACACATCTTGCCAAGTTCCGCAATACGTGCTCCAAATGTTGGAATACCCGCTCCAAATCCTGAATTACCCCTTCGAAATCCTGAATTATCCTCTCCAAATCCTGAATTATCCTCTCCAATCATCGGCAAAACGATACCCAGAATCCCCGCCATTGATGCGCCCCGCGCATCAACGCAATTGCCTAAGCCACTCGCACAGAATCAACTGCATTTCCGTCAAGGGTTTTCAACGCTTCCGCCACTGCCTCTGCTGCCTGCTTCCGAGTCCGGCAGCATCGGACGCCTTCAGAAACAAGCCCGGGCTCCGAGGAGATCTTGCGCCGCCCAAGTCACCGGTAGTCTCACGAAGCAGCGAAGAGATCCAGCTGGGGGGGCGGTGGGAGGGTCTTGAGCTTCTCCCGTTCGGCGCGCTGGCGAGCCACTTGCCGCACGTTGCCCTCGGGCGTCAGCTCTGACTCTTCGAGGTTATGCAGAATCTCCTTCGCCCGCTCCAGCACTGGCGCCGGCACACCCGCCAGCCGGGCCACCTGGATCCCATAGCTCTTATCCGTGCCGCCGGGAACGATCTTGCGAAGAAAGACAATCCGATCCTTCCATTCCCTCACCGCCACGTTGTAGTTGCGCACGCGGCCCAGCCGCCCCGCCAGTTCCGTCAGCTCGTGATAGTGCGTGGCGAACAGCGTCTTGGCGCCCGCTTGATTATGCAGGTACTCCACAATCGCCCACGCCAGGCTAAGTCCATCGAAGGTGCTGGTCCCGCGGCCAATCTCGTCCAGCACGATCAGGCTTTGCTGCGTGGCGTGATTGAGAATGTTGGCCGTCTCGCTCATCTCCACCATGAACGTGGATTGCCCGCGAGCAAGGTCATCGCTCGCGCCGATGCGCGTGAAAATGCGATCCACCAGGTCCACTCGCGCCGAGGCCGCCGGAATAAACGAGCCGGTGTGCGCCAGCAACGTGAGCAGCGCGACCTGGCGGATAAAGGTGCTCTTGCCCGCCATGTTCGGCCCGGTAATGAGGCCGATCTGGCTGACGTTCAGATCCATCTCGACATCGTTCGGGACGAACCGCTCCTCCGTGAGGGTTTGCTCCAGCACCGGGTGCCGCCCATCGCGGATATCGAGCCGGCCCTCGTCGCCCACCTGCGGACGGCAGTAGTTCTGCAAGCGAGCGGTTTCAGCCAAGCCCGCCAAAGCGTCAAGCTGGCCGAGGGCCTGGGCTGTCCGCTGAATGGTGTTCAACTCGCCAATCACCCCTTCGCGCACGCGCAGAAACAACTCGTACTCCAGCTTCGTGCTCCGCTCTTCCGCGCCGAGAATCTTGTTCTCCATCTCTTTCAGCGCCGGAGTGATGAAGCGCTCGCCATTAGCGATGGTTTGCTTGCGGACGTAATCCACCGGGACCTTGTCCAGGTTGGACTTGGTGATTTCGATGTAGTAGCCGAACACGGAATTGAATCGAACCTTGAGCGACGCAATCCCGGTGCGCTCGATCTCCTGCTGCTGCAGGCGCGCAATCCAGTCCTTGCCTTCGCGCCCGGCCACGCGCAGTTCGTCCAGGGCCCCGTCGAACCCGTCGCGAATCATACCACCGTCCTTGAGCGCCTGGGGCGGCTCATCGACGATCGCCCGGGCGATGAGATCCACCAGTTCGGGCAGCTCTGCCAGGTCCTCGCAAAGCCTCTCCAGCAAAGAAGAGGCGGGGGCGGGCGCGTCCTGCAACGGCAGATCCCGGGCGCGGGCGGCAGCCGGCAAGCCCTCCAGGATGCGTTTGAGCCCGGGAACCTGGGCCAAGGCCTGGCGCAACACCAGCAGATCGCGGGCATTTCCGGTGCCCACGCTCAGCCGCGTGAGCGTGCGCTCCAAATCACGAACCTCGATCATCGCCTGGCGGAATTGCTCCAGCAACGCGGGCTGGTCCATCCAGGCTTGGATCGCGGCCTGGCGCAACCGGATGGGTTCGACTGCCGCCAAAGGCTGCGAGAGCCACTCCCGAAGCCGGCGCGCGCCCATGGGCGTCACGCAACGATTCACGGCGCCGAACAAACAGGCCTTGGGCGGCGCCTCACGATGGAGCGGCTCCAGCACCTCGAGATTGCGAAGCGTCGTGCTATCCAGGCGCAAATAATCGGCGGTCAGATAGCAGGAAAGCCGCGTCAGATGGCTGATGTCGCGCCGCAGTTGCTGGCCGAGGTAGTGGAGCACCGCGCCCGCCGCGCCTGTCGCCGCCGCCCGGTCCCGCAAACCAAATCCGTCCAGCGCAGCCACCTTGAAATGGTCCCGGAGTGTGAATTGCGCGGTCTCGGCGCCGAAGACCCAGTCGTCACACGCGTTGAGAACGCGAAAGGACGCCTGGAGCAGCCGTTGGAGGTCGGCGGCCTCGCTCGGGTAAAGCAGTTCCGCCGGGCGCAGACGCTCGAGCTCGGACATCAGGGCGGTTTCAGTCTCGAGCTCGGTGCATTTGAAATCCCCGGTGGTGAGATCGACGAACGCCAGGCCATAGACCTTGCCCGGACGCCACACCGCAGCCAGGTAATTGTTCTGTTCAGCCGCCAGCATCCTCTCGTCAAAATGCGCCCCCGGGCTGAGGATCTGCGTCACCTCGCGCTTCACCAATTGACCCGGCCGGGCATCCTCCACCTGGTCGCAGATCGCCACTTTGCGCCCCGCCTTGAGCAGCCGTGCCATGTAGCTGTTGGCGGCGTGGTACGGAATCCCGCACATCGGCACCACTCCACGCTTGGTCAATGCCACATTCAGAAGCTGCGCGCCGATCTGCGCGTCTTCGAAGAACATCTCGTAAAAATCCCCCAGCCGGAACAACAGGAGCGTGCCCGTTGGCAGTTCGCCCTTGATCCGGCGATACTGCGCCATCATGGGGGTAAGTTGGGCGTCTTGCGCCATGCGCTGGGCAGAATACCTGTCAACCCGCCGCGGCGCGAAACGAAATCGGACTTTCGCCTCCGACCCACCCGCCCATGCCGAGCGGCAGCCTGCCCGAAGGCGGTGATAGAGCCCCCACCGGAAACCGCTCGGATTCAACCCTGCGCGGGGAAATAGGGCAACCTGGGGCCGATCGCCTTGGATCACCGGCTGACAATCACGCCGCCGGAACCGCCAATCTGCCCAAATCGGTTCCCTGAATGCCCAGCTCCGCGCATTGATTCTGCCAGGCAGCCATGTTCGTGCTGCCACCAGCGATGGATGAAACCACATTGAAAGGCTCCAATTGGACGGAGCCGGCCGAAATGGTAATCGGATGCCCCGGCGAAGCATCGAGTTGACGCCCCTGACTCACCAGCAGGGTCGCTAACGCCGCTCCCACCACCGCCCCAGCCAACCCCTCGGCCTCCTCGTCGGGGACCTTCTCGCCACCGGGAGTCACGAACCGTCGGCCCAGGGCTTTCGCATTCGTGGCCAGCGCGCCGATGGCTTCTGGAGTAATGCCACCCAGCCCCTGAGCGTTGGCTTTGAGCAGGGCGTGCCACTGCGGCAGATAAACGCGCGTGCCCACCTCGCTCCAGGTGATCGGTTGGAGTTCCTTGGCGGCGCCCGACTCGGTAACGGAATCGAGCAAGTGGGCTTCGAGTCCTTCCTCATCCAGCAGCAAAGCCAGTGCGGTCGGATCGTCCGATGCGACTTCCCCTTCCGGATACGACTCCACCGCGGCAATCCGATCTTTCAGCGGGGGGTGGGTATCATAAGGGTCGGCCTTGCCGGTCTTCATCTCGTCCTCCATGTGCTTGTTAATGGTTTCGGCCACCTCGCGGCTTCCGAGGAACTGTTCAAAACCTTCGAGGAGCGGCGGACGAAATCCGGCGCGGAGCACCGGGGCGCAGTCGCCCTCCCAATAAACTCCAAATGCGGAACCCACGCCGTGAACCGTGCGCAGTCCTTCAATCAAGGGCTTGGAGCCGACCGTGCGCGCGGCCAACTCATCAGCCACAAACTCCTGCCGCCGCGATACAGCATGAGTAACCCGCAAGAACATCTTGGCATACCAGAGAAAGGGCAGTTGCAGGATCGAGTTTTCGCCATTGGTCGCATGCAGCGAGGCCAACGTCCGGCCGATCGCCCCACGCGTCTTGTAGATCCACGGGCCCAATTTAGTGTCCCCTCCGTGGTAATGTCCGAATTCGTGTGCCAGAACGGCGCGGAATTGCGCGCACGTCAGCAGCCTCAAGAGCGGCAGGCCCAACCCCATCACACGCCGGCTGCCGAAGCCCATTATGCCTCCCCGTTGGCCGACCCACGCGTTGACGTCCGGCACCAGGTAAACCTCCGCCGGCATCTCTTGTTTGACGGAGCGGGCGACGTTCTCGATCGCCTCAAAGAGTCTCGGCTGTTGCTCCGGGGTCAGCCGCGGCCCGGGTGGTTCGAACTTGTCCCGGCGTGGCAGCACCGACCAAAGAATGGCCAGACCGCCAAGCACGCAAAAGACCACCAGCTTGAGATGTATCCGGTGCGCATACTTGATCTCAGCATAAGGGAGGTAGAACAGGACGAGCGAAAAAGCCAGAGCCAGGACGTAGAAGCCTAACATCAGCACCACAGCCAACAGCGCGCGTCCGGCTAGCGAAGGGGAAGAAGTCATGGGGGGACCTTTCTTGAAGTGTGAATCAAATCCAGCTCATTTCCATTGTACTCCAAAGCCTTATTCAGAGTGTAGTCATGAGACACAATCCGGGGGGGGAAGTCAACCCCGATGAGCCAAACGAGGAAGGGAATCTTGAGGAACTTCAGGGGTAATCAGACCACCAACGAGGGCCTGTCTCCTGAGAGATAAGCCGTGCGCCCCATGCCCCGGACCAAGCGCCTAAGGAGGGAGCCGCTATTCGCCGCGAACGCTGAAGCTAACCCGGTTCAACTCGGGAATGTGCATGCCGGCTCCGGGCGCGAACAAACCACGAGGAGGAGCCGCATCCATCACCGGATTCATGCTGGAGGCAAAGCCGACCTGGCTAACGGAGGGAAACGCCCGCGGCGCCGACTCGACCGGGATTTGGGCGCCCGCAAGGGCAGACGGGCTATACCAGGAACCGGGCATTGCCGGGGATAATTGAGCGGATTGCTGTTCGACGTAATTGGCCAGGCTCAGCCCCAGGAAGTACACCCCCATCACGGCAAAGCCGAAGGCACCGACCAAGGCGGGCTTGAGGTCAAACCGGCCCAGGACTCGTTCCCACCAAGGCAGCTGAAAGCGCGCTTCCTCGGCTTCGATGCGAGCCATCACTTGGTAAGGGAAACGATCGAAGTAGCCCGGAGGCGGTTGTTCGTAGCGCTTGAGGGCGAGGAGTTTCTGAAGTGATTCAAAGTCTTCCGAACCTGGTTGCATACCGTTTTACTTCAGGTAGTCCGACAGATACGCCTGTAACTGTTGCCGAGCATAAAATAGCCTAGAACGCACTGTGCCGATGTTGCAGTTCATGATCTTGCTGATTTCTTCGTGAGGCAAGCCCTGAACATCATGTAGCGTCACGACCAATCTATGATCATCTGACAGCTTCTGCATCGCCGCGTTCAACTTCTCGCTAAGCTCGACCAATCCAACCTCCCGCCTCGGCGTCTTATCCGAGACCAAGGCAATCAAATCCGGGTCGTGTTCAGCGTTGAAATCCAAATCATTTAAACTCAGGTGGTTGCGGTTCTTTCGCTGCTTCAGGAAGTTGATCGTCTTGTTAACCGCAATCCGGTACAGCCAAGTAAAGAAACTCGAATCCCCTTTAAACGAACCGAGCGCCCGGTAAGCCTTCACGAAGGCGTCCTGGGCCAGGTCATTGGCGTCCTCATGATTGGACGTCATGTGGTAAACCGTCGCGTAAATCCGCTCCTGATAGCGGCGAACGAGCTCGTCGAAAGCCGCAGAGTCACCGCCTTGGGCTCGTTTGACCAGGACCTGATCCTCAATCGGGACTGGGAGGTCCTCCGTAGCAACTGGTTTGGGGCTGAGCGTGGCAATCATGTTCAGGGCGGTCCATCCAATGGAACCCCAAGAGCATCGGTTTGTTGCGCCAGGAAATCAGCCACTTGTTCCAACGCCCGGCGGCCATCACCGGCTGGCAAAAGAGTCAAGGTTTGCCTGGCCGCGCGGCAATAGCCGTGAATCGTCTCGCGAGACTCTTCGAGCGCCCCGTATTCGCCCAGGATCGCCAGCAAACGCGGCAACCTTCGGCGATCCCAATGGAGCAGCATCTCCTCCAGCGCTCGCCGGCTCGCTGGGTCGGTGCGCTCCAGCGCAACGATCACCGGCAAGGTCACTTTTCCGCACTCTAGATCCGTGCCCAGGGACTTCCCCGCGACCGCCTCGGTCCCGAACAAGTCCAGGCAATCGTCAAACACCTGATAGGCGGTTCCAAGGGCCAACCCGAAATTGCGCACCGCCGCCCGTTCGCTTGGCGTCGAACCGCTTAGCCAAGCCCCAAGGTCGCATGAAAGAGCGAAAAGCTCCGCGGTCTTCATCTGGAGGACGCGAAAGTACTCCGCCCGCGGCAGGTGGAACTGGCGTTGCCGCTGGGTTTGGAGGATTTCGCCAGAGCAAACCGTCTTCGTAGCCGAGGAGACCGCGCGGCAAATCTCGGGCGTGGGAAAGCTCGCAGCCAGCTTCACGGCGTGGGCAAAGAGGCAGTCACCCACGAGGACTGAAATCGAATTGCCGGCATGAGCCGCCAGGGTGGGGCGTCGGCGCCTGATCTTGGCCACATCCATTACATCGTCGTGCACCAGCGTAGCCAGGTGAACCATCTCGATGATTGCCGCGACGGTGACCAAGCCGCTGTTGGGGCCTCCGGTAGCCTCCGCACTGAGGGCCACCAAGGCCGGCCGCAACTGCTTGCCTTGGTTAGTGAGGGCGTAGCGAACGTGGTTCGCGATCTCGGGTTCAAACTCCTCAATTTGTTCGGCCAAACACTGCGCCACAGCGGCCAGGAAAGGCTCAACAGGCTCCACGATTCGTTTCCAAGATGAAACGACATCGCGACGCGGCGAGGTGATCGCAGATCGCCCCTCCGCTTTACTTTCGGCGGCCAGCATGCCTGCGCAATGTAGGTTTGCGGGCACAACAAGTCAAACGGTTATCAGTCCCCCGACCAAAACGATGCATCAGCACAAGTGAAAAGTCGTGATTTATGCGCCTGAATCTGGCGTAATGCCAAATGGAATCAAGTTATGAACCAGCTCGGCTCTCTCCTGTTGCTCCTTATTCTCCCCCTCCGCCTTGCGCCGGCGGCCGATCCACCTTCCCCACTCCTGGAACTCAACAAACTGCCTTACTTTCTTGGGCGCGATTACTTTGTCCTGCGCAGTGGCCGAGCGATGATGATGTTGCAGGCTGACAAGGCGGATCTGGGGCCCGCGTTCACTTATTTGCTATTCAATGTTGAGGATCCGCGCCAAAGCCTGCATAAGGACACAGCGTTCAACTTCGTTCAGAATCAAGGATTTGGGTCGAGCGCGCTGACGGTGGAACTGGGGGGGTTCCCCTTCACCGCCCTCGGTCAACGCACTGAAACCGCTTGGGCGCTCGAGGACGGCATTCCAACGGTCGAGGCAGTTTGGTGGGCTGGCGGAGTGCGGGTGCGGGAACGACTTGCCGCCCTCAACCAAGGTGTCTTTCGAAGAAGGATCCTGGTGATCGGAGCGCACCTCGTCGGCGAAGAGGCAGTGACACTCAAGCTGGGGTTACCGCCCGGCGATTGGGAGCAGGAGGGGGCGCTCTTGACCCAGAGCGGGCGGGGGGCGCGTTTGGCCCTGGGCGTGACCGGACGGAAGCCCGCACACGTGGACCCCGTGCGCGGCCTCGTCGAGATCGGTCCGATCACCCTGAAACCCGGCCTCACCAACTCAGTGGAAACATTGCTCTTCACCCAGATCCCGGCCACCGAGAAAGCCGTATTTGTCGGCCATGCAGCGGCCTGCCTCGCTTCCGAAGCGTCCCGGGAAACTGACTCTGCTCGAAGGAGTTGGGAGGCGGCAGCTAGCGTCAAGACCGAAGACCGGACAGTGCAGGAGATCTTTGCTAAAGCTCAGCTTAGCTTGGTCGGATTCATGTCGGAGACCGGCAGCATGGACGCCGGCCCGCTGGAATACGGCGCGCAATGGGTGAGGGATACCTCCAACACCGCCCTGGGGGCCTTGATGGCCGGGCACGTTGAGTTAGCTCGGGCAGCTTTGAATTGGACTTTGACCAAGATGGTGAGCCAAGAAGGCGCCACCATGATCGCCGGCGTCTTCGAAAAGCCGGATTTGGAGCAATTCGACCAGATGGGCGAGTTGCTTCATGCCCTTCGCGAGTTCCGGGACTGGACCGGAGATGATTCATTGGTGCGCGGCCACCGGGAGGTACTGCTCGCTCTGGTGGAGCGGCCACTGCAGCCGGTTTTCCGTGACCAGACCGGGATGGTCCACAATCGCCGGGAATTCTGGGAGCGGACCTTTGATGATGCTTACGAACTTGCCTACCAAACCTACGTGATCCTCGGCTTGCGCGAAGCAATTGAGTTGGCGCCGGCTCTGGGAGGTGAATCGCGAGTGGACCGGTGGCGCCTCGAAGCCGATCGGATTCAGCAGGCGGTGCTCCATCACCCGAGCCGCGCTTTGGTGGATGGTGGACGTTTGGTCAAACGCAGGAACATCACCGGCGAACTGGCCGACAGCTTCGGCCCTTACCAAGGGTTCCAACCCGATGTGCCGGTCAACACCGAGCGGCATCATCGGCTCTTGCCGGATGCGTCGGAAGCTTTGCCTATTGCGCTCGGTATCGTGGACCCGCGCTCCAAGTTGGCTCGACGCACCCTCGACGACTTGGAGCAGCTCTGGAACACGCGGTGGCAAGATGGCGGGTACGACCGGTATCACACCAGCGCTCAACCGGATCAGCCCGGCCCCTGGACCTTCGCCACTTGTTTCATCCTCCGTGCTCAACATGAGGCCAACCTCTGGAATCGGAGCCGGCGATCCCTGGAATGGCTGAACACCATGGCGGGCGGCCGAACCGGGGTCTGGTTCGAGGAAATCCCCTCCATCCGCTCCCTCGAGAAGGCCTGCGGGCTCATACCCTGGACCAGCGCGGAAATCGCCCTGTTCACAGTCCGAGATTACCTCGGAATCCGTTTCGAGCACGGTGCGATGGTAATCCATCCAGCGCTCTACCCCGGTAGCCCGCAAGTGATGGCCGATTTGCCCTATCGTGGCTCCAGACTGCATTTGGAGATTCGCGGAGCCGGTTCGGTGATGGATGCCACCGTGAACCACACCAAGCTCCGCCCGGATATCCACGGCGACCTACGTTTGGCGCGAGATTTCGGCGGCGGCTCTGTGAGCATCCGGACTCGTGCCGATACGGTCAAACCCTCCGTGCCCTGACCGTTGTTCTGGAAGGGTACAAGGACGGGAGCATCTGAGTTTTTCCACAGAAACGAGAAGCTCCACGGTCCTAGCCGAAGCGACGCCAAGGCGGATCCGGCATTGACCTTTTCAGGGGTGACCCACCAGCATCAGTTCAACGAAACTGGATGAAGACGAATCAGGCTGCCAACGTGTCGCGCGCCGCGCTTAGTGGGTATCTTACCATTCTTGCCGTGTGCCTTGACTTGGTGGGCCAGGTGAGAGCAGGCCAGACCGCGTCAGGCGCTCCCACCGGCGAAACACCGGCGCCCCCGGCACCCTCTAGAGCTCCGCTCAAATCGGTGAGGGAAGGGCCTTCGCCCGATACGGAATCAGCCATTCATGGTTTTCCGGCGTTCTTGGATTCCTTCGGCAAGAAGCAGGCTGACGGCGATTTCGTTCAGTCGCCGGAAGGCAATGCGCTTCATGTCAAAGTAATGTTCGATTTTGGGGCGGGGCACCATATACAAGAGAATGCCCTCTTTCGGCAGAAGCCCAGGCTGACCCAGGAGAGCTGGTCCTGGAGCGAAACCAAGAACAAAGAAATCCTACGCCGCTTCGAAGTGGACTTCAGATCGGGGAAGGCCAGCGCTGAAAAAGGTGAAGGGAAGGATGCAAAACGTTGGTCCGAGAATCTCAAGATTGAGCCCGGGCGAACGTTCGCCGGAGTTGGCTTCGTTCTTGCCATCAAGAGCTTGCGCGTGCGCCTGATGAAAGGAGAGAGAATTGAGATGCAAGCCATTGGCCTAACGCCGAAACCTCGACTGGTGACGGTGGAACTCTCCTACGGCAGCCTGGACCAGATGACAATGGCGGGTCGCACGGTCAACGGCGACCGATTCCTGATCCACCCGAAGGTCCCGGCGATCGCGAAACTCTTCGTGGACGTGACAGACACCATCATTTGGCTCACGACTCCGCCGACCGTGGGTTTTTTGCGCTGGGAGGGTCGCCTTGTCGAGGTGAATGATCCAGCGATTAGGGTCGACCTTTACTCGGGCGACCATAGCGGGCCGGCCCGGCCGTTACACGCGAATGACCACCACTAGGCCCGCGATGCACACGCTAAATCATCTTGGCCAGCCCATAGGTTTTCTCGTGGGAGGATGGCGTCCGCCGATCCGGCCACACCGGGAGATCATGGAAGGGAGGTTCTGCCGATTGGAGCCCCTGGATCCGGCGCGCCATGTCGCCGATTTGTATTCGGCTACCACCGCAGACCACGAGGGGCGGCTTTGGACTTACCTCGCCTATGGCCCGTTTGAGAACGAGCCCTGCTTCGTTGAGTGGTTGCGCGGCTGCGGAGAAAGCCGAGACCCGCTCTTCTACGCCATCGTTAACCAACAATCCGGGAAAGCGGTTGGCGTTGCCAGCTACCTGCGCATAACCCCCGAGAGTGGTTCGATTGAAGTGGGCCACCTGGTTTTTTCCCCGGCCCTCCAAAGAACGCCTGCCGCGACCGAAGCGATGTTCCTAATGATGCGCCACGCATTCACGCTCGGGTACCGACGTTACGAATGGAAGTGCGACGCTCTGAACGCCAAGTCCTGCGCTGCGGCGCAACGACTCGGTTTCACATTCGAAGGGATCTTTCGCCAAGCCACCGTGTATAAAGGGCGGAACCGCGACACCGCCTGGTATTCAATCGTCGATCACGAATGGCCAGCCCTGCGAAACGCCTTCGAGCAGTGGCTCGGCGAGAACAATTTCGACACCCAAGGGAGCCAGCGAAGCAGTCTTTCGTCCCTGACCTCCCGAATAACTCGCGAGCACGAAGTCCCCAAGGCTCCTTTGTAGCGCATCCATAGGCGACTGCAGAGACGTTTTCGGAACCCACTCGCGGTGACCCACTTAGGTCCCAGAAGAGTTTTCCAGAATTCCATCCATCCTACAGGGTCCAACCGGTCCGGAACGTGGGGGTGAGCAGCTTGTTCGCCTCGGGACTGTTGGTAAACTTCATACTGGGGCCGTCCCAAGCCAATTCCTGGTTGCGTAATCGAATCGCGATGATGCCCAGCAATGCCACCTCGGTTAACGGCCCACCGTAATCGAATGAAGAACCCGCCGGCCGGCCGGCCTTGCAGGCTGCGATCCATTCTTCGTAGTGGCCAGGAGAGCGGGGCAAGGTCGGGCTGGGTTGGTGATACGCATCCATCTTGCTTTCGGGAATGATCCTCCAACTGGTTGCGCCATGTGATCCGTAGAGAATCTTGCCCTTGTCGCCAATAACCACCGCGCCGATGCCTGGCAGTTGGGCACCAGGTTTCAGTTCATCCGGACGCGGGGCTTTATGATCCCCGTCGTACCAGGTGATCTTGACGGCAGGCCGATTTCCTTGGGCTGGAAATTGATAGTGAATGGTAGTGCCCTTGGGGAAGGTCTCGCCGTGGATCGCGGGATCGTAATCACCGGTCTCGGCCATGACAGTGGTTGGGAAGCGCAAATCCAAAGCCCAGAACACAGGGTCGATGACATGACAAGTCCAATCGCCAATGATTCCGGTGCCGAATGCACTCCAGCCGCGCCAGCTTCCCGGGAGGTAGGCAGGATTGTAGGGGCGGTATGGCACTGGTCCCAGCCACAGATCCCAATCCAGGGTAGGTGGAATAGAGGGATGCTCTTTGAGTTGGGGCAGCCGGTCAATCTGGCTGTAGGAACTGGCGCAGAATGCATGCACCTCGCGTACCGTGCCGATGGCCCCATCACGAATGGCCTCCTGGAAGGTGCGGTTAGAGTCGAAGGAATGGCCTTGGTTGCCCAGTTGGGTAACGACTTTGTATTGGCGGGCGGCCATCATCAAGGCACGGACTTCATGAACGGAGTGAGCCAACGGTTTCTCGCAATAAACATGTTTACCCATCTTGATGGCCCGGATGGCGGCCACCGCATGGGTATGGTCAGGGGTGGCCACAACCACCGCGTCGATCTGTTTCTCGACTTCGTCGAGCATCTTTCGGAAATCCTGATAAGCTTTCGCGTTCGGGAATCTCTTGAAGGAGGCGCCCGCATGGCGTTGATCCACGTCACAGAGGGCGACGATGTTTTGGCCGCTCACACCGTCGAGGTCATCTTTCCCGCGTCCACCAATGCCGATGCAGGCTATGTTTAGCTTCTCGCTTGGCGGCGTCGCCCCACGCAGACCGAGGACGGAAGCGGGCACCACTGAAGCGGTCGCTACAATGGCGGTTGAATTGCGAAGGAAACGACGGCGGCTGAGTTTAGGCAGGTGTGCATTCATAAGGCATTACTTTGGCATCTTCTCGCCGAAGCCCAAGGCATGCAAGAGGCAAAGCACCCCCAAGAAGGGCAGCTTGGCACCCCGCGCAACTAACATCAGGCTGGACGCAAAAGGCTTGCTCTGGGTAATGCGAATCATGAGGATCTGCGCATGATTGCCCTGAGCCGAACGAGTGGAGGAAGGAGCGCTGTGCTTGCGATTTTGATGGCCTCGGTTGGCGCTTTGGCGCTTGAGCCTGGGCAGGCCAGCTCCAACATCGTGCTCTGGGACACCGGGGTGCGCTTTGGGGACAAAATCGATGCCGGAGACAAATCCGGTTGGAGGACCGTGCCGGCGGACCTGTTTACGCTGGAGGCAGACCCGCCCAAAGCGTCGTCGGACCCTGGTTATTACGGGCGCGAATTCATGTTCAAGGGCGACGCTGTGGTAGAAAGCGGTAAGCTCACCGCCGTCTTCTGGTCGGCCAAAGGGCGGGTGGTGGTCTATGCACGACCATCGGCCAACGCTGTGCCGGCAACTGGAACCTCAGCGCAGCAGACGGGCTTCGGCAAGGAGATAGGTGAACTCGCACCCCTTCACACGCCGAACTCGCCTGGCGCTATCAGGCGCTGCGAAATCGTACGGAACGTGGGTGACGAAGTAGTTTTAGGTGTGGTTTTCGACTCTGGCGGTTCGGCTACGTTTGCGTTTGATAAGACCGAGGTGGTTGAGATCCACCCCGGCCCGGACATGAAAGGGAGCCGCTTGTGGAGTCCGATCGAGTATGGTGTGGCCCCGAGTTTTATTGGCGACGATCTAATTTTCAGCGCTACCGATCACGGCTCGTCGAAGGCGCTGTCCATTCCGGCGGAGGACCTCTTCCTTGGTTTGGTCGAAGGCGGAAACAGTGAATGGGTCATGACGTGGCCGGATGGGAAACAGAAATTGAGTCTCAACCTGACAGGAGAAGCTGCGGCGAAACCGACAATCGAGTCGATCGACTTCGAAAGCGATGGCAGACCCTTCTACCTGGGCGTGCTTGGCGCACCCGGAATATGGCACAAGGAGGATCTGGCCCCTTCGTATCTCGAGAAGGATGTCACGAGCGCCTGGAAGCGACCGTTCCCAGCAAAATGGGTCACCCAACTTGAAGAGACCGGTGTCCGGACAACATTCCCTTTCCGGGAGGCGAAGGCCGAGGTGTGGCGGGGCGTGCCGGGCTCCTATCACTACCCGGTGTGGTTCAGCGGCGACGAAGCCAATTTCCACCTGGGCAAGAAGGTGCCGCCCAAGGGGACCGCGGTGATCTATTTCCTCGAGGGTGCTTCGACGCCAGTGTCGATGATGACGCCGGTGGACATATTAAAAGCAACAGTTGGTCGGGCGCTGTCGGCGGAACTGGTGGATCTACCCGGCCGGAAACTTCGCACTCACCACCGCAGAGGGGCTGAGGGAGTGCGCCGCGCGTGCACGTGCGGGTGCACCGAGGCTATCGAAAGTGTTTTCCAATCGGGCGAGGAGGCGGCGAAGAAGGATTACGTCGAAGGGGCGGTTGGAGACATGGTCTACTTCGTCCAGCGACACGTGGGAAGGATCGATGAGTATCGCCGATTCGCGGAGGACATGTCGAAGTTCCTTCAAAGTCAGGCGGCGGATCCCGATCTCAAGCCTTTGGCAGAGAGTCTGGATTCGATCGTGCAACAGATTCAGCAGGAGTATGCCGTTCAAAAGGAGAACATGAAATCGCTGGATTACGCTTCCGGTCTGGCTCGGCAGACGGTGGCTTTGGCGGGCAAGAAGGATGCGGCAAATCTGGCCGCCTACCAGGATCTGGGCAAAGCGTGGCGGGCGATGGGTGGCGCGCAGGATTATGTTCTGGCGCAATGCCATATGATCGCCAGGAAACTGCTTCAAGAGGCCGGCTACCAAGGGGTGGGCCAACCCAAAACGATGCAATTGGCCGGAGAAGTCATCAAGCGGTGCAAGCAATGCTTGAGGAATCCCGATGGCTATGAGATCTGGCCTGATTACTGAACTGCCTTCCGATGACGCGAGTTAACCGGTCATTTGCTATTGGCTGTGCCGCTTGGATTCTGCTTGCCGGCTGCGGTCGGCAGGCCCCGAGTGAGTCCCAGCTAACGCAAACCAACAATCCGCTTCCCGCTGGTCCGCCGCAAGGCGCCCGGGCTTCAGCTGCGATCAACCCGACCTCAACGAATGAAACCCAGAGCCTGCTGATACGTGGTGGGCGCTTCACGATGGGCCTTGCCGATCAAGTGGATGCCAAGCCGCATGAGGTCACCGTCAGCCCGTTCCTCATGGATCCCAACTTGGTGACCCAGGAACAGTTCCAGAAACTGATGGGCAGCAACCCTTCCCGGTGGAAAGGAGACAAGAACCCGGTGGAGCAAGTCCGCTGGTCCGATGCGGTGAGATTCTGCAACAAGCGCTCGGAAGCCGAGGGGCTGCAGCCGTGTTACGATTTGAAGACCTGGAAATGCAATTTCGATTCTCCGGGTTACCGATTGCCCACGGAAGCGGAATGGGAATGCGCCTGCCGAGCAGGAACCACCACGCCCTATTACTTTGGAGATGACCCAGCTAAGCTGCCGCTCTACGCATGGTATGACAAAAACTCCGGCGGTCATCCCCATCCGGTGGGTCAGAAGCAGCCCAATCCATGGGGCCTCTACGACATGTGCGGCAATGTCTGGGAATGGTGCAATGACTTCTATAAAGTGGACTATTATCAGGAGTCGAGCCAACAAGATCCCCGTGGACCGGACAGTGGTGACACGAAGGTCGTTCGTGGCGGTGCCTGGAGGTTCGGTGCTGAAACCTGCCGCTGCGGATACCGGTATAACGAAAGTCCCGGCTATGCGGATGTCTGCTTCGGCTACGACATCTACGGATTCAGGTGTGTGAGACGGAAAACGGGTGAGTAAGCTCCGCAGGCTTAAGACGTCTTTCGTTCGAGGTCGGCCGTTCACGAAAGGTTGGCCTTTTGGGTGAAACTCTCCTACACTACCTAGACTGGAAACTTCGATTACTCGTACTCAATCTGAACTTGAACCCGTATGTCTGAAGACAAATCTGTAGTCAAAGCGGTGGAAGCACCGCCGCTGACCCCCTTGACGCTCAAGAACCGTCTGGCCGCTACGCCTCGCCAGGCTCCGAAATACTCGGTCACTTTCAAAGACGCTCGCGGCAATCCCGTGGTTCTTGCCGATCCCCGCGCGACTCGCGCTGCCGTCGCGCTTATGGACGTCCACGCTGTCAACGGCGGGGCCGCATGCCACTGGGGTGGCCCGGCTGCATTCGCCGAGATCATGAGCGCGATCCACGGCGTTATGTTTGGGGTGACAGGCCGGGAGTGGTACGAGGCCTTTAACTTTGTCAACGATGCCGGACACACCGAAAACGGGATTTACGCCCTCAGGGCCAATTACGGCTTCGATGGCATGACCTATGAGTCCTTGAAACCGTTCCGGAGCATCAAGAGCAAATTGACCGGCCACGGGGAAGCGCACCTCAACCCGGAAGGTGTGTTGCTGAGCAACGGACCGCTCGGCTCCGCCTTACCACAGTCACAAGGATTGGCGTTGGCGGATAAGGTGGCTGGCCGCGACCGGGTCACGATTGTCACGGTCTCGGACGGGGCCTCCATGGAGGGTGAGGCTAAGGAAGCTTTTGCGGCCATTCCTGGCTTGGCAGCCAAGCAGAAGCTCAACCCTTTTGTCATGGTGATCTCGGATAACGACACCAAACTCTCCGGCAGGATTACCAAGGATTCGTTTAGCATGGCCCCGACGTTCGCCGCCATGGCGACGCTGGGCTGGCATGTGATTTCGGTCCCCAAGGGTCAGGATTTGCCAGCGGTCTACGATGCCATTCACACGGCGGTTTCCCAGGCCAAAGCCAACCCCAGTCAACCTGTTTGCGTCCTTGCCAAAACGATCAAAGGCTATGGGGTGAAGGCCACCGAGGAAAGCTCCTCGGGCGGGCATGGTTTCCCGCTGGCGAACGGGGAGAAGATTGTGGAGTTCGTCAACGAGATCTATGGCGGCCAGGTACCTGAGGAGTTTGCCCATTGGGCTCAGGCCCTGCGTCAGGATTGGGAGGTAAAGGATGCAGCCAAGAAGGCCAAGGCGGCGGCTAATCCCCAGGCAGCGCCAGCGCCTAAGAAGGAAAAGGTGCAGGCTGGTTTGGCGAAGGCGGCTGTGCGCGCTGCACAAGCCGGTTATCCGATCTTTTCGATTTCAGCCGACCTACCGGGTTCGACCGGTATCAGTTTGTTCCAGAAGAGTTTCCCAGGCCGTTTCCTGGATATGGGCGTGGCGGAGGCGAATATGGTTAGCGTAGGCGCTGGGTTCGCCAAACAGGGGTTCATTCCGATTGTCGATACCTTCGCGCAATTCGGCGTCACTAAGGGGAATCTGCCGCTTACCATGGCGGCCTTGTCCCAGGCGCCAGTCATTGCCATCTTCTCGCACGCTGGGTTTCAGGACGCGGCGGATGGTGCTTCCCACCAGGCGACCACGTATTTGGCAGCCACGAGCGCCATCCCACACACCGTGGTCATCTCTTGCTCGTGCTCCGATGAGGCTGAATCGCTCATGTATCAGGCCATCGAACGGCATGCCCAGGCTCGCGGTAGAGGTGAGGATGGCGAAAGCGTGATCTTCTTCGTCGGCCGGGAGAACTACCCTCTGGCCTGGGTCGAGAACGCCGCTTATCCATGGGGCAAGGCACAGGTGCTGGCGACCGGAAAAGATGTGGTTCTGGTTGGGGCTGGGCCCTTGCTTTCGAAGGCCATCGAGGCAGGGAAACTGCTCGGAGCCCAAGGGGTAGGAGCGACTGTGATCAACAATCCATTCATTAACCGAGTGGATGTAGAGACCATCGGCGCTGCCGTCTCGCGCTGCGGCGGGCGGCTAGTGACCATCGAGGACCATCAAATCGTTGGAGGAATGGGGGCGCAAGTCTCGCATGCTCTTTCTCGCACAGGTGTGGCTCACAGGCTCACTTCGCTCGGCATCGCCGGCGAGTTCGGTCAATCGGCTTACCTGGCTGAGGAGCTTTACCAGAAGCATGGCCTGACGGCCACAGGTATGGTTGAGGCTGCCAAAGCGCTTCTGGCAAAAGGATAGCGCTCGAAGTCATCTCTAAGAAGCGCTGCAGAGCCCCTGAGGGCCTGATTGGTCGTAAAGAGCAAAGAACGCGGAATCCTCTGATCGTCCCTGGTGGAGGCCGCTCGAGGACGGGGTGTGTCCGCGCTTGTTCAACCGCCTTTCTTCCTCTTGGGCGAGTTCGAGGCCACCAAATCTTTCATGAACTTGACGCTTGCGGCCGTGTTGTCATCGGAGCCGTGGCATTCGAGCGAGACGACTCCATCCCACTTTGTCTCCCGAAGGTAGGCGATGCAGCGCTTGATGTTGACTGCGTTCACCCCGCCCCCGACTGGAACGATGGAACTGCCGATCCCCGTCTCCTCGCCACGGGCTGCTGCTGACAGTTCAGCGCTGACATCCTTGATGTGGCAATGCGTGCAGTAGGGACGTAGAGCCTTGAGATAATCCAGCGGGTCATGGCCGGCAATGAAGGTGTTGCCTGTGTCAAAATTCATGCGCAAGTACTCGGAGTCGAAATGCGTGAAGAGCCGCTGCATGAATTCGATGTTGTTGGTGTAGGGGCCGTGAGGTTCGACATTGATGATGACCTTGTAATCTTCCGCCCACGGCAAGCACTGTCGGTAGTTGTCGCAAGTGATCCGGAAAACTTCTTCGAAAGTCATGCCCGGAGTTTCAAAGGCCCCATCTACGGTATCAACCATGGGACAGCCCAGGTCGGCAGCGAAACGGATGGTCTGGGTGACATATTGGACACCGAAAGCCGAACCGTTGGGGCCCATCATCGGGTAGGACCCGTCGATCTGTGAAACCTGCAGGCCCTTTGCATCGAGGAAACGGCGGATTGCGCGGGGGTTGGACTGGAGTGACACGCCCGGATCGTAGCCCAGGGCGGCGATGAAATTCTGGCCATGGATAGAGCAGAATTCAATGTGTTTGAGGCCGGTGGCAGCGATCTTCTCGCAGGCACCTTCAAAGCCAACACTGAGAGGCCTCCAATTGTCGGTGTGCAATCCAAGATGAATCATAAGATTCATTTAATTGGTTCCGACACTACCGTCAAGCAACGAATGACCGCGGAAGCATTGCTGAGACGGGCCACGTCAAGATCGTGCCGATAACACAGGCCGCAGTCCGGGGGATTCCCTCTTCCACCGGGCCGCTCCCAATTCAACTAACCGCCAGACTGCGCTCGCCCTATTGATCGGAGCAACTGTCGCCTGGCAGAAGCTTCTGCGGTAGAATCGCAAGCTTGGCGCGACCCTTTGGGTAAGTGATCACCCAAAGCCGGTCAAAGGTGGTTGGTTTCCACTTGGGGACCTTCTTAACGCCTAGCTCGCGCGCAAGGTCGGGCAAGAAAGTGTGTATCCAGCAAACGATCACGGTCCGGCCCTCATAGTGAGGGTCGTTGCGCAGGATGCTGGCCAAGGCAGCGTAATCGGAGGCCTGGTAAGGGACTTGAACGACCATTCCCAAACGCTCCGCCAGCGGGGCAACCGTATCATAAGCCCGGCGGCCATGCTCGTGGCGTGAGGGGCGAGCAGCGAACAGGGCAGCGGGCGGCCCGTTGCTGAGCAAGACCTGGTTCGTGCTGAGGAAGGAAGCCAAGGCTCGAGCGCGTTCCTCCCCCTGAGGGGTGAGGTGAGGATCGGATGGATCGAGGGGTTTCTCCGCGTGCCGCAAGAGAATGACTTGAGCCGGCGCGGCGTCGAGAGTTCGAAGGCCGAGGCAGCAAACCAGGACCAGCCAAAAGACACGTAGCGCGATCATGGGATGCGAGTGGAGTCCGTTCGCCACGCGTACATATGGGCAGCCACCTCGCGGCTGGCGCGAATGAGCTCCTTGTAAGGCGTGTCCGCAACGTCCACGAACCCTATTTGGTAGTTCTCCCCGTCATAGGTTCGGCCTGTGACTGGTTCGTCTTGGTACTGAAACCAGTGGCAACCGACGAACTGTGGGTGGCGCAGAGCGGACACCAGGTAGTCCCGATAAGCCTTGGCGCGGGCTTCTTGATTTGCTTCGGGCACTAGACCGGTGTGGAACATCCCTCGGTCGAGCGCGCCGAAGTGGAATTCTCCGATCATCAGAGGCACGTCAGCTCCACCGTTGAACTGGAAATCCCCCAGATTTGGACGATACACGTTGTAGCTGACAACGTCGCAGTACTTGGCGGCCGCGGCGGCGGCACGGGCATTGACCCATGCGAAACGGCAACCTAGATAGAGCTGGTGAGGAGCCACCTGCTTAATGGTTTCTCGGACGACGCGAAAATACTGCTCGGCCGCAGTCGTATAAAAGAATCGGAGATCTTCCCCGGCGAGTTTCTTGTCGGGGGCTTGGCGCTCCTGCGCCAGGGCATCCCAGGAGGCGTAGTTCGCCCCCCACTTACGGTTGAGATCGCGGATATCGGAATAGAAACCCCTCAGCTCTTTGATCAAGGCCAGCTTTGCGGGCTGGGTGGCGGGGGATTGGAGTGTCGCCAAAGCGAGTGAGAGATCGTCGCCCCATGACATCTCGTTATCTGAGAAATAGCCGAGGCACCAAGGATCGCCCACGCTGGAGCGCGGACGCTCGGACATGCTCGCACGGAGGCTGCTAGCGAAGCTCGGGTCGAAGACGTCCGGGAACTTCCCCCAATAGCCTTCGCTACCTTCGATCCGTTTGGTTTGTCCTGAGCTAATGGCATCGGTGTAAGGTGTCCGTCGGAGTTGCCAAGTCGTTCGGTCCGACCAGTTGCCTATCGTGTTAATTCCCCAACTGCGAAGCCTTTGGTGGACTAAAAGCGGATAAGACTCGTGCCAAGCCGGTCCGTACTTCCGGCGCAAATTAACCGCGCCAAAAGAGATACTCTTGGGAGATTTGCCGGCGTAGTGGCCTTTGAGGGCAAAGGCTGGCGCGATGAACCGCTGAAAATCCGGCTGGAGCCCTGGAAAGTCCTCGAACCACGCCTCGCGCTCCTCGATCGGTGTCCGGTCGACTGCGCCGACACAATCCACGCCTTGAGAAAAGAAAAGTCGGCCGAGGGGATCCACCAGCCACCACTTGCCCTTGACCTTCTCAGTCCGGAAGAAGCCGGTCGCCTCAAGTTGCGGCCCGCTTGACCAGCCGCCGAATTCATCCCAGCCCGCGGGTCCAGGATTGGCCCTCAGGTCTTTGGCCTCAAGTTCACGCTTGCTGGACAGATCTTCCAGATTCTGGCTCTTGTCCGGCCAGTTCTTGTGTTTGTATTGGCCGAACGTATCGATGAATGGGAAGAAGGGGCGGGCATCACCTACCCAAGCCGTGGGTGGCGTAAAGGCTGCAGTAGCTCGAAGGCTGATGAGATCAAACGAATGATCCTCAGTTGGCTTGCTGACAAAGACGAGAAGCTGGGTGAGGTTTTTCGGCTGGAGGGTGCCCATTCCGCCAGGAGCGAGGGGGTAGCCCTGCATACCGAATAGTTTTCCCCCAAGAGTGTTCGGTGTGCCTCGACGCAACTGCACCTCCAGGGTTCCGGTCCGGCCGGGGGCCAGATCAATCGCACCAGTCACGCAGTTGGTCTTCCCGTCCGCATCTGGGTTGTCAACACGACAGTGCAAGACCAGTCGATTGGTGCCGGTGTTCTGGACATGGAGGGCAACCACATCCCACATCGAGAGGTCCCAGTGTCCTTTCGGTGGAAGTAGTCTCAGTCCTGGCCAATCAGCCTGGTGTCCTGTCACGACGTGCCAAACTCGGCCCAAGGAGGTCCTCGTCCGAGAGACGGTGGCATCGGTCAAAACGGTCTTGGAACTGTCCACTTGTCGGTGGAAATCGACAAGCTCCACCTCGCCAAGGAGCGTGGCAGTGGCGGCCAGAAAGGCACCCATCGCAGCAGGCAAGTTGAGGAAAGTGAATCTGATCATGAACAGCGCATTCTCTCCGCGTCGGCTCTGGGCAATCTACTCCTTTAGTCGGAAATAGCCGGACCCGTTGGTGGCTGACAGTGTCATCTGAAATCGATTCCCAGATTGCACTGGCTTGGCAGCTACACCAAGCCAGGGGCTCAGGAGAGTCGGGGCGGACTCAACGGTAAACCGGCCTCCCCACGCCGGCCAGGACAGAAACAGAGCACTCTCCGAGACTGTGGCCTGAAGTGATGGAAGGGCAACAGTTGCCCATTGGTTAGTGGCGTTCAGCAGGCCCGTCAGATCAGTGCGCACGAGCGGCGTGACGTCCCGAGCGACGACACTGAGATTCGTGATGGACGGGTCGTCCAAAAAGAAGGAGTTGCTGCTGGCTACAATTTGGCTGGATCGGTTGGTGAACCATTCGAAGCGGATGTCATGCGTCGATGGAGTCGGCGCAGCTAGGGAGAAAGCGACCCCATGTGTGGGGTCAAAAGAGACGGGACCGCTCGGCTCAGGCGAGGAGGAAAGTATGATCGGGACCAAACCATAGATCGATCGGACCAAGGTCTCGGCGCAGACCTCGCAATAGGGTAACCCGACGGTTCGCATGCAGCAAAATGCTTTGGGACGATACCAGCCGAACTCGTGATAGTGCGCGCCTTCGAACAGGCCAATGTCTACCCCGTTCGTCGGAGGGGTAGGAATCGGCGTGGTGTCCTTGATCCATGCTCGCCATTTGATCAAGGCGCGATTGGTCTGAGTGGTCGTGTTTGGCTCCTCGGTGTCTGGATATCCCGGGTAGGCGTCCCCGTACTCATCGCCCAGCTTCCCGAGGGTATGCCCGGTTTCGTGCATGACGATGTTGCGGGAGGCAGAATGGAGAGAGGCCACGAGCACGTCGCCGCCGCCGCCGCCGTACTCGGTGTCATTGACCAGAATGGCGGCCAAATCGTAGGCGGGAGCCAGGGCTTCGAGCAGAGAGTAAACTTTGCCAAGCCCGTCGTCGTAATTCGTGTCCAGGTCGTTGGGTGGAATTGTGAGCAACTTTTCAATTCCGTAGCTGCCAAAGGTGCTGTGAAAATAGGTGTCTCTCAGGATATGATCGGCTGGGTGACTGGAGCCGGATTCCGCCGAAGCCACTTCAACGGCGTAGAAATTGAAATAATTTGAGTATTCGTTAAAGGGGGGAAAAGTGAGGAAGAAATCGCGAGAGCTCCGCGCATCGCTCTCAAACTTCGCGAGTTGATCCGCAGTGTAACCTTCAGACAGGAACACAACGTTGAGATGATTGCTGTCGGAGCCGTTGTTCAGCAGAGTCTTCAGCACTGCTTGGGCGTTGCCTGGTGAGGCCGCCGATTGCAGCCACGCCAAAACGCCGAGGAACTGGACAACGGTCTTCACCGGCCTTCCGCTCGAAGCTCGAAACGGCCCAGAAGGCGCGGCTCAGGGAGCAGGCGCGCGGCGGGCAAGGAGTTGGTTTGGGCCTCGACCAGTGCGACAGCATGGATCGAGACCTGACGCGCCTGGGGATGGAAAGGGGCGCGGATCATCAGATGAGCCAGGGGATTCCGTACCCACATTACACCAAGCGCGCCAGAGCGCTCATCCACCGGGTACTCCAGTCGTCGCCAAGTGGGATCGTTGAGGCGGGTTTGCCAAAGCGCCCGTCCGGAGGCGTCTTCGAGCTGAACACGCAACTGGCCGTGCTCGTCAGCAGAGGCGAGAGGTTGCTTGAGTGTTCCTGGGACGGCGGATTGCTCGACCAATCGCCATGACCCGTTTGCGTCCGAGGCGAGGTGCAGGAAAAGGATCTGGGGCTGGGAATTAGTCTGGGCCAGCGCCGAGAAACTGGCCAAAACCCATACCGAAGCGATTAGGACGCCCTTCAGAGCCCCCGCAAGTCCGGCTACGCATTCGCCAGTCGTGACGCGGTCAAGGCGAGCGGGGCAACCCGTCCTTCTGTTAGCCAAGAGCATGGCCCAATCTATCACAGTCTTCCTCGGGCGAAAGGCCGAAGAGGCTGACAGGACCCTGTGCGCAAGCCGGGGGCGATCGTAACAGGCCTCGATCCTAAGCGACCGATCTCGGACCGCACCGCCTTGACAAGCGGAGGTCGCTGCGTCCCGGCTTGATGTCTTGGCGTGAGTCGGAGGCAAGTCCGATCCTCCTAATTATCCTCGGCTACGCAGTAAAGAAAGCGCTCGCCGCGGAGATAGATCTCCCGGTCCACCAGTGCCGGCGAGGCGCTGAAGGAGTCGTCTAGGTGGTTAACGGCTAGAACAGCCATGTCGCCACCGTGCCGCAGGACCACGGTCACGCCGTCGCGGGCGGCAACGTAAATGCGACCTGCCGCACCCACGGGCGAGGCAAAGATATAGTCGTGGATCCCATCAAGACGTACCAATTCACCACGGCGCCGACCCGTCGCTGGATCGAGGCGGGAGAGAATGTTCTGATTGTGGTTGAGGAAGTAAAGGGTGTCGTCGTAGAGCAGCGGCGTTGAGACGTACGGCGTCGCGCTTCGCAGGCGCCACAGAACATTGGTCGTGCGGGTGACGTCCCCGTTAGCGCCCGCCAAACTGATTGCGCCCATGGCCTGTTGGTAGTAGCTGTTGCCTGCGATCACGATCCCGTGCCAGCAAACCGGGGACGACACTACGTTGTCCGTTAGCCCTGCGCATTCCCAGATCTGCGCACCGGTAGTCAGATCGTAGCCTCGGACCCGCTTCGTCGCGCTCACTACCACCTGCGGCTTGCCCGCTGATTCTACTACCAGGGGCGTGGACCAGGAGGTCTTTTCATCGCGCGGGGTCTTCCAGCGCTGCTGGCCGGTCCGCTTGTCGAAGGCGTAGAGGAACGACTCACCTTCGTGATCCCAGTTGAGAATGAGAAGATCACCGGATAGCACCGGCGAGCTACCTTCGCCGTGCGCGTGCAATGTGTGCATTTGTCCGAGATCCTTCTGCCACCGCACCTCGCCGTTGGCATCCAAGCAATAGAGGCCGCGGGAACCGAAGGGTGCATAAATCAATGTGCCGTCGGTGACGGGTGACCCGGAGGCCGGGCTGCCGGTCTCATGTCCACCTTCGTGCGGCCATTCCTCATGAACCACGCGCTTCCACAAGGCGCGACCATCCTGTCGGCTTATGGTTAACACGGCGTACTGAAACCGATGCGTAACCGCTACGCTATCGTGCACGCCAGGAGCGGAGTCAAAAACTGGCTTTTGGGCCTCGCCGACCGGTTCGGCCGTCATGAGATACACGCGGTCACCAAAGACAATGGGAGAAGAATGCGCTTTGCCCCGCAACGGAATCTTCCAGCGGATGTGGCTCTGTTCGCTCCACTGCACCGGCGGATTGGCTTGGGGCGCGAACCCATTTGCCAAGGGGCCGCGCCATTGGGGCCAGTAGTTCGTTGCCCCAGAGCCGGCCGTCGCGTCAACCCCTCCTGCCAGTGGCTGGCTTAGCGCCAAAGCCAGAAGCACGAATGGTCGCGTAAACATGCGCAGGGAGCAGACGCACAAGGGACGCTGGAGCCGCAAGGGCCTGGACGGCATAAGGAGCATCTAGCACGGCTCTGACCTGAAGTCGAACCCAGGTTGCTGAAGCCGCAACGGAGGTGATGGTTCGGACCCCGGCACAACGAGCGGAATCGGGTTCGATCGCCGTGCCGACGTGTTCTGAGCGGGAGAACTCATTATGGAAGGCTATTCCGCCTCGACGTTACGGAGGTGGAAGCGTTTGATGAACAGATGCTCATCCTTCAGACTCTGTCCGTGCCCATCCAGGATCTCTAGACACACCTGCACAGGGCCCGACCTCGGCAAGTGGCGAACTGCCTCCGTGACGTCTAGCGAGAGCGTGATCGGGGCGAGTTGGCGTCCCTCGAGTGGTCCCTCACCGTAGGTGTAAAGGTTCCCCGCCAGAATCAGCCGCGATGAACGGGACGAGAGGGAGAGGCGCAAAACTCGTGAGCATGCTGTCTTTTCGACCCCTTCGAGGACAATTTCGACGATATCTTTGCCCGCGGCGTCCAAAGCGCTTGCGTCAAAACTGGCGATTTGTTCCCCGGAGCGAACGGTGCGGTTTATCGAGGCACAGGCAATTTCCACGCTCCAACCTAATATCGAATCATCGCTTCGCAACCGTCGGCGTCAGAGTCTGCCAGTTGGCCGGCGATACGTGCGATGGTCTCCTCGCTGAAAATGAGGCTGTCTTCCTCGATTTTTCCGGCACCCGGCCGTCCCAGGCCCTAAGGGGCTCACACGGCATTTAGGGTCATCATTTCGAACGAGAAAGCGTCCGCTGACAGCTTTTTGCCCTTGGGATCGACCAGAACGAGCTCAACGTCCAACTTGCCGTTTGCGCTGCGGGCTTTGGCCTTCCGGACCGCCTCGGTCACATCCAAGGTCATCCGCCTAGGCGTGAGGTGATGCTCTGGCCGGAGCACCGCAAAATGGGACGCATCTTCAGGAACTTCTGGAACTTTGCAGTGGCCGGGATCGCCCGTGCAACCTCCGTGCCCGAAGGTAAAAAGAGACCCTGCATAGCGTGAATTGCCTTGGGTCGGCGTTTTCGGAGTCGGATTCGCCTGGTTAAAAAAAACGCGAACCTCGAAGGAATCAGAAGGAATCTCCGTCTTCACGAAGTGCAGCTCCGCGAGTTCAAGGTCCTCGGGGACATCGGCAAGGCTAAAGGCCGCCACCTTCGCCGGCATCGGCTTGCCTTGCTCGAGCGTCAAAGCCCGAGCGGAAGGGACAACGCGCGCGCCCTCGGGCGCGTAGCGGTACCCGAGGGTCTTGTAGTTCCACACGTCGTCGGTCTTCTTGTTGAATGGAGCCAGCACCTGGCCGGCAATTGCAGTGGAAATGGGTGCACTAGTCTGGTCTTGCCAATCGCAGAACAGTTTCTCGATGAAACAATGGTGCACCCAAAACACTGGATCGAAGGCCGCATAGGAGACCACGCCCATGGTACCACCCACCCATCCATGCACGCTATTGTGCGGCTGTTCGATTTGGGGGCAGAAGCGGTCGTAACTCTTTGCGCGATTGGCGCGATGGACCATGCCCGGCAGGACGTGCAGACCAGAAATGGGGCCGGGGGTCCGGGAGGTCTCAACGAGCTTATCGGTGTTCTTAAAAGTGATGCCCGCTTTGTAAAGCGGATTCGGAACCTCCTTCTTGGTGGCTGGGTCGGTATAGGTTTGATCTGTGAATATGGCTGGGATCCCTTCCTTCTGTGCTCGCTTCGAGGTCCAATCCCAGTACGGCAAGGAAAGCCCAGTGCCTGGTGAGCGGGCCTGCAATCCCTGTTCGAACATCAGGACATAGGGCCGATGCCAGATTAGAAACAACGGATTGCCGTGCGGGCAATAATATTGATTCAGCCCATGGATGCTGGCGAGGTACTGATATCCACGATTATCGCTGATGCCTTGCAGAGCGGCGAAGGCTTTCCGAAGCGTGAGCACCTCTTCATCGGAGAGATCGTATACGCTTTTGCGCACCGTCACATTCCGAGTGGCCTCGATCGGATTGAGAAATGTCGAATGCGGAGTAGTGATTGCTGTTTGAATCATAATGGTGGTTAGTTTTCAGCCTTCGGCAGTGAAAATCGTTGTGGATCAGTCCTTGGATGTGACCTGTGCCCGGGGCCGGTGGACAGGGTTGCAGGTTTCATTGGCAATCCGAACTGACAAGCGCGCATGCTTTCCGCGCGGCCGCGCAGTGGGTCAGGCTATCTATGCAACCAGCGCAAAAAAACAGGAGTCCAGATGCACGCAAGGCTGCAGAGTCATATCCAAAACGGCTCGCCAAAATGGCCGCAAAACCAGCCAGCCCCAGCCAAAACCCGGTCAGTCGACCAAAACGGATTCCAACGCGGAGCATTTTCACCAGGACTAACAGTCCTGAAACAATCAACAAGGAACTGCTCCAGCGTGCAACCGCCAGCGTGTCAACGCCGAAGGCGGCAGCAAATCCGAGATAGAGACCCACGCAGAGAGGGCACTTGGGCAGAAGAGCCAGGGCGATCAAGGGGAACGTTTGAGTTCCCAGCGCAAGCCAGTTTCGATGCGGGTTGGATGACGGTATCGACTTCATGGCATCTCTCCGAACAGCCACAGAAGTGCCTCAAGGTTTCCTCTTTGAAAGAGGCTTTGGAGACGTCGGTGAGCCGATCAGGAGTGTTACTAAGGGGGAGTATTAAGCCTGAAATTGGCGTGTCAAGCTACATTCGCTTGAAGGCGCGCATCAACTCATGCACAAGCAGCGAGGCCCGAGAAGCACGGTTGATTAAATCCGTTCCCAGAGGCGCTTTTTGGGCCCCCGTCGCTGTCGTCGCGGATGGTTCATCATCCTCAGCCGAATCATCGCCCCCGCGTGGTCCGTCCAGCAGGGGTGGACGCTCCGAGTGAGGGTTTAAGGCGGGAAGCGATCTCTTCACGTGTCGCTTTGCTGGCGACCAGACACTCAGTTTCCAGCCGTTGATAGAGTTCGAGGAGGCGCGCCCCGGTCTCAGTCAACCGCGCACCGCCGCGCGATTGGCCACCCCGCGTGGTGCGGACGACAGGCTTTCGAAAACACTGGTTCATCGTCTGGAGCAGCGACCACGCCCGCATGTACGACATTCCCATACGCCGTGCTGCTTCGGCGATGGAATCGGTCTCGCGGATCAGCCACAGCAATTCCGCCTTCCCCGGCCCCAACGCGATGTGTTTGTCGAACAGGATGCGAAGCTGGAGCCGTAAGGGGAGAACCGGGGCCGACTGGGGATTCATATTGAAGGGATGGTAACCAGAGATTGGCGGAAAACCCAAATGGAAAGCAGCGCCTAGTGCGGCGAATGCCCCCCTGATCACAGGGGGGGGGTTAGCGGTGAGTAAGCGCAGGCCCACGAGAGCAGCCTGCGCTTCGTTTGATCGCTAATCTGTAAGGAGGTACCGGCATTGGATGTGGAGGGGTTCCCACTCTGAAGTTCCCTACCGGTCGCCCGTTGCTAACTTACTGGAACCAGTGAAACGCGTTCTCCTCTGCTGTTCCTCGTGACTCCTTGGGCATGGGGATCGAGGGTAAGGACACCGTCCACCGAGAAGGCATATTGGTGATACCCGTGGCGGAGCTCGACCAGAAGCAACCAAGCCCCGTCGGGCATCCTCTTCATGGGGTTGGCGGCCGGGTCCCAATCGTTGAAATCGCCAATGACGCTCACGGAACGGGCCTGGGGGGCATGACAGATGAAGTTCACTCCGCGAAGCGTCTTCTTCGCTCCAGGAACCTTGAGGGGCCCGTACGAATTCATTGGCATAGGTTCTGCAAGATGAGCACGGCCGCCCGCCGCACTTCCTCTGATTGCTGTTCGAGGACACGATATCGCTCCGCCCAACCATCCCGGCCTTGGTTGCGCTCGCGCCAGAGAGTCTTCAACACACGCTCCGTTCGGTCGATTTGTTGCATCACTGAGGCTAAAGACTCTTTTCCCTGCGGCAGATCTGAGATATTGCCCACGAAAAACCGGCTGATCTGGCCATTGCTAGCCACCGCCCTGAGCAACATCACCATTGTTTGTTCGTAAGGATACCAGCGCTCGCACAGCACAGCTTGCAGAAACGCGTGCCGGACGGCGAAAAACTCGGACCGAGGCCGCTCGGTGTACCGCCGGATTTCCCGCGCCTCGTCCGGAAACCAGGTGTAGAGCAGGGCGAAGGTGCCGTAGGTATCGATCAGCTGCTTGGAGTTGCAATGGTCGGTCTCGATCTCACCGATGCAAAGGTCGTTTCTGAGTTCGAGCACGATCTGCGGGAGGTCATGCAGCCTTCCGAGCACGTCTTTGCCGACGGCGGTTCCGTAGTTGAAATCGCCTGGGATAAGCCAATAAACATCGCCTGGTTCCCCGCGTTCGAAGGCCATGCCCAACCCTGAGTACCACATTTGGCACGTGTCAACGCACCAGGCGTCCAGAATGTCCGAATACTTGGCCACGGTTCCCTTACGGAACTCGATGAAAGGCTTACTACTCTCCATGGCATAGCAGGTCTTCCGATCCACGACGGTAATTGGGCGTGCGTATTGGTCTCGGCTCGCATCCAGGGCGGCGACCATCCGGAACAGCTCCTCCAGGTCGGAGAAATCGCCTGGTTGTCGGTAGGGATAAATGACGACGGGATGGATCTTATTCCGCCTAGGTGCTGCCAGATCTTTGGCGGGAGCCTTGGATTGGCTTTTCTGGGTGGTTCCTGCGGTTGTGTTCATGTGCAGCTGTGGTTGGTGCGGAACTCGAACCCACGGTTTCGCCTGCGGCAGGAAACCAAACGTACAAGCGAATCTCTTCCTGGATTACAGGCATGTCGCAAAGCTCCGCTGTTAACTGGAGAATACCAGCTACGGGCGGTGAAAGACAACTTCAAACAGTGTTGGGCAACGAGGAGTTTGGCCCGGCCTCAAGCCTGTGAAGCCGCGCGATGGCTGCCGACCATATACAAATTGAGTCCATCGCAGCCGACTCACTCAAGGCGAGCGAGCGGTCGAGGCCGAATCGAGGAGTTTTAGAGCATCGACGTTCACCCAGGATTGCTCCGGAAACCCGCGGCCCCATTCCGCTGGAGTTACGTCGTACGCTTCGTGCCAGCCCGGAGTTTCGCACCAGTCGAGGAATTTCCGCACGGTCGTGCGCATGGTGGAAGACGCGCCGTGATCCAGAAGGGCTTTAGTGATAGACGCGTCTCGCTGGCGGCCGGTGGCGCAGGCGCAGCTCACAACGGCATTGAAGAGCGGGGTATGTCCGCCGAAGCCGTCGGCGTCAATCGTGGCGCGGGCGTTCACATCCGCGCCGCGCGCGAGAAGGAATTGGAGAATCTCCTGCTCGTCGAAGTCGATGGCGAGGTGCAGCAAGGTTGTGCCGGCCAAGGGTGTGCCGTGCAGGCCCGACCGTCCATCGCCCGCGCACCCCAATTCCGGAGGGTAAACCTCCTGGTAGCTGAATCGGCGATTAAGCAGGCTTGGGTCGCGGCGCAGATGATCCTCTAAACGATCGAGGCGACCGAAGTGAAACGCCGTGATGGGTGTGTCCGGAAAGACGTAGCCCCGCCCTGCCAACAGTTCCAGAATCCCGTGCTTGTCCTGGGGGTTGCGGCAATAGGTTTCGACCACCATCGCCAGCGGCGCGAGCGGGTTGCCGCGTTCGTCAGTAAAAGGGGCGTTCAAATCGGCCAGGAATCGTAGCCCTGACAGATTGAGCGTTTCGCATCCTCCCATGACGATGCCCGGAACGAGCTTGGCACCGTGCTCGTAGAGCCAGTTTGCGCAATCGAGTCTCCCCTGGAGCAGGGCACGCTCGAAGGCATGCTGAAAGTCGCGGGCACCGAGAGGCGCGATCGCTTTGATGACCTCGAGCCTGCCGAGATTCGCCGCGTGGCTCATTGGCGGCCCCCAGTTGCCGCTACGAACCGGCACGTGGAGCAGTTTTGGATTTACGCGAAGCAGCCGCACTACCTCGTCCGGGTCATCGGCGCGAATTGCTGCATCCAGAGCGCCAGCCTCGGTGTTCGAGCTAACTCGCTCCTTGAGTTCGGCCCAGTGCGAGAAGCCATATTCCCGGGCGATGACCAACTGAGCGTCGCACAAACGGAGCCCTGCGGCCATAATCGCAGGATTGTCAGCAGCGTCGAATTTTGGATGCCGCCGCCGAACCCGGTCGAGCGCTTCGGCTTGCTGAGCCCGGCATTGCTTCAGCAAATCCCGAGCCTCGCGTTTGGGGACGTCAAGATGGGGCTGCTTAGGGAGTCCTCGTGATACCGTCGTCATAACCTTTCTTCTCATGTTGCGCCCGTGAGTCCGCAATATCCGGGCAAGAAGTCAGGTTTATTATTTGCCTACGCAATCCGGTGGGCTTCGCCCATTTCCGCGGACGGGATGCTTCCGGTCAGCCAGAAAATACTGGAGCAGACTCACACGCCGCGCAAGGGGGAACCACGCCGATCCTCCAGGATTTTTGACACCTCGGCCGCAGGAAGCAACGTTGCTGGCATGAGAGGGATGGTTTGGCCGTTCCGCCAGATCTGTCGGTAGGCTGCGACCGAACAGTACAGCCGAGCGGAGTGGTCAGCTCCGTAGTATCTGTTGTTGGATGATCTTGACTATGGCGGGCCTCCGTCCGAGTGCATTCAAGCGGTGACGGATGCCCGCTGGCAACTGGGGCTTTCTAGCGAAGGGAGTCCCTGATATGAATTGGGGGCACAAATGGCCAGCAGCCGTGAAATCCATTCGTCGAGCCCACCGTCAGAAGTCGCCTTTTCCTACCAGCAGACTCTCCCTCCGGCGCCAAGGCGGCTGAACGCGGGCCCACTCAATCTGCTGTTTGATTACGAGACAGGATCGATTCGCCGCGTTTGCTACGGACAGCGCGAGGTGGTCCGGCAGTGTTATGGCGCGGTGCGGGACCGACATTGGGGAACTATCTACCCTGTATTGAAGGACGTTAGCGTGCGGCAGCTACCCGATGGAGGATTCGAGATTACCTTCACCGCAACTTGCCAAAAGGAGGAGCTTCATTATCTCTGGGCTGCACGCATCCAGGGTGATGCACGGCGCGTCCGATTCGAGTTTAATGGCGAGGCGCAGAGCGATTTCTTAAGTAATCGGATCGGATTGTGTCTACTTCATCCGATTCTGGAATGCGCCGGAAGTCCCTGCGAAATCGAGCATTTTGATGGAACCGTAGAGCCGTCGTTGTTCCCTCAACTGATCTCCCCTGCCCAGCCTTTCCGGGAGATCCGCGCCATCCGGCACCGAGTCGTGGACGGAATGGAAATCGAGGCGAGGTTTGAGGGAGAGGTGTTCGAGACAGAAGACCAGCGGAACTGGACCGACGCGTCCTTCAAGACCTACGCTCCGCCGCTCGAAAGGCCCTTTCCGGTCCAGGTCAGGAAAGGGGATCGGGCCCACCAATCTGTAACGCTAACCTGGATGGAGCGGACTCAGGTCGGAGGTTCACGAGAGGCCGCTCCGGACAGAATCGTTAGGAACATCGGTCACAGAACCCTCCGAATCGACTGGGAACGCCTTCGTCCCAAACCAGCAGTCGGGTTCGGGCTGCCGAGGGAACAGATCCACAGCGAGGCAGCGATCAAGAGAATGCGCGCGCTTTACCCCGCGCACTTGCGTGTGGATTGTCACTTGGAGGATGCAGACTGGTCGGAGCGATTGCAGGCAGGTGAAACGCCAGCCCTTGCTCTCGGCGCGACGCTGCACATCGCGGTGTTCCTCGCGGCAGACGGCGACTCAGAGCTATGGGCGCTACGCGACGCGTGCCGACGGGTCAAGGCGCCGATTGGCTTGTGGCTGATCTTTCACCGATTGGAGAAATCCACGTCTCGGCGATGGGTCCAACTGGCACGAGAGATCCTGAGGGAGGTTGCGCCTGGAGCCGGTTTTGCGGCCGGAACCAACGAGAATTTCGCTGAACTCAACCGCGAACGGCCGCCGATGACCTCTGACTGGCTACCGTGCTTTTCGCTCAACCCGCAGGGGCACGCTGCGGACTCGATGACGCTGATCGAAAACCTCTCCGCCCAAGGAGAAACGATCAGGACAGCACGGACATTCTCCACCCAGCCGGTGGTTGTATCGCCAGTGACCTTGCTTCCGCGCAGCAACCCGGGATCGATCGGCGCTTCAGGCACAGTCACCCAGCCGCCTGCGGACCCGCGACAGGGCTCTCTTTTTGCGGCCGCGTGGACTCTGGGCAGCATTTCGGCTCTGTTGTCCTCGGACGGGTTACACAGCGTCACCTATTTCGAGACGATCGGTGCCCGCGGAGTGATCCCGGCAGGCCAGGACGATCGAGTTTTTCCGAGCTACCATGTTTTCGCCGGTCTAGCAGAAATCGACTGGTTGGCAGAAATGGAACAGGCGCACTCCTCAAAAACGGAGATAGCCGCCCTGGCCGGCGTCGACAAACACGGAAACCGCTTGGTCTGGCTCGCCAATCTCACTCCTGAGCAAATCGAGTTCAGCGTGGAATGCAAGGGCATGGAGCGAGGAGCGTTGGTTAGAAGGATCGACGAGCGGAACGTGATAGAAAGCTCGCGGGATCCGGAGAAATGGTGGCAGCAAGGATCCGATGAGATTCTTGATCAGGCTGCCCACAAGATAGCTATACCTCAATACGGCTTGGTTAGATTAGCCGCATGGTCCCCGAAGAAGGTTCCATGAAAGGATGGCAGGAACTGCTGAGGGTGGCGGGACGGTTGCACTTCGAACCACACGATATCGCCGCGCAACTCGACGCCCAAGGGCATTACGCGGTCGAACTCGATGAGGAGTTCCCGCTTCTCATCAAATTCTTCCATTATTCATCGCGCTGTCATACGCCTGGGGCGACCTGGCACAAACGGCTGGAGCTATTTCTGCCGCTTGATGGGACAGCGCGATTCCGCATGGGCGAGCAGGAGGTCGAGCTCAGGAAGGGAGATTTGCTAGTGGTGGACAATCTGAAGCTGCATCAGGTCGTCGATTTTCCGGGATTTGACACTCGAGTGGTGGTCATCAGCTTTCTGCCCGAATTCGTTTACAGCCTGGGCTCGCCCTCGCACGATTATGTCTTTCTCCTGCCCTTTTATTCCAAATTGGAGCGCCGCCCGCATGTCCTCCGATCGGGTACTCCACTAGCCCAGCAATCCTACGGCGCAATGGCGAAACTGTTGGCTAGCTATTGCAGCAGCGCGAACGAACCTTTTTATCGAACTGGCTGCAAAGTCTTCCTATTGGAGTTGCTCTACCGATTAGCCATGAACTTCAAGGCTTCGGAGGTTCTGAAATGGCAGTTCATGAAGCAGCAACAGTCTTCGTTGCGCCTAAAGAAATTATTTGAGCACATTAGCTCCCACCCCACCGAGCGGTTGTCTATCCACTATGCCGCCCGGATCTCGGGCATGAACCCGCCCCAATTCATGAAGACCTTCAAGAAGGTGGCCGGGATGACCTTGGTGGCGTACCTGAATCACGTGCGCCTGCGCAACGCAGCCCATCTGCTACGCGAGACCGATCGTTCCATTGCTGAGATCGCGAGTTCCAGCGGCTTCGCCGATCAGAGTTACTTTGACCGCCGTTTCAAACGCGCGTTTGGGCGTACTCCCACGCAATTTCGCGCCATGAATCTGGCAGGCTCAAGCGAATCCCTCTAAGATCAGGTGCTTTCGATGCAGTCCACCGAGGACAACGGTTAAAATCGTCCAAGAATTTGCTCGGAGTTGTCCTAGTCGTTGGCCGCGAAGTGCACCATGCTCGGCGGTAATGAAATCCTTCGCCGTTCTGGCCACACTTGCCGCAGTCACCTGCCTTGCCCAGGCTGCAGCACCACGGCTGAAAGTGTCTGAAAACGGGCATTTCCTCGTTCAAGAGGACAACAAGCCGTTTTTCTACCTCGGTGATACAGCCTGGGAATTATTCCATCGATTGACCCGTGAAGAGGCCGCCAAGTATCTGGAGGACCGTTCGAAAAAGGGCTTTACTGTGATACAAGCGGTGGCGATCGCAGAACTCGGCGGTCATGCTGACCCAAACGCATATGGTGATTTGCCCCTCATTGACCTCGATCCTGCCAGACCTGCGGTTAAGGAAGGAGCTAACAACGACTACTGGGACCATGTTGATTACATCGTGAACAAGGCGGAGTCGCTGGGATTGTTCATTGGTCTTCTGCCGACCTGGGGCAGCGGCTGGCATGACAAGATAAAGGACGGCAGACCGCTTTTCACGGAAGCCAATGCGGCGTTCTACGGGGAGTGGCTAGGCAAGCGCTACAAGGATAAACCCATTATTTGGATTCTCGGCGGTGACCGCGCTATTGAGAACGAAGAACAGAAGGCAGTGCTTCGAGCGATGGCTCGAGGGCTTCGCCAAGGAGACGGGGGCACCCACCTCATCACACTCCACCCTGCGGGCGGCGAGGGATCCTCCACCTGGTTTCAGAACGACGACCGATGCTTGGACTTTAATATGCGCCAAAACGGGCATCAACCTGAGTTCACCGGCCGCTATGATAAAACCCATTCCGATTATGAACGAACCCCTGCAAAGCCGGTGATCGATGGTGAACCCATTTATGAGGATCATCCGGTATCCTTTAATCCGGACCACCTGGGGCACTCAGTGGCCGCGGATGTGCGGCGTCCTCTCTACTGGGACTTGTTCGGTGGCGCCTGTGGACACACCTACGGGCACCACTCGGTTTGGCAGATGTTCGATCCTAAAAAGCGCAAGCCCATCAACCGCCCGCTCATGCCATGGTTTGAAGCGATCGATCAACCCGGTGCAGCTCAAATGCAGTTTGGCCGACGCCTGATCGAATCGCGGCCATTCTTGACCCGAATCCCGGACGATTCCACAATCGTGCCCGAGGCAGCGCCAAGTTCCGTTCCCGGCGCCGGGACTCGGCGGTTCGTCGCGACGCGCGACACAGACGGCACCTTCGCCATGGTCTACGCGCCCGTGGGGCGAGCGTTCAAGGTGCGTATGGACAAAATCGGTGGCGCGACAGTAAAGGCCTGGTGGTTTAACCCGCGTGACGGTACTGCCAAAGCTATCGGGAGCTTTCCAAACAAAGGTGAACGGGAATTCCTTCCGCCCGACAAGGGCGAGTTGCTCGATTGGGTGCTCGTGCTCGACGATGCTTCGAAGAAGTATCCACCGCCTGGACAAAACGGAAAGCGATGATTGCCACTTGCTTCATGAAGGCGCTGGCTGGCCTGCTGGCGACAACAGCGCTTGTACCGGCGGAGAACTGGCCCGGGTTCCGTGGCCCGACTCGGCAAGGTATGTCGACGGAAACCGGGCTTTCACTGAGATGGAGCGCCACCGAGAATATTGCTTGGAGAACGGCAATTCCCGGCGAAGGCTGGTCTTCGCCAATTGTCTGGAACGACCGCGTCTTCCTCACCACGGCAACGGAGGACGGAGCGGGCTGCCACATTATCACGCTGGATTGCCTCACGGGGAAAATCGTCTGGGACAAAGAGGTCTTTAAACAAGTTCCCGGCCACAAGCAGCAGCGGAACGGTTACGCCACGCCGACTCCCTGCACTGACGGGGCGTGTGTTTACGCGGTGTTCGGAGACGGCAGTTTTGCCGCGCTGGATTTCCAGGGAAAGATGGTTTGGTCGAATCGAGACTATCCCTTCTTCGGGGAGCACGGGCTTGGAACCTCACCAGTGCTATGGAAGGACCTCCTGATTATGACCCGCGATGGCAGCGGCCGGCCCCCAGACACCGGAGCCGGCTGGCATACGCCCTGGGATCAAGCGCGGATCATTGCCCTCGACACGCACACCGGGAAGCTTCGTTGGGAAGCGCACCGGGGTCTGTCGCGCATCGCGCACGTTGTTCCGAATATCTGGACCGCGCCCGACGGCCACCTGGAACTCGTCAGTGGCGCCGGCGACGTTGTGCAAGGATTCGATCCCAACTCTGGCGTACGGCTTTGGACCTCCAAGAACATCGGCGAAGGCGTGGTGCCCTCAATCGTTCTGGGACACGATTTGGCGTTCACCGCCGCCGGGTGGGGAGGGCGCGAATCGATTAAGGCGTTTCGTTCTGGTGGCAAGGGGGATCTCGGGGAGTCCAATTTGGTGTGGGAACAGAAAAAAGGTGTCTCGAAAATCCCGTCGTATCTTCTCCTGGAACCCTATCTTTACACGATCAACGAAGGAGGGGTTGCGATGTGCCTCAAAGCGGAGACAGGCGAAATCGTTTGGCAGGAGCGGGTGGGTGGGAACTTCTCCGCGTCGCCCGTCTGTGCGGAGGGTCACATCTATCTTCTCTCTGACCAGGGAGAGACAACCGTGATCGATGCTGGATCCGAGTTCAAGATCCTCGCGAAAAACGCGCTTAACGAAAAATGCCAGGCATCGATTGCGATTTCGAATGGCAGTCTGTTCATCCGCACGGAAGCGAACATGTATTGTATCAAGGCGAAATAGAAGGTGCATGAACGTCATAGACGGCCAACTCGACGACTGGTCAGGCGTCATCCCGCAGACCTCGGCCGCAGAGGTGCATACCAGCGAGACGGAGAAGGCTTATCTTCCATTCCTGAATTGGGATCGGCAAGGCGGCCGCGGGGCCGTTACGGCTTGGTTGGCCTATGATGAGAGGTTTTTCTATTTCGCCGCCAAGGTGCCAGACATGGACAATCTCCTCCGGTATGAAACCCGGGACGACAACGATTTTTTCTATCCCACAAAAGTTCTCAGTAAGGGCCGGGAGCAAGAATGGCCGGCAGGTGTTCGCCACTTCTCCTATCGCAAGGACTTCGACATCCCCTCGGCCAACGGCAAGCATAATGTCCAGATCGCATTCAATGTTATCCCACCCGAAAGGAAAGATCACCTGCAGTTTCCCCCGGGCACGATGCCCCGCTTTTGCGCCTACTTTGATACCGATTACGAATTCGCGCTCAACAAGGTAGGTGAGGACTATGGCGGCGGGACGGAGATCTTCTGTCTCCAACGGCCTGGAATGATGCGCAAGCACTTCTTTCCACGCCAGCCGAAGGCGCCGATCGATGGTGGCCCGGTGAAGGGGAATGCCAGGCTGGTGGTGAAAGGGAACGTCGTCGAGTGCAGAATTCCATGGACGGAGTTGCCGGAGGTGAAAGCAAGGATCAAGTCCGGACAGACGGTGAAGTTCAGTTTTCGTGTCAATAATGGAGGTGGTGCGCTTGAACTAGCCGCAGGCCGGAGCGTATCCAAAGACAACCCGCTCTCGTTTCACAACGACTGGTCAACCCACTGGGCCAACGAGCTTGAGTTCGGCTTTGAAAAGTAGCCATGCCCGAAATGAAAGCGGCCAGGACCTTACTTAGAAGAAGAGACGATGCATGGCCGCGCGCGTTCCTTGCAGGTTTAACGCTCCGGTTCGCCCTAGCGGTTGTTTCCCACGCTGCTGATCCAGAACTGGACACGATTCATTATCGCACCACGTGGTTGGGCAACAGCTTCGGAGGTGGCCCCAAGTGGGTCCAGAATTTCAACGAACAAATGCAGGTACTGCCCGATGGAACGGTTTACCTGGCCAGCTTCTGGGACGAGGCTGGCCGCGAAGTTGGCATCTACCGAAACGGAGACGTCATCGGTAAACTCGAACATACCCACATGCGCGGCGGCTTCGCGGTGGCCGTGGGGAGCGGTTATGTTTGGTACGCGCACACCTGTGCTCGTGAGGATCAGCCAGCCGTCAAAGCGGGCGAAGCGCGATCCGACAAACCGATCTGCTATTTCGGAGTTTCCCGGTACACCTTGGATGGCAAGCCGGCCCCTTTCGACGGTGGTAAAACGCGCTTTGGCAACATGCTGGTTCTGCGGGAGGAACGCGACAACCATGCGCTAATCCCACGAGGACTCGCGGCAAACGACCGTTTCGTCGTCGTCGCCGACACGCCCAGAGATCGCGTGCTGGTGCTGGACTCTTCTACGCTTAAAGAGGTCAGAGAGGTTAGCATCCAGAAGCCCACGCGTGTTGCTCTTGGTCCCGACGGTGCCATCTGGGTATTGGGCGGAGGACATTTCGAAGTGCAGTCCGTCGATCCGCAGGCCCCGGCCGCCGAAGTGTTTCGCGTGATCGCAGCAGGTGAGCCAACCCAGGTGCATTTCCCTTTGCCCCTACACGCACAACCTTCAAGTCTTGCGTTCGACGATCAAGGGCGGTTACTGATGGCCGACCAAGGGCCAAACTCGCAGATTCTCATTTTCGACGTGAGCGCTCGGCCGCGGTTGGTCGGTACTTTCGGCGAAGAAGGCGGGATCTATTCGGGCTCCCATCCGGGAAGGACCGGACCTCGCCGGTTCGCTGGGCTGACCGGCGCTGCGACCGATTCTGCGGGGAATCTCTACGTGAGCTGTAATGTCCCCCGCGGCGGCACGGTCCTGCGCGGCTTTTCGCCTTCAAAGACCTTGCTATGGGAGTTGATGAATCTGGAATTCGTGGACGTGGGTGACGCGGACCCGGCCAGCGATGGGCACACGGTCTACACCGCGGATGGCAAGTATTCCTTTGATCCTGCAGCCCCGCCCGGGAAAGGCTGGAGCTGGGTAGCACAGACTTTGGACCCGTTCAAATACCCAGACGATCTGCGGTTGCACCTGCCGGTTCTGCAGTGCGGAACCGAAGTCCGGCGGCTGAGGGGGCGGTTATTTCTATGTCTGCGAGGGATGTGGCAGGGGGTACTGGGCTTGTATCGGGTCGACGGCGACATGGCTGTGCCCTGCTTAGTTCTGAGCAGCGGTCCACTCAAGGCCGAACATGGAGGCTGGCAACCCGCAGGCCAACCCAACCAAGGGCGGTTCTTTTGGCGGGACGCCAATGGGAATGGTCGGATGGAGGCGAGTGAGTACACACCAACCGACGGTCCCACAGGTGAGTACTGGGCGAGCAATGTGGACTCGAAAGGCGACATCTGGCAGGGAGGGCGCGACACCGGGATCTGGCACTGGCGCTTTGAGGGACTGGATATGCATGGAACGCCGCGATACAATCCGGTAGCAGTCCATTACCTCACCCCCGCACCGATCACCGATCTGCTGCGAGTCGAATACCTCCCCGAAACCGATACCATGTTTCTCACCGGACAGACGAAGGAGCACGAAATCACGGGCGGAGAATGGGGCACCGTTGGCACGGAGGTGATTTGCTATGACCACTGGAGTTCGAAGCCCAGTCCACGCTATCGAGCGGTGTTGCCCTACGAAAAGGGGAGCATTTGGGGGGAATCCTTTGCCTTGGCGGGCGACCTCTTTTTCATAGTGATCGGGAAGACGGCCGAGGTGCGCATCTACGCGAAAATCGATGGCCGCCCGCTCGGCACCATGAAACCCGGGCCCGAGGTCCACGCCGAGAGCGGATGGACGGACATTCGCGACGCCATCCGTGCGTTCCGCAGGAAAAGCGGAGACTACCTGGTTTTTGCTGAGGAGGACTGGAAAGGCAAATGTCTCGTTTATGAGATGGACGACCCTCTCCGAACTGGCCGGAGATAAGACTCGGCCCCGGCCTTGAACAAGGTCAAAAGAGCAACCTTACCGCTGCGCGCGCAGCCCGATGAAAGCAAGAACATGAACAAGAACAAACTGAACGTCGCCGTCGTTGGCTTAGGGTTTGGAGCGGAATTCATCCCGATTTACCAGCGTCATCCACACGCCAGGATGTACGCCGTCTGCCAGCGAACCCGCGAGAAGCTCGACGCCATCGGCGAAGCGTTTGGCGTGGAGAAGCGTTTTACAGATTATCGCGAATTGCTCAAGGACCCAGGCGTGGACGCCGTGCACATCAACTCGCCGATTCCTGACCATGCGTGGATGTCGATCGCCGCTTTGAAGGCCGGGAAACATGTGGCCTGTACCGTGCCCATGGCCACATCCATAAGCGATTGCAGGAAGATCGTTGAGCTACAAAAGGCAACCGGGCTGAAATACATGATGATGGAAACGGTAGTGTACGCCCGCGAGTTTCTATATATGAAGGAGCTCTGCGAGACCGGCGTGCTAGGCAAGATTCAATTCCTGCAGGCCACTCATCAGCAAGATATGGATGGCTGGCCTAACTATTGGCCCGGACTACCGCCGATGTGGTACGCGACGCACTGCGTCGGCCCAGTTTGCGGTCTGGCTAACGCCACCGCAGAATATGTCTCCTGTTTCGGATCCGGCACGATTCGCGACGACCTCATTGCAAAATACAACTCGCCATTCGCAGTCGAAACCACTCACATCAAGTTCAGGAACTCCGACCTCGGCGCGCGAATCTATCGTTCGCTCTCTGACGTGGCTCGACAGTACCGCGAGAGCATTGACATCTACGGCTCGAAAGTTTCGATCGAGTGGCCGCTAGTTGAGCACGATCCCTTGATCATGCACCGCGCGAAATTGCCCGAATCGAAGATTCCGAAGCAAGTCCGAGCGCCGGACTACGCCAAGCGCTTGCCCAAAGCCATCCAACGGTTCACCACCAAGGGGGTCTATGATCTCGCAACCAAGACGCATCTCAGCTTCACCCAAGGTGCCGGACATGGCGGCTCGCACCCGCATCTCGTGCATGAGTTTCTCACGGCGGTTCTGAAGAACCGGGAACCGTTTCCTAACGCCGCGCAGTCAGCCAACTGGACCTGCGTCGGACTCTGTGCGCACCAATCAGCACTTAAAGGTGGCGCAATAGTCAAACTGCCCGAGTTCACGTTTTGAGAGGAAAACGTAGACATCCGACCTGGGCTGTGCCGGTGAGTCTGGCCCTCTGAAGAACTTTGATGAAAACCAACCCGTTCCGAACGGCTGTGATCGCCGCCACCCTTGGTCTGGCTCTGACGGTCCAGAGTGCCGACCTCGCCGGCCATAAACTCCTGGTCACCTCCGTGCGCACAGGCGGCACCGAAGTGTTTATCGCGGATCCGCAAACGGGGGACATGTTCAATGTCACGCGTTCGCCAACATCGGAGGATCGTTATCCCTGCTGGTCTCCCGAGGGAAAACGCATCGCGTTCTGCTCCAACCGCAACAATTCGACCAACCTCTATGTTTGCCGCGCTGATGGCTCACACGTGATGCGTATCATCACTTCCACAGCGGTATGCTACATGCCCAGTTGGCAGAGGACGCCGCGGGGCGAACGCATTGTGCTCGGAATGCATGGGGTCAAACCCGAGATGGCTAGCGTGCGCCCCGACGGCAACGACCTGCGGATGCTGGGTCTCGGCCACGACCCGACGCTCTCGCCGAACGGCGAATTCATTTGTTTCACCGGGGAAGTTCCCGGCGGCGTAAGCGTGTTCGTGATGAACCAGGACGGCACCAGCAGACGCCGTGTGATTGAATCCACGAGCCACGTCGGAGCAACCTTCCCGAATTGGTCGCCCGATTCTAAACAGATCGTTTACTCCTTCCCGGTTGGGGAGGCCCTGGAGCTGTTCATCGTAAATCTGGATGGAACGAACAATCGTCAACTTACCAGGCTAGGCAGGGTTTGCACTCCAAGCGCTTGGTCCCCGGACGGCGCTTGGATTTCGTTTCGATTCACCGATGAGCGCTACTGGAGTAATCCCGAGCGCATGCTCAAGATCTATACCGAGCGGCCGCCGGACAAGCGCCCCGTTTGGGTGATCCGGCCCGACGGCACCGAGGCTCAAGTGATCGAGCCCCTGCGCTTTCAAATGGCCATCGATGGCAGCCGTGCTAACTGGAAACCTACCAAATGAAAGACCTCCGTTTCGCGATCATTGGAACCGGTTTCTGGGCACAATACCAGCTGGCGGCCTGGAACGAACTCCAGGGAGTCAAATGCGTGGCACTGTGCAATCGCACCAGAGCGAAGGCGGAACACCTCGCAACCCGTTTTGGCGTCCCAGCAGTTTATGACGATGCCAAGGAGCTGCTTGCGCGTGAGCAACTCGACTTCGTCGACATCATTACTGATGTGGGCACGCATGCTCAATTCGTCAGGCTCGCCGCCGAGTCCGGAACGCCGGTGATTTGCCAGAAGCCTATGGCGCCAACTTTGGCCGGCGCGAAGGAAATGGTTTCGATATGCGCCCACAACGGTATCTCTCTCGCTATCCATGAAAACTGGCGATGGCAAACTCCTATGCGCGAGCTGAAGGCGGCATTGGGCTCCGCTGTCATTGGCAGGGTCTTTCGCGGGCGAATCGACTACTGCAATAGCTTCCCGGTATTCGACAACCAGCCATTTCTCAAGACGCTCGATCAATTCATTCTCACGGATATAGGCAGCCACATTCTTGACACCGCGCGATTCCTCTTCGGAGAGGCGCACACGCTCTTCTGTCATACCCAGCGCGTCCATCACGACATCAAGGGCGAGGACGTCGCAACCGTGATGATGCACATGCATTCAGGCGCGACGGTAACCTGCAATATGAGCTATGCGAGTTGCGTGGAGCACGACCGTTTCCCTGAAACCTTCGTCTTTATCGAGGGCGAGAAGGGCTCAATCGAGCTCGCGCCTGACTTTTGGCTGAGAGTCACCACGAAAGACGGTACGCACGCGCGGCGCTGTCCCCCGCCATTTTACTCCTGGGCCGATGCCCGTTATGCGTTGGTCCATTCAAGCATTGTGGCGTGCAACTCTGACCTGCTGCGCGCCCTGCAGACGGGCGGTCCCGCTGAGACCAACGGCCAGGACAACTTGAAGACCGTCCAGCTCGTGTTCGCCGCCTACGATTCAGCCGCGAAAAACGAGATCATCATTTTGAACCCCTAATCCGACTACCAAGAAAAATGAAAACCCTGACACTGATTGGCGCGGGCGGCAAAATGGGCTGCCGCATTACCCGAAACGTTAAGAACTGCGGTTGGAAGGTCCACTATCTAGAGGTCAGCGCCGCGGGCATACAACGGCTGAAAGACCTCGGCGTAGACTGTTCGGAGCCCGCTCAGGCTTTGCCCGCTGCAGACGTTGCCATCTTTGCCGTACCCGACATCACAATCGAGGCGGTGACCCGAGAGATGGTGCCGCAGCTCAAGCCCGGTGCGCTAGTCATGCTTCTCGATCCCGCTGCGCCGCTCGATGGGAAAGTCGCCCAGCGCCAAGACCTCGGGTTTTTCCTCGCCCACCCGTGCCATCCCTCGGTGTTCAACTGGGAACCCACCGAAACCGCATTCCGCGATTTTTACGGCGGCCTCTCCGCGAAGCAGGCGGCTGTGTGCGCGCTGATGAGCGGCCAGGAGGGCTATTACGAGCTCGGGGTAGAGGTGACGAAACTAATCTACCATCCAGTAGTCCGTACTCACCGAGTCACCGTAGAGCAGATGGCGATTCTCGAGCCTGCTCTGGTGGAAACCCTGGCCCAAACCTGCATGGAGATCGTCAAGGAGGGCCACGACCGGGCCGTATCCAAGGGCGTTCCCCCCGAGGCGGTTCGGGACTTCGTGCTCGGTCATCTTCGCATCCAAATTGCTGTGCTGTTTGGCGAGGTCAACGGAACATTTTCCGATGCGGCCTACAAAATCAGCCGGCGCGCAAAGCCCGTGTTGTTCCGAGACGGCTGGCAAAAGATTTTCGAGATGAGCGACATCCGCGAGCAGGTGCGCGACATCACCAGCTCCAAAAATCAGACCCAATGAGACTCGGCCTCGGAAGCTACACCTTTGGATGGGCTGTAGGCGTGGAGGGCTATCCCCCCGGGCGGCCGCTGGACGAAAATGGGCTGCTGGACAAGGTGCGAAGGGCGGGCTTGAGTGTGCTGCAGATCGGAGACAACCTTCCTCTCCATCTGTTCGGGATGAATCGTTTGCAGGACCTCGCCGGGCGTGCCACGAGAGAAGGGATTCAACTCGAAATCGGAGCGCGCCGTTTGACGCCAGAACGCGTGAGCGAATACGTCGGCATCGCGCGACATGTCGGTGCCCGCCTTATCCGTTTCGTCATTGACGATACAGACTACCATCCAGATCCTGACACGGTGACCGGGGTTTTACGCGAGAGTGCCGCTCTCCTCGGCGATCTTACGCTAGCCATCGAAAACCACGACCGCTTCCCCGCAGCTACCTTTCGCTCGATGATCGAGGCCACGGGGGATGATCGCATCGGGGTTTGCCTGGACACCGCGAACTCTCTCGGAGCAGGAGAAGGGATTAGCGCGGTTGCCAGCGTCCTCGCACCCCTCACCGTGAATCTCCACCTCAAGGATTTTCGCGTCCAGCGGGTTCCTCACTTGATGGGCTTTGTGGTGTCGGGATGTCCCGCAGGTTGCGGCCTGATGGACTTGCCCCGCCTGTTGGAGGAACTTTCGCGCTTCGGCCGCTGCAAGACCGCCATCCTCGAACAATGGACCACTCCGGAACCCCAAATCGATCAAACCATCGCCAAGGAAGACACTTGGGCTTCCCAAAGCCTTCAGTATCTGGAACCCTTTTTCCATTGAACCAGTATTGTGAAAAACCAATCCCAATGCATCTTCTCCTTCCTCCTGCTCCTGGGCCTTGCGGCCTGTAGCAAGCCCAAGTCCACCACACCAGTCGGCGACTCCAAGCAGCTCACCGTGGGTGCAGCCTTCGAAACGTTGCAGACGGAGTATTGGGTCGCCGGTTTTGAAGCAGTCAGGACGGAACTCAAGAGCCGAAATATCAACATGCTGGAAGCCATCGCCGATGGCGATCCGAACCGTCAATTTCAGCAAGTGAAGAATTTTATCACTCGCAAGGTGGATGGGATCATTCTAGTGCCTAAGGACGCCAAGACGTGCATCCCCATGATTCGTGCGGCCAACGATGCGCAAATCCCGATCGTTCTGTTCAATCGCCCGGCGGACCGGAGCGACGTTCAGTCCACCGCTATCGTCGCGGATAACCGTAAGCTCACGCGCGAGACGGTGTCCTATATGATAGACCAAGCTCGCAAGATGGGGACGAAACACAAGGCCATGGTGGTCCTGGGTGACCTGGGCGACATCAACGCCATCGGGCGACGTGACGGATTCGAGGATGCCATCAAAGGAAATGAAGACGTGATCGAGGTGGCGGCTCGTGTGCCAAGCGAATGGAATCAGGAGAAAGCCCAAGCCGGTGTTGCCAACGGCCTGCAAGCCAATCCCGGAATCGACTTCATTTTTACGTCGTCGGACTTCCTGCTTCCCTCGATTACCTCCGCCCTCAAGGCCGCCGGGCGCTATCGAAGAACCGGGGACGCTGGCCACGTCATCCTTGGCGGATTTGACGGCGATGCCACAGCTTATCGGATGCTGGTGGAAGGCTATCTGGATGCAACCGGTGTGCAGGACGTCTATTTCGAAGCCCAGGCATCGGTGCAGGCATTGTTGGACCGGCGGAACGGCAAGCCGGTGAACGAACTCATCCTCGACCCGGGATTTGTCATTCACCAAGGGAACCTGAAAGAGAGATCCTCGCGAATGTGGGGGGCTCAGGTCAAAAAGTAGCGATTGAATCCCAGTCAGGGCATTACCTCCACGACGGTCGGACCTGCTAAAGGGAGATTCGTTAGCCTGCTCCGGGGCCTCCCATTTTCGGAGTACTTCGTGCTTCTGCTCACTTTGGCTCTTTTTCTGAGTCTGGCCCCCTTTGCGCCCGGGCTGGCGAGTGGTTCCAATATCCTCAATACGGCCAGTTATCTTCTGCCGCTCTTTGTCGCGGCTGTGGGCATGACGGTCGTCATGATCACGGGCGGCATCGATCTCTCGATCACTTCCATCATCGCATTAGCGAGCGTGACAGGGGCCAAAGTCATGACGACACACGGCGACGCGCTGCACACGGTCCTCGGCATCTTCATCATGCTCTCGCTTGGGGTGGCTCTGGGCGCGCTAAACGGGGCCATGGTCGCGCTCCTGCGCCTGCCGGCGTTCATGGTCACCTTAGCCTCAATGATGTTCCTGAGTGGATTTGCCATTTGGTCGACGCAGTCCAAGAACATCTATGATCTGCCCGCTTCATTTCTGGCGTTAGGCAAAGAGCTCCCGATCGCTCTCTCGATCGTGATGGTTCTGGCGCTTGGAGCCCATCTTTTTCTCCGCCGCACCGTCTATGGCCACTGGCTATACGCCGTCGGCCAAAACTCCATGGCCGCCAGAATCTCCGGAGTGCCTGTGGCCGGGGTGGTTATCGGCGCATATATGGCCTCAGGTTTTTGCGCGGCCCTTGCCTCGGTCATCCTCACCGGACGGTTGGAGACGGGCTCGCCCGTGCTCGGGCGGGAGATCCTGCTCGATATCGTCGGCGCGACCGTCGTGGGCGGAACGAGTCTCTTCGGCGGTAGAGGCAAGATCGCCTGGACCCTGTTCGGAGTCCTCTTCCTAGCCCTGCTCGACAACGCCCTGAATCTGCTGAACCTGTCGCAGTTCGCGATCACCATCGCCAAGGGTTTGGTCATTCTGCTGGCCGCAGTATTGGACTCAGCGCGCCAGCGCTTTTCCCGAGGGGCGCTATGACCTCCCCGCTCCTGGAGTTCTACGGTATTGAAAAGGCTTTCTTCGGCGTGAAGGTCCTCAAAGGGGTTAGCCTTGCGATGGGAAGACAAGCTGCACTTGGTCTGGTCGGCGAGAACGGCGCCGGCAAGTCGACCCTGATGAACATTTTGTCGGGCAATCTGGCGCCGGACGCGGGAGTCATCCGATTCGATGGCGGCGCATTTTCACCCAAGAGCCCGGCTGACGCCACGCGCCACGGGATTGCCTTTATCCATCAAGAACTGAACCTCTTTCCGAACCTCACCATCGCCGAGAATCTCTTTCTTACCAGTTTTCCGCGAATGCGTTCGATGCCGTTCATTGATCGGAACCTTACCTACAGCCGCACCCGCCATTGGCTGCTCGAAGTGGGGCTGTCGGCTTCGCCAGATCGTCTGGTCGGATCCCTCTCGGCCGGCGAACGGCAACTGGTCGAAATTGCCAAAGCACTGAGCATTGATGCGCGCTTGGTCATTTTCGATGAGCCGACCACTTCGTTAAGCGCCCGAGAAATCGACCACCTCTTCGCGCTCATCGGGCGCTTGCGGGCTCGGGGCATTGGCATGATCTACATCTCCCATGTTCTGGCGGAGGTGTTTCGGTTGTGCGCAGATATTGTCGTATTGCGAGACGGAGAGGTGGCGGCTTCCGGGCCGGCTGAGAGCTTTAGCCTCGAGAAACTCGTCTCGCACATGATTGGGCGCGCGGTAACCCAAGCTTTCCCCGAGCGGACCAGCGCACCATCGAATGCTCCGCTGTTGGAGGTGCGGAACCTCCGCCAGGCGGGGGAGATCTCTGAGATCTCCTTTACGCTCCACCGGGGAGAAGTGTTGGGCCTGGCAGGCCTGATGGGGGCCGGGCGGTCTGAACTCGCCAGGACTTTGTTCGGGTTGGATGCTTGCAGCCAAGGCACGGTCGCGATCGAAGGCAAAGAGCTCCACCGTTGGCGTCCTCGAGACTTAGTCGGGCAGGGAGTCGCCTTTCTGACCGAGGACCGTCAGGCCGAGGGCCTTTGCCTTGATGCCGCGGTCTCGGAGAATCTCGTCCTTGCGAGCCTGCGGGAGCACGGGCGCGGGCTGCTGCGCTGGATTGATGTTACATCGCTGGGCGGGGCCGTTGCCCGAGTTCGGGGAACCGTATCCCTGGACCCCAAGACACGCGACTCGCAACCCGTGCGCAGCCTGAGTGGCGGAAACCAGCAAAAGGTTGTCCTCGGCAAATGGCTCCTCCAGCGACCGCGTGTTCTCCTGCTCGATGAACCGACCCGCGGCATCGACGTTGGCGCCAAGTTTGAAATCTACCGCCTCATCCGTGAACTGGCCGAGAACGGCGCCGGGATTCTCCTGATTGCTTCTGAGTTGGAGGAATTGATCGGGCTGTGCGACCGGATCCTGGTAATGAGGAGTGGGGAAATTGTCGATGAGCTAGCCCGGCCGGAGTTCGATCGGACACGGATTATGCGCTCCGCGTTGGGTGTTTTGGAGAGAGAGGACGTGTGAACCGCATCAGTCCTCGGCTCCTGGGCTTCGCGCCGGCCCTGTTATTCCTGATCGTGCTCACCGTCTTCGGACTGCAATCGCACAGGTTCCTGGAGCCACGAAACCTGACGAACATCTTGGTCCAGGCGTCCTCTACCGGGATTGTCGCCGTGGGCATGACCTTCGTCCTGGTGACCGCGGGGGTCGATCTCTCAGTCGGAGCGATCATGTTTGTCGCCGCGGCGCTCGCGGGCAAAGCCGTACTAGCGGGCTTCTCGATGCCTGTGGTCCTGCTGGAGATGCTCATCACCGGGTCCGTGCTTGGTGCCATCAACGCTTTCTTGACCACCCGGGCTCGAGTCGCGCCCTTCATCGTCACACTTGCGATGTTGTTTGTTGGACGGGGTCTGGGCCTGTGGATTACGCAAACGCGGGCGATGAATCTGCCTGACGGTTTCCTGAGATTAGGGTCTGCAAGATGGTTTGGTTTACCGCTCCCCGCCTGGCTCTTCGCGGTGGTTCTAATCAGCGGACATCTGATTCTGACCCGCACGCCGTTTGGGCGGCAGGTGTTCGCCATCGGTCACAGCCGAGAGGCTGCGACAAGGGCAGGGATTCGAACTGGGAGCAACCTTGCGGCGGTGTATTTGATCAGCGGTCTTTGCGCCGCCCTCGCCGCGATGGTTTCCCTCGGCCAACTTGGGGCCGTGTCGCCTAAGTTTGGCGAAGGAAAGGAATTTGCTGCCATAGCCGCTGCGGTCTTAGGGGGCACGAGCCTGTTCGGGGGACGGGGAGGCGTCTTGCCAGGCACACTCCTTGGCACGCTCTTAATCCAAACGATCGAGAACGGCCTGGTGGTGATCAACGCCAATCCCTACCTCTATCCAATGGTGACGAGCACCGTGATCTTCATCGCTGTCTTGCTTGAAAGTCTCCGCAACCGCAGCCCGGCGCGATAGGGGCAAAGGAGAGCTGGGTGGTGTCTTCGACGCAAGTTGGTATGTCAGGCTGCGGCCTCGCCGAGTTCCAGAAATGACTGCCCGCATCAGCGCGCTAGCCCAATTGCTCGTCCGGTCGCAGGGAATGAATTTTCTCTTAGGCAGTGAGTCCAAGGGCCGTTTACCAGAATCCGGATAACCTTTAAATGGCCAAGGCGCGTGATGAGGACATTCTTCAAAAGCAGCGTTCTGCCCTGTGTGGCAGTGGCGGGTTCCTGCCCACAAGTCATTCCACAGCTCTCGGCTCAGTATGCAGAGAGCGCCGCTAGGCTGGAAATCGTGACCTCCAGATCTAAAGCCACCAACCCGGAGTTTAAATTCCCCCCGGCGCCAGCTCCTTAACATGCGTAAAGCGGCTATGTTCCCAACCTCCCCTGAACACCTCACCATGAATGAGGTCCTTCGTTCGGCGGGCGAAACCCGCTCTCTCCTTATGGGGCCGGGTGTGCTGGCCAATACCCCTGAAGTGTTCCGGACTTTATTCCCTGGCCAACAAGCCGCGATCGTTGCCGATTCCACCACCTTCGAGGTTGCGGGGCGCAATGTGGGGCGCGGTCTCACTAGCGCCGGGCTTTCATGCGTCGAGCCGTTTATCTTTGGCCGCTCGAAATTCTCCGCCGAGCACGATTGCGTCGAACAACTCCAAACTTCGTTTGGGCGCCACAACGCAATACCCGTCGCCGTGGGCTCTGGGACAATCAACGACACGGTGAAGCTGGCCGCGCACCGGGTGGGGCGCCCATATCTGTGTGTGGCCACCGCGGCGTCGATGGACGGCTACGCTGCCTTTGGAGCATCCATTACATTCCGCAGCGCCAAGCAGACCTTCAGTTGCCCAGCACCGCGGGGTATAATCGCGGACCTGGATATCATCCGTGAAGCCCCTGCGGAGATGACCGCCTCGGGTTACGCCGATTTGTTGGCCAAAATCACCGCGGGCGCCGATTGGATATTGGCCGATGCGCTGGAAGTGGAACCGATTCACCACCGAGCCTGGGCCATCGTCCAAGCCGGCTTAGGAGATGCCCTCGCCGACCCAGCCGGCGCACGTGCCGGCGACCCCGCGGCGATCAGCCGCCTGGTCGAGGGGTTGATGCGCGCGGGTTTTGCGATGCAGTGCGTCAGTTCGAGCCGGCCAGCCTCGGGCGCCGAGCACCAGTTTAGCCACTTGTGGGATATGGAAGGACATACCCACCGAGGCGAGGCGCCCTCTCACGGGTTCAAGGTGGGCATTGCCACACTCACAGTCGCGTCATTGTATGAGCGGCTCATGCAAGAACGGTTTGAGGACCTTGACGTCGCGAGTTGCGTGGCCGCGTGGCCAAGCGCTGCGGATGCTGAGGCACGCACCCGTAGGCTTTTCGAGGGAGAAAGGCTCATGGATGTGGCCATGGTCGAGTCGTCGGCTAAATACGTGCGTGGTGGTGAGCTCGAATTGCAACTGCTGAGACTCCGGGAGGTGTGGCCCGCCCTGCGGACGAGACTCCGAGCCCATCTCATTCCTTGCGCCGAAATGAAGCGACTGCTACTCGCCGTGGGTGCCCCGACTGAACCGGAGGAAATCGGGTTGACCCCTGAACATGTGCGCCGCAGCTTCTTCCGCGCACAGCTTATCCGCCGACGATTTACCGTGCTGGATCTAATGATGCGATCCGGTTTGGCCAGCCTGGGATCACCAGGCTGATGCTGTGCCGTCCACTGGGAGGTTCGACAGCCGCCAGAACTGTCCTAGAATTGAGCTTATCAGTGGCAGTAGATTAGCGCACACAGCTAGACCAGGTACCTAACACGATGAGCAAACGCTTCCCCGCGGCCCCCGACTTCTGGAAAGGAGTTGACTACTGATGTGCGACCCCTGCGCAACCTCGGCTATAGGGGCTGAGATGGACCGGCTTGACCGGTCCCCACTTCACTCTCGGCGCACGCCTCATGTCCCTCTCCATTCTTGCGATCCAAGGCGGCCTCCATCGCTTCGAGGAGAGCCTTTGTTGGATAGGGTTTATCTAAAAATGCGGCTATCCCCTGCGTCCTGAGATCGTCAATCTGAGTGCCTTCGGCCATGCCGCTGTGCACGATAATGGGAAGTCGGGGCCGGGTCTGTCTCAGTGCAAGAATCAGTGCCCGACCGTCCATGACCGGCATCAGCAAGTCGGTCAGGACCAAACGGATCCGGTCCTGGTGCTCGAAGAATTGGATAAGCCCATTGGCCCCGTCGGCAGCGGTGATAACTTCATATCCATGGCGCTGGAGCGTGTTTGCAGTGGTCTCCCGAATAGAGGCCTCGTCGTCGACAATCAGGATCAATTGCCCTTTGCCCTCAGCGACACGCCGCGGTGTGTCGAGCCTCGATTCGCCGGATTCTTCCTGGTGGATCGCGGGAAGATACACCTGGAAGGTAGTCCCGTGGCCCACCTTGCTCTCAACTTGCAGAAACCCGCCATAGCTTTTGACGATTCCCAAGGCAGTCGAAAGTCCGAGGCCAGTTCCCTTGCCTGGCTCTTTGGTCGTGAAGAATGGGTCGAATATTCGAGGAAGAACCTCCGGTTCGATGCCCCAGCCAGAGTCAGATACTTCGACCAGAACATAGGGCCCAGGCTTAGCTTCGGGATTCGTGGTGGTCGCTGGAGCCTTGATTTCCACGTTTCGTGCGCGCAGCACGAGCTCACCCCCGCTTGGCATAACATCGCGAGCGTTGACACACAGGTTCATCAGTACTTGGTGGATCTGGGTTGGATCGCCCGAGACCATCCGCAGGTCACCATCGATCTGTCCCGTGACCCGGATGGACTTGGGAAAAGTCTCCCGTGCAATTCCCAGGATCTCGTGGATCAGATGCTTGGGAACCACCGGGACACGTTCCCCCTGCGCGCCACGGGCGAAGGTCAGCAGCTGTTTGATGATGGCAATCCCTCTCTGGGTGTTGCCCTCGAGCAGATCCAGTAGCTCCTTGTCCTCCTCGCTCTGATGGTTCGCGCGCAAGATCGCGACACCCATCACAATGGGCGCCAGGATATTGTTCAGGTCGTGAGCCACGCCGCTGGCCAGGGTCCCAATGCTTTCCATCCGCTGGGCCCGCAAGAACCGGGCTTCCAGGTCGTCCAACCGGCTCTTGGAGTGTTGGAGGAAGCGCCATTTCTCGGTGAGCGCACTGGCCAACTGAAGCACCTCGACGTTGTCGAAGGGTTTCCTCAAAATGACCCATCGATCCGATTGCCCGACTTTGGCCACGATTTCCTCCCAAACGTAGTCCGAATAGGCCGTGCAAATCACCACCTGCACTTCCGGGTCCAGCTTCCAAAGACGGGCTGCGGTTTCAATCCCATCCATGCCCGGGGGCATCCGAACGTCGATGAACGCGAGGGCGTAGCGGCGGTTCTCAGCGTGTGCTTGGGCCACCAGATCCAGTCCTTCCTGTCCCTGATAGGCCGAATCAAGCTGGAAACTAGGCTTCTCGGCGGTGGTCTCCGTGTCCCCAAAAAAACCCTTTTCCGCCTGGTCGAGCCAATCGCTTTCTCGGGGCTTAGCACATAAGATCTTCCGATAGTCGCTGTGGATTGCCCGGTTGTCATCTACGACCAGTATCCGCCGGTTAATGAACGGATCGGTGCTCATGGCTCTGAACCGCGAGGCGAGATAGGCAGATCGAGGGTGAAGGCAGCGCCCAACCCTGGACCTTCACTGAAAACGGTCAGGCTCCCACCCAGCTCTTTGGCGGCCAACGCTCCGCTATGGAGCCCAAAGCCATGCCCCTTCTTGCGCGTGGTAAACCCGTGGTTAAAAATCCGGGTTAGATTCTCTGCTGGGATGCCCACGCCGTTGTCGATCACGGAGATCTTGACCCGGCCTCCTCCGTTAACGGCGCGCAGAATCATTTGCTTTTCGGCGCGCGCCGAATCG
>Ga0265314_10000388_pt1 | contig 59703 bp, 53 predicted proteins | sample 4126metaG_FD_203106 | JGI IMG/M metagenome (GOLD analysis project Ga0265314, IMG submission 203106) | Rhizosphere microbial communities from Carex aquatilis grown in University of Washington, Seatle, WA, United States - 4-1-26 metaG | ecosystem: Host-associated > Plants > Roots > Rhizosphere >... | reverse complement strand
GCGAACACGCCCATCGTGTGCCATGCGAAGGATTGGGAAGGCGAGAGCAAAACGCAGCCGTGGAACCCTGCGTGGAAGAACCCCGCGCGCTGCGGCCCGGTGAAGGAAGCGACCTACAGCCCGTTCATCGTCGTGTACGGAACGCAGGGCGGCGAGAAAGTCGTCGAACGCCTGAAAAAGCAGGCGCAACAATTTCAGCAGGAGTGGTACGACTTCGCCAAAGGCGTCGTCGCGCTGAAGTCAGACAAGGACGTGACGCCAGACGACTTGAAGACCAAGAATCTCATTCTGGTCGGCGAAGAGCAGGAGAATTCGGTTCACGCGGCGGCCGCTGCGACGGGCAAGCTGCCGGTGAGCGTGAAGGATGGACAGGTGACGATCGGCGCGAAAAAAGTGGCACTGGAAGGCAATGGGATTCTGTACCTCTACCCCAACCCGCTGCCTGAAGCGGGCGCCGACCGCACGCTCGTAATTCTGGCCGGCCTGAGCTACGGACAATTTTTACCGGAGAATCACAAGCTGGACCTGGTCCCGGATCTGCTATTTTTCAACGGCGAGAAAGACACCGACGGCACGGACATGAACAAGGCACTGTGCGCTGCGTTTTTTGACGGGAAATGGAAGCTCGATCCCAAGCTGACCTGGTGGTTCGAAAATAAAAAGTAGTACGTTAAAGATCTTCGGGCCGCACGGTCGCGCGCTGATTGGCCTTGGCGCGCCGGCAGGCCTGGTCAAGCACCCCCGCCACTGCAAGGTTCAGCGCGTCGAGCAAATCGCCCGAGCACTTCATGCCTTTGGCGTTGACGAGCGCTTTGAGTTTGCTCCCCACCACCAGGCCGGAAGCGCCGGCCCCGCGATTCGCTTTAGACATGCTGCGCACTCCAATTCCCACAAAAAATGTCAGGGCGCCTGCGGCGTCCAATGAAAGTAAACCGTCGCCGGTTCGCCGATTTTCCGGTTCGGCCTGACTTCGAAAAGAACTTCGCCTGAGAATCGCGTAAACGCCTCGAGCTGCCGCGAGACTTTCTCCTCGGTATCGCCCTGCTGTTCAAGCAGTTCCATGGCGGTCGTCTCGTCGTCGCCGTCATCGGGCAGGAGCATCGGAAAGAACTTGGCGTGCTTCGCCAGCCGCGCGCCGTTCGAGCGCACGTAAAAGATCGGCCAGCTCCCCTTCTCCTGCGGGACCGGTTCGAGCACCGGCTTGAAAATCTGGGGCTGAATTCCCGAGTCGAGAATAAAAGACCAGTGGTTCTCGCCGAACAACCAGAGCGGCACCGGCGGATCCTTGCGCAGCAGCGCATACAGCGTTTGGTTGCCGCGCTCGAAGGGGCGCACATACGGTCTTTCCTGGCCCTTTTTCGGGTTGGGGATGTACCCGCGCGTGCACACGCCCAAGAGCTGGTTGAACGCGTATTCCGATTGCGCGCTGGATTCGAAAGGCAGTGAGGCCAGCGCTTGCGGCAAGCCCACCGTGGCGTTGGCATCCGGCGGATAGAGCTTGACGCAGAACGGAGAACCGCACGCAGGCCAGAGCATTTCGTCGAGGTCCACGCCGTTTCGAGACAACTTGAGGAAGCGCCCTTCGCGCGCCATGTCGCCGATCCAGGCCCGCTTGCCTTTGCGCGTCTTGCAGTCCTTTGCGACCCACAGGTCGAAAAAATCGCCGGCCTGGAAGGGCAGGATCGCTTCAAAAAATGCTTCGGGCTTTTCTTCCAGTGAGCCGGTCAGCAACGGCGCGGGCGCGCGGCTTGGGGGCAGGGTGCCTTTCCAGGTGCCTTCGCCGATCAGACCGCCGGCGCCATCGGTGCGAAAATTGAGCTGCAGATCGAAGCCGCGGCGCGGCAGACCAAAAGCCTGCATCCAGTCGACAACATCGTAGTAGCCGAGCAAATGCGCCCAGATGGCCTTCGGATCCGGCGGACGCGGCGCGGGCCGGTAGGCCATTTCGGCGATGGTCTCCGGTGCGGGGAGTTCCTCGGGCGCGAGCGGCTTGCTGGAATCGCGCCACGGGGTGCCTTCAGACGCGACGCCGAGCAGATCGCCGCCGAAGTCGTAAAACTGGAACGGGTGGCGATCGCGCTGCATTTTGCGATGTATTAGCGGCAGGAACGCGCGCAGCACCGCGCCGCGCCAGCCTTGCACGCGGAAAAGCAGCAGCATCTGCGGCGGCGGGTTTTCCTGGTTGGCTGTGGAGCGCTTCGACGGCCACACGGCCAGTGCGATTTCGCCGTCAAAATTCGTCAGCAAACCTTGCAGCGTTCTCGGCACGAGAAACGCCGGCGCTTCGGCTTTGCGGCGCTTCTCGAGGAGCGCTTCGCTCGTCCCGCCACCCAGATCTTCGAGCAGCAACTGGCCCAAGTCGCCCTTCTCGAGCGCCTTGCGCAGCAGCGGGCCCGTATCCGGCTGGTTGAGCAGCGCTTGAAACGCGGGGTGGTTTTTGATGTCGTCCCAATTGCCTTTGAAATCCTGAATGTGAATAAAGATTTCCGCATCGTTGGGCAGAAGTGCGCGCATCGATGTGCCCGGCTTCGGCACGTGGATCACCAGGACGGCACACAATAAGGAAGCGCCCAGCAGATACGCTGCAATGAGGAGCCGCTTTCCCCAGATCCAGCTTTGCGATGGCAGCCTTGGCAGAGGCGGTGGCGTGTTGGTATCGAGATCGTCGAGCGTGCTTGCGCCTGGAGCTGCGCCGGGCGCGGGTGGAAGCGGTGGATCGGGCGGTGCGCTGGGGGCGGATTCCATGGGGCTCCCCGACGCGCGGGACTTCAGTTTCCGTCCGGCGCGAAGCCTTGTGCGCCGATCAGCGGCACAAAGACGCAGGAGGTCCCCGCATGCGCTTCGAACTTTCCGTTGCGCTTGGTGCCGGTGACCAGGTACTGATTGTCGGCTTCGCCCACCGGCGCAGCGATCAGACCGCCTTCGGCAAGTTGATCGATCAAGGCCTGCGGCATGGCCGGGCAGGCGGCCGAGACAACGATGCGGTCGAAAGGCGCGGCTTCGGGCCACCCCAGCGAACCGTCGCCGAGGCGGTAATGCACATTCTTGTAGCCCAGATCGAGCAGGCGGTCTTCGGCCTGCGTGGCGAGGTACTCGATGCGTTCGACGGTCCAGACTTCGCGGACCATTTCCGCCAGCAGTGCAGTCTGGTAGCCGGAACCGGTGCCGACTTCGAGGACCTTCTCTTCGCCCGTACATTTGAGGGCTTCGAGCACCAGCGCGACCATGTACGGCTGCGAGATTGTCTGACCATGCGTGAGCGGCAGCGCGCGGTCCTGATACGCGCGGTCGCGGTGAAATTCGGGGACGAAGAGCGCGCGGTCGACCGTCTTAAACGCGCGCAGCACGCGCCCGTCGCGGATCCCGCGGCCGTGCAGGTCGCCTTCGACCATCAGGTGGAGTTCTTCGCGGTCCATCTACGCCTTCCGGCAATGCCAGAGCACGCGGAAAAATCGGAGCGCATCGGTGACGGGGTTGATCTTGCTCTCTTCGGTGCCGCGATAAATCGTGCGGATTGGGACCTGCGTCAGCCGCGCGCCGCGGCGGCAGGCCTTGATCAGGATTTCGGATTCCAGGTCGAAGCGCTTGCCTTCGAGCTTCAGGGCTTCCCACGTGTCGAGGCGGATCAGGCGGAAACCGACCTGCGAATCGACGATCGGCACGCCGGCCATGCGCGTCACAAACCACGAAGCCACGCGGTTGGTCATGCGGCGCACCAGCGGCATGCGCGCGGAATCGTTCATGCGGTTGCCCAGCACGATGTCGATGTCCATCGCGCGGAAGGCGTCGAGGAAGCGCGGAATTTCGTCCGGGTCGTGCTGGCCGTCGCCGTCGAGTGTAACCGCGGCTTCGAAACCCGCCGCGCGAGCGAGCGCAAAGCCATTCTTGAGCGCCATGCCCTTGCCTAGATTCGTTTCGTGCCGCAGGACGCGCGCGCCGGCCCGAGTCGCGACGTGCTGCGTCTGGTCCGTTGAACAGTCGTCGACGACGATGCACACATCGACGTGTTTTTTCGCCGTGCGCACGATATCGGAGATCGCCCGCTCTTCATTGAAGCAGGGAATGATCGCGCAAACTTTATCGGGCGACCAGCGGTTCACGCGCGCTCCTCGCGGCTGGATGTTCCGGCGCCGGCATGCGCCAGGGCCCATTCAGGAGCGGACGCGGAGGCCTCAGCCCCCCACCCTTTGGACAATGCGGGCTTGGCGGAACGCGGAGCGCTTAGATTTTCGAACGCCGGGAAGAACATGACCCATTGCTCCGGCGATGCGCGCAACTGTGCTTCAAACACGCGCGTCCAGGCTTGTGCCAGGCGCGCCTGGAACGATTCCGGCGAGCCTTCGCCCGCACTCACCGCGGGATGGAACTCCAACCTAAACGTCTTGTCGGCCTTGCGGGTCACGAAACCCGGGACGACCGGCGCGCCGGTGTACTCGGCGGAACGCCACGGCCCCTGCGGCGTGGCGAGCGTGCGGCCGAAAATTTCGACATCGATGGTCGGCCCGCCCGTGCCGCGGTCGGCGAGAATCGCGACGGCGCGGTTCTGGCGCAGCGTGCGCAGGATCGAGCGCCCGGCGACTTCGGTGGTCGCGACTTCGATGCCGCGCTCGGCGCGGCGTTCGACGAAGAACCGATGCGCGCGCGGGTCGCGTTGCGGCTGGACCACGTACAGCACCGGCGTGCCACGGCGGGCGAGTTCCGCGCCGCCCATTTCCCAGTTCGAAAAATGCCCGGAGACCAGCAGCACGCCTTTGCCTTGCGCCAGTGCCGCATCGATGTGTTCCAGGCCGCGGACTTCCATGTGCTGCTCTAGGAATTTTGTTCCGAAGCGCCGCGTGCCCATCAATTCGCAGATCGAGTGGCCGAAATGCCGGAAACACGTTTTAGCCGCAGCGCGCACAGTCGATGGCGTGGCTTCCGAGCCCAAAATCGCTTTGAGATTGGCTTCAACGGCGCGGCGGGTCTGGGGATGCGTGAGGCGATAAAGATCGGCAAAGCCCGACGCGCAGGCGTATTGCAACCCTTTGGGCAGATGGTCTGCGAGAAACGATACGGTGCGGTAGCCTAGCCAACCCAACATGGTGCGCCTCTTACAGTAGGCCTTAATATTAGGATACTGATAGTGGCTAAGGTCTTCAATGGCAACGTGATAAAAAATTAGACGGGCACTACAAACTAAACCCATCCAGCGAAATGTACCACAAGAGGTCTTGGGTGGCTTGTTGTCCAAAGCTGGTGCAGTGTACCAAATTCTTAAAATTCCTGCTCTAGGTGCATAGAATGGCGAGTTTTAAACTCGAAGGCTAAAAGCCTGTTTTCATTCGGAGTGAAAAAGTATGCACCGACGTGCATCAACTCCCTCAAAGCCACCAGCAAGACCTCCCCATTTTAAAATCGCCTTAGACTACCCATTCCTACCAGCGGATTATTTAACACCAAACGTAGCACTTTGTCAAATCTGATGCGGTATATTTATATTCGTTTTGTGGGTTGTCTTGAGTTAAACCGCGCCAAACCCGAAGCTGTATATTATTTCATTTTCGCAATCTTATGGACGAGTGTGGTTGCTGGCGTGTTAACGCATGCTCGGGTTTGCAATCTCACTACGGCTTTAGCGTGCCCGCGCGGAAGGCCTGTAAGTGCAGTTCGACGCTCGTCGCGCCGCGGAAGGTGTTCAGCTTCGGGGAGAAGGCCAGATCGAGGCTCCCCGCGGCCAGTTCGCAAAGGACATTGAAGCGTTCGCCCATCCCGAAGCCCACTGTTCGCAGGATCGCCTGCTCCTGTTTGGCGTGGAAGGCGACGTGTTTTTCATCGGCGCCCATGGGCATGGGCCGGCCTGCGACCGAGACCCCCAGCGCCGCAAAAACCGGGCGTTCGTTGGCCACGCCGCAAGGTTCGAGGCGTTCAAGTTCTTCACAGAAGGACGCGGTGATTTCGGGCAGCGTCGCCGAGTCTTCTATGCGTAACGACGGCACGAGGAGATCGGGCGTGAGTTTGTCCGCAGCCAAGCCCTGAAACTTCGCCGCAAAGGTGGGCAGTTGATCGACGCGCACCGTCAGGCCCGCCGCCGCCGCGTGCCCACCGAACGCGACCAAGTGGCTGCCGCCGGCTTCGAAGGCGCGCGCAAGGTCGAAGCCGGGAATCGAGCGCCCCGAGCCGCGCGCGAGGCCCGCTTCGCCCGTGCCCGCCAACATGACTGCGGGGCGGTTGAATTCTTCGACCAGCCGCGAGGCCACGATCCCAATCACGCCTTGATGCCAATCGGCACCGTAGAGCACGAGCGCCTTGGGCGCAGGCGTCGCGCCCATTTGTTTGAGCGCTTCGGCACGGGCCTGTGCGAGGATCTCTTTTTCGAGCGCCTGGCGGTCGCGGTTCAGACCGTCCAGTTTCGCGGCCAATTCCGCAGCCTGACGCGGTTCCGTCGAGCAAAGCAAATCGAGGGCATCGGCGGCCAGCCCGCAGCGCCCGGCGGCATTCAGGCGCGGGGCCATGCCAAAGGTCACGTCGCGCGTGGTCAGCACCGGCGGCAGTTGCGCGATCGCGCGCAGCGCTGCCACTCCAGGCGCGGTGGTGCGTGAGAGCGCCTGTAAGCCGCGTTGCGCGAGAATGCGGTTTTCGCCAATCAGCGGGACCATGTCGGCCAGCGTCCCGAACGCGGCCAAGCCCAAAGCTTCGAGCAGAAATTCGCGGAACTCCGTCGTCACGCGCTTGGCCTGCGAGAACGCCTGCGCCAGCCCCCAGGCCAGCTTAAAGGAAAGCCCCGCGCCGCAGAGTTCGCGGAACGGGTAGTCGTGGCCCGTGCGTTTGGGGTTGATCACCGCGACGCATTTGGGGATGCCATCATGCGTGAGGCTGTGGTGGTCGACGACAATGCAATCGACGCCGGCCTGCTGGAGCGCATCGAGCGGCCCATGCGCGGTGATCCCGTTGTCGAGCGTGATCACCAGATCGGGCTGGTGCGCGCGGATGCGTTCGAGCGCTTCGGCCGACAAACCATAGCCGCCTTTCGAACGTTCGGGCACCAGCGCCTGCACCGGGTACTTCAGCGTGCGGAAAAAGCCGGCCAGGAGCGCGGTGGCGCTGACGCCATCGACGTCGTAATCACCGAAGAGGACGATGCGCTGCTTCTTTGCGACAGCCTCGCGAATGCGGCGGATCGCGACGGGCATGTCGGGCAGGGCTTCGGGATCGTGGAGCGCATCGAGGCGCGCGTCAAGAAAGCCGGCTGCGGCGTCGGCGGTGTGGAGTCCGCGGCGCACCAGCAGCTTTGAAAATGGCAGCGAGAGGCCCAGCGCTTTGCGCAGGGCTTCGGCGGTTTCGAGGGCCACGGGATCGGCGAAGAGCCAGCGTTCGGGAATCGCTTTGCGGCGGCTCGAGGAATTGCTTGAAGCGGGTGCGCCGCGACGCGAACTGGCCCGGGCGGGCGTGGTTGCCATGGGCGCTACACCTCTCCAACTACTTATCGCGCTTGAACTTGCCTGCGCGCGCCAACCCAAAGGAAGGCCTAATGTATAAGCTCGGCCTGGGAGATTTGCCAGCCTTTATCGGTCTTCTTGAAGGTCAATTTGAATTGCGAACCGCCCATCAGCGGCGTGATGTCTTCGCTATCTTTGCTCTCATGACTGGCGCGTCCGCGCAATTGTACGGAGAACACGGACGTGGCCGACTTCTTATCTGAGGCCAGCGTGACGGGGATTTCCTTGGGCGTAAGGATGACTTCCAAGCCGCCCTTGTAGGCGACCATCAACGTATGGACGAGCGCTTGGTGAAGATTATCCCAAGTCAACCTGCCGGGCCCCTTGAAGTCTTCCGTAAAATGGATGGAGACATTGTGCGGATTGCTGTCGCGCGCGCCTTCGACGCAGGCGGCCATCACATCTCGAATCTTGTCTTCGTCGCTCTTGATGAAGGTCTCGTAGACCCAGCGCCCGCCAAAATAGAGCACCGCCAGCGCGAACAGGCCCAGCAGAATCAGTTTGACGGGCGGAATCCGCGGTGCGTCTTTTCTGGGCGGCGGCGCGGCTTTCAGATCGTCTTTCATGCAGGCAATCTATCATATGTCAGAGGCCGGCGGTGCTCGAAAGTAAACAGCACGTAATTCATAGAGCCGATTTGACTTCCGCCAGAGACTTCGTAACCTTTCCCGGCTTTACGTTTCTTAACCTTTGGGGAATTTTACGTCAGGAGCGTTGTTGCCCATCATGGCCGTTACCGAAACCGAACCCACCGAAGCCACACCGGCAGCCGAAAGCCGCCTCTCGCCCTATACCAGCTTCATCGCCTGGGGCGTCCTGATCCTGGCCGTGGGCCTGGTGGGAACCATCGCGGCCCTGTTCGTGATTCACCGCCAGAAGGACGGCTACACCAAGGCGCTGCGCGCGACTTCCGATCTGATCTACGAATCCATCAAAGACGTAAAGCCGGGCGATGACGCGGCGCTGGCCTTTGCGCTCGAAAACACCTGGAGCAAAGTCCAAAACAGCCCGGCGCTGCCCGTGCTGGCCCTGACGCTGGGACAGTTGCACTACAAACTCTCGATCGATATGGACCGCACCGAACTGGACCGCAAGGAATCCCTGAGCCGCGCCCAGAAGATTTACGAAACCGGCAACAAGACCTGGGGCAAGCTGCCGGTCTGGGGTCCGCTGTTTACCGATGGCGCGGCTTCGTGCGCCGAACAGGCGGGCGAGTTGGACAAGGCCATCGAGATCCTCGAACCGGCGGTCAAGGCCTGGGACAAGGCCAAGAGCGACTTCGGCTACAAGTTCTACGTCGACCTGGCGCGCCTCTACTGGAAGAAGTTCCAGGACAAGGGCAACGAAGCCGACCGGGCCAAGATCATTGAGTATACCGATATCATTCTGGCCGAAGAGAAGAACGCCAACTCGCCAAGCAACTACTTCCGCCCGCAGGCCCAATTCTTAAAGGCTCTGGTCGAGAAGTCAGGTCCGGCTTGGACGCCGGGTACGCCGCTGCCGGTCAAGCCGGTCGCGCCTGCCCCCACGCCTGCGGTTCCTCCGGTGGGCGTGCCCGCCCCGGCGCCGCTCGTCCCCGTTCCGGCACCCGCGCCTGTCGCACCGGCTCCGGCACCCGCTCCTTCGGCCACACCGACGCCCGCACCTGCGGCGACGCCCTCGAAAACCGAGGCGCCCAAGTAGGATCGGGTCAACCACCCGTTGCTTGTATGAGGGTTGTTTTTCGTACAAGTCGGCGCTAACTTTTCGTCCTCACCCCGCTCGAAGGTTTGAGCGGACCGCATCGGAACTCGAGGGCCAGGCATGGACTGGGAAGCGCTCGCGCAAACCGTCATCCGCGGCAAAGCCACTTCGCCCTTCACGATTTTGTGGGTCGAACACGATGGCACCGCCATGTACCTGGACCCCCGCGGCAAGCTTGAACTGAACATGCCCGCCACGGGCCGCGCCCAGCACAACAAGAAGGCCTTCGACGACTTCGGCGTTGCGCCCGTCGTCGAAATCGCCGGCGCCGACGGCAAGAAGGTCAAGACCTACAAAGGCTTTCAGATCTCCGAGATTCATCCGCCGGAAGCGCGCGCTGCAGCCATGGCCGAATGGACCAAGGTGCGCCCCGAAGGCGCCGGCAGCTGGACCTTCAAGGCCCCGCTGCTAAAAAAGCCCGGCAACACGCCGCTGGCCTGCGAGATCCGCCTGATCACGATTTATTGCAACAACAAGCCGATCGGAAATTTCGCGGGCATCAAGCCGGACGATGGCAAGCCCTGGACGAACTTCGACTCCGAGACCCTGGCCGCGGAAGCGATTCTCGACGGCTTCAACCCGACGCAGATCCTGGACAACGGGCTGATCGCGGGCATGGCCGTCGTCGGCGACCGCTTCAAGCGCAATGAAGTCTACGTGCCCGAAGTGCTGATCTCCGCGCGCGCCATGAAGGCCGGCGTCGCGTTCCTCGAGCCGATGATCGTCAAATCGGGCCTCGAACCGATCGGCAAGGTGGTCATGGGCACGGTCAAGGGCGACCTCCACGACATCGGCAAGAATCTGGTCTGCATGATGCTGCAGGGCGCGGGCTTCGAAATCATCGACTTGGGCGTCGACACGGGCCACGAAAAGTTCGTCAACGCGGTCAAGGAGTCGGGGTCCAAGCTGGTCGGCTGCTCGGCGCTGCTGACGACCACGATGCCACAGATGGCGAAGGTCGTGCAGGTCTTCCAGGCCGATTCGACGCTGGGGGTGAAGGTCATGATCGGCGGCGCGCCGGTAACGCAGGCCTACGCCGACGAGATCCAGGCCCACGGCTACGCGCCCGATGCGGCCAGCGCCGTGGACTTGGCCAAAAAATTGATCGGCGTGTTGAAGTAATCCAAGGACTTTTTAAGCGCTGCAAAATCAACAGGCCCCGGCGAAGCGCTTCGCCGGGGCCTGTTGATTTGTCGAGGCCGGTTGCTTCGGACTACTGGGCCATGCCCGAGATGTTCAGGCGCGCGGTGTACTTCACGGGCACCGTCGCCGTAAATGTCACGCCATTCACCACGATGTTCACGACCACGCTGCGCGGCGCATTGCTGTAATTGCCGTTCTGCAGCGGGATGCCCGCCTGCCACGTGCTCTTCCAACCGCTGCGCAGCAGGGCCGCGGAGAAGGACCACTGTCCGTTCGATTTGTGGATCTGCAGACTGCCCAGTGCGGTGCGGCCCGAGCCGAATTGGTCGAGCGTAAAGGCCACCGGCGCCGACCCGCCGATGCTCAGCGAAGCAGTTGCCCCGGCCGCCGCAAACGTCGCCGGCACCGTACCGAAGGTGCCAGACGCATTCGCCTGGTCCATGTTGGCCGAAATGAAATTCTCGAACAGGGAGAGCGTGTTGACATTCAGGGTGCCAGTATTGCTGACAGTCACGTTGGTAGTCGCGGACGTGGTGTTCTTTACGCCGTCGCTCACGTCAACAAATACGCCCTTCGTTCCGGGAGTGGCATAGGTATGTGTCACCGGATTGCCCACAGCGGTGTTCCCATCCCCAAAGGTCCAAGTGAAGGTGAGCGGATCGCCGTCCGGATCCGAGGCCGGGCAGAAGAATGTGACCTTGCCGCCCGTCACCACCGGATTCGGAATAATGGTGAGGGTGGAACCGAGGACCGGCGCATTATCGTTGGTATTATCCACAAGCGTCACCGTGCCGGAACTCGGCGCGCCAACCACGTAATCAACCGGGGTAAGGATGGTGGGCTGCACATTCAGTGTCACCGTCTCACTTCCGACCTGCGCGATGTTGGTTCCCGTGATGGTCACGTCAACAAAACTCTGGCCAGCGCCAAAGGAGGCGCTGGTCGTGGTCGCATTGGTCAACGAATAATCTCCGCCCGGCGCCGTACCGGTGAAGGTCAGGTTAACCGTTATCGCCTGCAGCGTGCTCGTGCGCGTCAGGCGGATGGTGCCGGTATTGGAAGTCGCCGCGCAGGCATTGGGGTCCGGCACGCTAACGCTGATCGACGGCGGCGGCGGTTCGTTGTCGGCAATCAGGATCGTCGCGGACGCCGGTGAACCCGCAAAATAGCCCGCGCCGGGCGCAATGTTGAAGGTCGCCGTCTCGTAGCCTTCATAGACCGCATCGTCGATGGGCGCCAAAGTGACATTTGCATTGGTCTGGCCTGGGGCAAAAGTAACCGTCGTGGTCCCGGTGGGAGGTGTTGTGCCAGTCAGGATGTAGTCCTGTCCCACGCCCGAAGATGTGGCCGAACCGGTCATGGTGAAGTTAACAACAAGTCCTGCAGCCGTGCTCCCGGAACGGGTGAGCTGGAAGGTTCCCGAGGCTCCGCCCTCCGCGGCGTTGGGCTGCGTGGCAATGACCGTGATCGTGGCCGGATCGTTGTCCAGAATGTTAACCGTCGCCTGCCCGCCCAGAATGCCCAAATTATTGGTCGGGGTGGAAAGGTTCACCTTAAACGTCTCGATGGGCTCCGGAATCGTGTCGTTGATGATCGCCACCGTAAAGGAAACCGTAGGCGCTGTCGGCACGCCCGTCGTCGCAACAGGCGGGAAGGTCAACGTGCCCTGCGTGGCCACGTAATCCTGCCCCGCAATCGCCGAGAGATCGGCCGTCTTGTAGTCGACTGAGTACGACTGCAAGGAAGCCTGGCTTAGCTTTGCCGTAATAGTCACGACACCTGCATTTTCAACCACACTATAAGAACCGGGAAAGAACGAAACCGTGCGTGGCGTGTCATTATCGATGATGGGGGTAATGCCATTGGAGCTCAGGGTAACTATAAAAAACTTATTGGGGTTGTCCGCCGTGGCGTTGTCCACGATCGTGATGGGCACCGTCACGAAAAGCGTGTTCTTGGGGATGGTCAGCGTGCCCGAAGTACCGCCTCCGAAAATGCTGCCGACGGTAGTGTAGTCCGTTCCGATCTGCGCCGAACCGGTCACGCCAATCGAGATGGGCACCGTGATGTCCTGGCTGTACACGCGGCTCAACTGCACGATCACCGCGTTCGAAACGCCCGCGGCTTCGTCCACGTTATAGTTGGTGGCCGTGAACGAAATCGCCGGCGGTGTATCCGTGTCGATGATCGTGACGATTGCGGTAGACGGTGAGCCCAAGTTCGCATTGACGGCTGCCGACAGAATGACCGAAAAGGTACGGTTGGGGGTAGTTGGCGTGTGGTCTGCAAGGATCTGAATGTTGTAGGTCTGCGTGAGAGTACCAGGTGGAAAATTAATCTGCTGGTTGGTCAATGGCGTGTAGTTGGTGTTGGGAATGGCCGTACCAGTGGTGCCCGTCGAAAGGTTCACAAACACGTTGCCGGAGGTAGCCTGACTCAGGGTCATCGTTACGGTGATGAATCCCGCACCTTCCTGCACGGAATAAGTGGCGGAACTAAATTTGACCGTTGGGGTGACATCAATATCGGTGATGTTCACGGTCGTCGACTTGACCGCGCCAAACGTGGCATTGGTTGGGGTGCCAGTCAGATTAACCCCAAAAGATTTCGTCCCGCCTCCAATTCCGTCATGGTGAATCGTAATCGCGATAGTCTTGGAAACTTCACCCGGGTTGAAGGTGATATTTCCAACCAGCGTTGAATTGGTGGCATTGTACTGGGTAGGCGACTTCGCCGTACCATCGACAGTCGTAAAGCCAACCGTGACGACCTTATTATAGGCATTCGATAGCGTGACCGTGACGTTAAAGGTGGTTTCCGCTTCCAAGACCGTGTAACTGGACGCGCTGAATTGCACCGTCGGCGGCGACTTGATAATGGTCATTGTGGCCGTAGCCGGGGTCTGAATTGCACCGTGGTTCGTTGCGGTTAAATTCAACACGATAGTAATGTTTGTGGTGTTCGAATTAAAATTCGAATTTATGTTGCTTACCGTAACGTTGGCCTGCGTCTGGCCGGCTGGAATCGTGACCTGTCCAGGCGTCTGCAGATAATAATCGCCATTGGGATTGCTCGGGTACTGATTGAGCGCTGACCCGCCGCCAACCGAATAATTAACCGTAACATCCTGCGCATACACTTGGCTCAACTGCACCACAAAGTTCGCCGTGCTCTGCGTGATCGGAGTCGTGTATGTAGCGCTGGAAAAGCTGACCTTAGGCGGCGTATCAACGTCCAGGATGTTAATTGTGCATGTAGCTGGGGAACCGATTGTCCCAGTATTTGGATTCGAAAGCGTCAAGATCAGGGTTTTTGTTGCTCCAGGCTGAAAGTCGTGCACGGGATTAATCTGAATGTTACCAATGGTAAAATCGCTAGCGTTAACGAACCCGGAGGTGCCGCTGCCGTTTGTACTGTAATTGGTATTATAAACCGCTGTCCCGCCTGTCACTGTCCAGTGTGCGGTAACTGAACTCGACCCTGTGCCCCCAGTAATAATCACGGGAATTTGAAGTGGCCCAGCATTTTCGGCAACAGACATTGAGCTATTCTGGAACTGAATGTTCAGCGCCTGCGCATTTCCCGCGCACAGCAGGAAAGTCAGACCCAGCACACCCATAGTCGCGAAGCCGAGGCGATGTTGCGAAGATTTCTGCATGATCGATCATTCCTCCAAAGCACTTTGTGCGTCGCTTGTGCCGAGTTTCCTTGCCAAGATTACGTAGCCCCAAGACGAGTTTTCCACACATACTTAGGTGGGAATTCTCGATGAAAAATCGGCAACGCAGAGCCGCATGGGGAGCCTAATTTCTGACGCAACAACGAGCAATTCCCACACCCGTTGTACAAGCGCTCATATTTACCACTTAACCCATGCAGGACAAGACTTTTCAAGATCGATAATTGCTCGAAAATACGCTTTCCGGCGCACAATCGGCACAGGCCCTGTATACTTGGCCAGCATATGACCACGCCCGCGCCCGCCGAGGAACTCGCCTTCACGCTCGACGCACAATGTGCGGGCATGCGTTTGGACGCCGCCCTGCACACTGCGCAGCCGCGCTTCTCGCGTTCTTACCTCACTAAACTCTTGAAAGAGGGCGCGATCCTGGTCAATGGGCTCTCGCCCAAACCGAGCCACAAGGTCAAGGGCGGCGAGCACGTCGAAATCGAAGTCCCCCCGCCCGAAGTCCTCGATGCGCTGCCCGAAGCCATCCCGCTCGAAGTCCTGTACGAAGACAGCGACATCATCGTCGTCAATAAACCCTTCGGCATGGCCGCGCATCCCAGCCCCGGGCATGCGAGCGGCACGCTGGTAAACGCGCTCTTGGCGCATTGCAAAGACCTCTCGACGATCAATGGCGCGCTGCGGCCCGGGATCGTGCATCGCCTCGACATGGACACCACCGGCGCAATCGTCGCGGCGAAGAACGATGCCGCGCACCAGGGCTTGCAGGATCAATTCATGGCGCGAAGCGTGAAGAAGCAGTACCTCGCGCTATGCCACGGCAATCCGGTAAAGGACACCTTCAGTTGCGATGGGCGAATCGGACGGCATCCCACGCGCCGCACCGAAATGACCGTCCTGCGCGGCGCCTCCGAAGGCCGCGAAGCGTTCACCGAGTTCCAAGTTCTGCAACGCCTGCTCATGACCAATCCAGACGAGCCCAACGCGCGCTTCGTGCCGCCAATTGCACTGCTGCTGTGTCTTCCAAAAACGGGCCGCACCCACCAGATTCGCGTGCACCTGGCCAAAACCGGCCACACGATTCTGGCCGACGGCCTCTATGGGCGCGAAGCCGCCGTCGAGGTGCTCGGCCTGAAGCGCCACGCGCTGCATGCCTGGAAGCTTGCGTTCAAGCATCCGCGGACCGGGGAAAGTCTCCAGTTTGTCGCGCCGTTGGCCGATGACTTAAAGGAAGCCTTACGGCGCCTGGGGGGGACGCTACCTGCGTGACCCATGCTCCGATGGGAGGCCTTTTCGGAGAAAACCATGACCGCCGCCGTATTGCCCGCTCCCGTTATGCCGCCCCGCGATGCCAAACAGGAACTCGCCTCGTCCGGAATGCAGGCCGAAGCACCGCTGCCCAGCGCGCAGGAACGCTTCGACGAGATGTACTCGACGCTTTCACAGGCCAAGCAGTTGCTAGCCGCGTTCGCCCGCCGCTTGGACGAGTGGCAGTAAGAAAAACTTTCACGCATTTGCCCGCCGGCTCGATGTTGGTTCTTCACGTTCGCGCCGGCCGGCATCAGGTTTCAAAACGGGCCGCCTTTTCAGGCGGCCCGTGCTTTTTCTGAAAGCTTGCTAGGCTTTTGCGGTGCCGAATGTTCGCGCCGCCCGGAGAGTGCCCCATGGACCAGCCTTGCGATCTGATTCTCGAAAACGCGCTGCTCGTGGATGGCACCGGCGCCAAGCCGCGTAAAGCCGACGTGGCCCTGCGCGGGGACAGGATCGCGGAAGTCTCCAGCGGCGCGGCGCTCCCCGAACCGGTCAAAGCGCAAGCCAAGGCGCGCGTCAATCTGCAAGGCCGCGTGCTCTGCCCGGGTTTCGTCGATGTGCACGCGCACGGCGAACTCGAACCTTTCGCCGATCCGAGCGCCGCGGGCAAAGTTTTAAGCGGCGTAACGACCGAGATCTCCGGCAACTGCGGGCTCTCCCCCTTCCCTCTTTATGGCGAATTGCGTACGCGCTACGAACGCGAAGCCCGTGACGAATACCAATGGGGCCCCGAAAAGCTGAACTGGACCAGCACCGCCGAATACTTCACGCGGCTGGAAGAAGTGGGCTGTTCGATCAACCGCGGCTTTCTGCTCGGCCACGGCTGCGTGCGCGCCGCGGTGCGCGGGTACTCCGACGCGCCGGTCGCGCCTTCACATAAAAAGCAGATGCTCGATGAAGTCGAAAAAGCGCTCGATGCGGGCTGCTTCGGTTTATCGACGGGTTTGGTCTATCCGCCGGGCTGCTTTGCCGATGCGGACGAGATTATCGACCTGGCCAAAGTCTGCGCGCGCAAAGGTGCGCTCTACACCAGCCACATGCGCAGCGAGTCGGATGAACTTGAGAAGGCCATCGACGAAACGCTCGACGTGTGCCGCAAAAGCGGCGCGCGCACGCAGATCAGCCATTTAAAGACCGCGCACGCGCGCAACTGGCACAAGATCAAATTCCTTGAAGAACGCCTGTGGGCGGAAAAGCGCGCGGGCCTCGACTTCCACGCCGACCGCTATCCGTACGTCGCGAGCGGCACGGGCCTCGACGCAGTCTTGCCGCGCTGGGCCTATGCCGGCGGCGTGGCCGAAGAACTGAAGCGCCTGCGCGACCCGGAAACCAATGCCAAACTCAAGCATGAAGTCCTGACGCTGAATAACGCGCCGGACTACTGGTCGCGCGTGGTCGTCGGCGGCGTGGTGGACGATGCGTTGCGCGGGGAAATCGCGGGGAAATCCATCGCCGAGATCGCCGGGGCGTGGAAATGCGAGCCGTGGGACGCGTTTGTGCGCATCACGCTTGAAGACAAAGCGCGCACCAGCGCGATCTTTTTCTCGATGAGCGAAGGAAACCTCGAAAAGATCCTCTCCTGGGATTTCGTGATGATCGGCAGCGATGCCACTGCCCGCAATGTCACGGGGCCGACCAAGGTCGCACACCCGCATCCGCGCACCTTCGGCACGTATCCCCGCATGTTCGCGCGCTACGTTCGCGAGAAAAAACTCTTCCCGCTGGAAGAAGCCGTGCGGCGCATGACGTCGCTGTGCGCGGATACGTTCCATATAGAGAAGCGCGGGCGCGTGGCGGCGGGGTGCTTCGCCGATCTGGTGGTCTTTGACTACGATAAAATCGAAGACCGCGCGAGTTTCACCGATCCGAACCAGTTTCCCGTGGGCATCGAACGCGTGTACGTGAATGGGCGGCTGGCCGCGCTCAATGGTGCGGTTAAAGATTCGCGCGCCGGGTTGGTGCTGCGGCACGGGCAGAAAGTTAATTAAAGGAACGCTGCATGTCCAAGAAGCCCTTGATTGGTCTGAATATGGGCCTGCCCGAGCAACCGCGCGGCAAGCGTCCGATTTTCACCGTGCAAGTGGGCTACATCGATGCGATCCAACGCGCGGGCGGGATTCCGTTTTGTGTTCCGCCGAGCGACGATCCCGCGGACTTGGACCGCGCCATCGCGCTGCTCGACGGCTTCTGCTTCATCGGCGGCCCCGATTACGATCCGCGGCACTACGGCGGGCGCACGCAGTCCGGCGAACAACTGATGGACCCGCGCCGCGACCGCTCCGACGTGGTGCTCGCCGAAAAGGTGCTCAAACGCACGCCGCTCCCGGTGCTCGGCGTCTGCGGCGGGCATCAGCTCATTTCGATCACCTATGGCGGCTCGCTGGTTCAGGACATCAGAACCGAATGGCGTGCGAAGGATAAAAGGCCGCTGCCTCACAGTAGCGATGGCCGTGCAATTCCTAATTTCTCCCACGAAGTGAACCTCGATCCGGACACGCTGATTGCGAAGGTCACCGGCGCGGGCAAAGTGGTCGCGACGAATTCATATCACCACCAAGCCGTGCATCCCGAGCACCTGGGCGAAGGCTTGCGCGCCAGCGCGTGGGCCGAAGACGGCGTGGTAGAAGCCCTCGAACCAGCTCCGGGCTCGGCGCTATACAAGAGCGGGCGTTTCGTGCTGGGCGTGCAGTGGCACCCCGAGCTGATGCCCGACGCGGCATCGGCGCACGGCATCTTTAGCGCCTTGGTCAATGCGGCAAAGAAGACCTAAACCCATCATTGGAGCGAGACGTGTCCAACACTACCTCCGCCAAACCCGACACGCATGCCTGGGTGCTGCCCTTCATTACAGTCTCTGACCCTGCCAAAACCATGCTCTTTCTGGAGCAAGCCTTCGGCTTTAAAAAGGAATATGCCAACGAACAAGCCGGCAAGATCGTGCACGCTGAAATGAGTTACATGGGGCAAATTGTTTTATTGATCACCATGGAAGGCATGCACTCAAAGGACGTCAAAACACCCGCGCATTCCAAAGCCGCATCGCCCACCGTCATCTTTATCTACATTAAAAATATAGACGAGAAATACGCGAAAGCCCTGAGCCTCGGCGCTCAAAGCATTGAAGCGCCCGCGACCTATCCATGGGGCGAACGCCACTGCCACTTCTTGGACGCGGACGGCCACCATTGGCAGCTCGCCGAAGTGGCCGATGCGCAGGCCTAGCAGCGCCGGTCGTCGGCGCGCCAATTCTTAATGCGCTTCTTGATCTCGCCTTTATTGGTGATTTTTTCGGCGAGCACCGTGCGGACCAGTTCCGGCAGCTCCGCATCGCTCGCGAAACGCAACGCCACGAATTGATCGACGCTCAAGCTTGAGATCTGGCTGCGCTGGTCCGCCGGCAGCACCTCCTGCATGCGCAGGCGTTCTTCGAGACAGATCAGACGGTCCTGCACCTTCAATGGCGTCAGGCGCACGAAGAAAAACATGATCAGTAAACCCAGCGCAAGCAAAAAGCCCGCAATCGGCTGAAAATAAACACCTGCAGGAATGAGCTGGGTCGCGGCGTATCCCGCGTACACCAGGTTGAGCCCCAGGATTGGGAAAAGCACGAAATGATACAGGGGCACGAAGCGGGCGTGATTGGTATAGCTTTGCGGCTCAGACATGGCGTTTCTCCGTTTTTCAAAAGTGGCAGCGCGCGCACGCTAACGGGCGCGCCACTGGATTGCCAAGCGAAAGAATTAGACTCAGTCTTTGAAGTGTTTTTCAACCAACGCGAGGACCGCGTCGATCTCGGCTTCCGTCGTGCCGCGGCCGATCGAGAAGCGTACCGCGCCAAGCCCGTGGTCGGCGGGCACGCCCATGGCCTGCAGCACCGGTGAAAGCTCCCGCTGGCCCGCGTGGCAGGCCGAACCGGTCGACGCCGCGACGCCTTCCAGCTTCGCCAGCACTTCCGCGCCGATGCGCCCGATGAAATTCACATTCAGCGTATTGGGGAGGCGCTCCGTCGTGTGGCCGTTCAGACTTACCCGCGCGCCGAGCCGCGCCTGCAAACCGTGCCACAAGCGCTCGCGCAAAATCCGCATCTGTTCCGGCGCGGTAGCGAGCACGCGCTGCGCCAACGCGCACGCCGCGCCCAGACCCACGCACAGGAGCACGTTTTCGGTCCCCGCTCGGCGCCCGGATTCATGCCCGCCGCCGTGGATCAGCGGTTCGAGCTTCACGCCGTTGCGCACGTACAGCAGGCCCACGCCCTTCGGCGCGTAAAATTTATGCCCGGCCACCGAAAGCAGATCGGCGCCCAGTTCATCCATGCGCACCGGCAGCTTGCCCACGCTTTGCGCGGCGTCGCAATGCAGCAGAATCCCGCGCGGGCGTAGGATCGCGGACAACTCGCGGATCGGCTGCAGGGTGCCGACTTCGTTGTTCGCATGCATCACGCTGACGAGAAACGTTTCGGGCTTGAGTGCGCGGCGCACCGCATCGGGATCGACGCGCCCTGCTTTGTCCACGCCGACGATGCTGACTTGCGCACCGAGGCGTTCGAGAAAGCGGCACGGGTTCAGCGTAGCGGGATGTTCAATCGAGGTCGTGACGATGTGTCCGCTGCCGCCGCGTGCGAAGAACGTCCCTTTAATACCATGGTTGCTAGCTTCGCTGCCGCCGCTGGTGAAGACAATTTCGCCGGGCGCGCAGCCCAGCAATTCCGCGGCTTGAGCGCGTGCGGCATCAAGCGCCTGTTTCGCCGGCACCGAAGCCCAGTGCGGGCTGGACGGATTGCCGTAATGGCGCTCCAAAAAAGGGCGCATCGCGTCGGCCACTTCCGGCGCTATCGGCGTGCTAGCATTGAAATCGAGGTAAATTCGGCCCTGCATGGCTCGGCTCCCCCACCCCGCCGGTGCAGATACTTAAGGAAGCGTAGGGGTGCAGCGCATAAAAGTAAACCTCAAGCGAGGCTTGGGTTGCGAGGTCATCGGCTTTTAAGGGAAGAATTGTCGCACCCCATGCCATATACTGCGGGTATTAGTAAGCGGGAGAAAAGCCTTAATGCGTGTTGTCTTGTTGCTTGCTGGGACCGTGGCGCTGCTTGCCAACCTGCTGATGCCTCAGCAGTTGGTGCATCGCAACGCCTGTTGCTTGCCGCAAGCCAGCAAACCCGCGCATGCCTGCTGCGGCATGGGTTCAAGCGGCGACGAGACGTCAGTCCGCGCGCATCGCTCCTGCTGCGACCCGATCACCATGGTTTTGCGCAGCGGGCCGACGACGCCCGGACTCTCCTCAGAAGCCATCGCCGCCGCTGCCCCGCTGGGCGACCTGCTTGTCGCGCACAGCGAGCCGATGTTGCCCGTCACAAACTCGCTGCGAGAGAATGTCGTTTCGGCCACGGGGCCACCTGTCAGCATCGTTGCGCTTTATCAGCTCCACGCACAATACCTCGTCTGATCCGCTGCTCAATTAAGCCGAATTTTCGGGCCTAAAAGCGCCCGCTCGCGCCGTATTTGTGCGCTCATTCGGCACCGTGTCTCAAACCTAAATTAAGCATTCAATTCGCCCCGCGGCCAAGGCGGAGCGGGCATGCACTCGCAGCGAGGCTGGATCATGCGCCGTTTGGGAATCATGTTTTGCTTGGGCATGGCCCTGTGCGCGAATCATTCGCAAGCAGGCGAACCGCCCGTTCCGCCCACGCCGCCTCCGGCGCCGGCGCCCGATCCCTTCGCAGATTTGGACAAGCCCAAGCAGAAGACGGCAGACCCCAACGATCCGTTCGCGGACCTGGACCCGAAGCAGCCCGACCCCAACAAAGCCAAATCCGCGGCAAAGCCCGCCGAGAAAAAGTCATCATTCCGCGACTTTTTCGAACACAATTTCACGTTCAAGAAGGAGCTCTTCTCTCAATTCGTCTACGGCGACAACGCGCGGCGCGAAGACCCGGACCGCGCGGTTTACAGCCGGCAGTCGGTAGGCTTCGAGATCCTCAAGAAATTCTCCACCGATACGGCGACGGTCGCGGCCTTCGACATTCAATTCCGCTTCGTGCGGCGCGACAATTTCATTGAAGTCCCCGACGACCACGAAGGCGCGGAGCGCGAAGGCTGGTTCCCCGAAATCCACAACGCCTACCTAGACCTGTACAACGTCTTCAATCCGCTCTTTGGCAGCGAGACGCGCTCGGACAACATCGGGCGCTTTAATTTCCGCATCGGGCGCTTCTACCTGCCCTTCGGCCTCAATCTGCAGACCGACACGCACGGCTCGCTGCTGCAGCTCTCCAACGACCGCAACTTCGGCTACGAACGCGATTGGGAAACTGGCCTGTGGGGGGCGATAAATTCCGATGTAAAATATGACGTCTATTACCTGGTTGGCTCAGGCTACGACCTGTCGTTCAAAGGCCAGAAAGGCTTGGTCGGCGCGCGCTTCTCGCTGACCGATAAATACAAAATCGATTACGGGATCGAAGCTGGGATCGCGGTGCTCTACGGCGGGCGCATCGACGCGCACGCGGTCGTACACAGCCCCGCGGTAGGCGCGGATTCGCCCGGCAACAAAATCGTGCGCACGCAGCGCGTGGGCCTCGATTGGCGCTATACGCGGCTGGTGCCGGGCGGTTCGCTGGCGTTCGCCAACGAGATCAGCGCCGGCCGCGACGAGAACGACGAAATCTTCACGCAATTGCACCAGTTGGAATTCCTCTCTCTGAACCGGCGCTGGGGTCTCGCGACGCAGTACCGGCGCTTCTGGCAGAACCTGCCGCTCGGCATCGGCACGCCCACGCATGCGCCGGCAACGCGCAAGGCCGACGCCTCGATCATCGGCGAATTTACGTGGTATTTCCGCAATGATATTACCGGCGCCAATCTGCATTGGCTCAAGTTAAACGTCGAGCACGAGACGGAATATCACCAGCCCCGCAAGCTCGATACGAAAGTCACGATTCAGTACTACAGGTACTGGTGAATAGGAGACCCAAGCCATGCGCAAATTGAATGTCATTCTGGCCCTGCTCGCCGCGTTCGGCGCAACGAACGCCTTCGCCGCGGTCGGCTGCACGCTCAGCAACCCGGCGGCGGACCTCAAGTACCTCTACCCGGACATGACTTCCTATAAGGAAGAAGCCCGCGAACTGGGCAAACTCAAAGATGGCAAGAAGGCCTTTGAAGGCCTGAAGGAACGGTTGGGCTCGGATCTCGACCCCATTTATGAAACCTTCGACACGCCTTATACGGTCTACACGATTTACAAAGGCAACGACCTGATTGGCATTGTGCACGGCGTAAACGTGCCCGGTCAGGGCGGCGTGATCCAGGTCTTCTTGAGCACGGATCCGCAAAGCGGGGAAATTAAACAGTTCTTTTTTCAAAGAATAGAAAGCCCCGCGGCCAAGGCGCTTAACGACAAGACCTTCCGCGCGCAATTTGCCGGACTTACCTTGCCGGACTTCTACAAACACGACTACTACAAAGTCGCCGATCCAAAGTCCGACAAGGACAAAGTCGGCCAGCTCAAACCCGCCGCCGTCGAAGAAAACGGCAAAGCCGACTACGAAGCCGCGATACGCGGCGTGCGCAAAAACTTGATTCTGCTCGATCTTTTCATCTACGAAAACAAGGGCGAGCCCTATTACGTGCGCGCAAAGGAATCGCTCGCGAAGATCAAAGGCGGCACAGAAGAAAAGAAATAACACGCCTTTTTGACATAATTAAGGAGTTCGCCATGAAGGGCATCTTGATCTTTTGCGGATTGATCCTAGCCAGCGGTGTAGCTGCGCTGGTCTGGCACTTCGTGACACCGCGTCACTACGGCCAGCCTTTCGACAATGTGCCTGCGGTCTCACTGAAAGATGTTTCCGCCGAACCCGAAACACACCAAAAGAACGAATTGCGTCTGGAAGGAACCATCGAACGACAATGCCCGACCACCGGCTGCTGGTTCTACATTAGCGACGGTCAGGGCCACAATTTGCGCATCGAAATGAGCAGTGTGATCACCACGCTTCCCAACATCGTGGGCAAACGCGCGGTCGTCGAAGGCTACCTGGAAAAGAACGGCCAGGAATACGAACTGAACGGTAAGGCCGCCGAAATCCGGTAAGGAGAAGAACGATGAAAGCTTTGATTGGCGCCGCCTTTTTGGCGCTCTTCACTTTGTCCAGCTGCGGCGATTCTGCAAAGCCCAAAGCCGAAGCCCTCAAACCCGCTCTTAGCAAGCCTGGTGATGCTTACCCGCTGGCCACCTGCGTGGTGAGCAACGACACGCTGGGCGGGGAGATGGGCGAGCCCTTCAGCCTTCAATACGAAGGCCGCGAAGTGAAGCTTTGCTGCAAGAGCTGCAAAGGGGAATTCGACAAGAATCCAAAGAAATATATCGCCTTGATCGAACAGGCCGAAAAGGAAAAAGCCCAGCAGAAATGATGCTGGGGGTTGACACGCCGTAGGCGGAATTTCCGCTTCGGATTTCATAAAATGGAGTGCTTGCATGCGTTTTCTCACGCTGGCCTTAAAGAACCTGCTGCGGCGAAAAGTTCGCAGTGCACTCACCGTGCTAGGCGTCGCGCTGGCGGTGGCCGTCGCGGTCAGCCTGATGGGCTTCCGCACAGGCTACAAACAGGCGCTATCGGAAAGCATCGACCGCCTCGGCTTCCAGGTCATGGTCATGGCCAAAGGCTGCCCTTACGAAGCCGCGACGATGATGCTCAAAGGCGGCACTGGACTCCTTTACGTTCCGGACTCAATCTACGCGCAGGTCGGCAAGGACAAGGATATCGATTCGATCACGCCGATCTTTATCGGCCTGGCCATGAAGGAAACGAGCGGGCTGCGCGAAGACGCGGGCAGTTCGTTCACGATCATGGCCGGAATCGAGCAGGAGAGCTTCGCCACGATGAAGCCGTGGCTGAAATTCAAAACGGGCCAGGGCTTTTACGGCGGGCACTGGTTCGCGCCGGAATCCGAAGACGAAGTCGTGATGGGCTACGAAGCCGCCACGTACGAGCAGCGCAAGGTCGGCGACAAAATCTTTCTGCCCATCACGCCCAACGGCGCCAAGGAGGCCGTCCCGCATACTTTTAAGATTGTCGGCATCCTCGACCGCGCGGGCTCGCAGGACGACGGCACCGTCTTTTTGCCCTTCAAAACCGCGCAGAAGATCTTCAACCGGCCCAATCAGCTCACGATCGTCGGTGTGAAATTGAAAACCTTTAACCGAGACAACCTGCGCGAATTCACCAATCGATGGATCAGCCTGCCCGAAGTCCAGGTCGTCGACATGGGCCAAGTCAAAGACACGATCACCGGCCTGCTTGATTCCGCGCAGACGATGATCGCCGCGGTGGCTGTGATCGCGGTGCTTGTCGCGCTTATTGGCGTGGTCAACACGATCCTGATGAGCGTCTACGAACGCACCGGTGAGATTGGGATCATGAAAGCCATCGGCGCGTACCGCGGGGACATCTTCACGCTAATCTGGTTCGAGACGCTCTTTGTCTGCGCCCTGGGCGGCGCGCTGGGCTGTGGCTTCGCGCTCGTCGGCACCAAACTCGTTGAAGCAGGCATCAAATCGCTGATCAACCTGGGCGTCTCGGGTTCAGTGGTGCGAATCACGCCGGACATCCTGGCGTGCTCTTTCGGCGGCGCGATTCTGGTCGGATTTTTCGCGGGCCTGTACCCCGCCTGGCGCGCGGCGTCGATGCGCCCGGTCGAAGCCATCCGCGAAGGCATCGGGTAGCCAAAACTGCTCTCCATATATTCACGCAACCACGCTAACGAGGACCACATGGAAAAAATCAAACTGATCGAAGCGCGGGGCCTGAAGCGCCACTTCAAGCGCGGCAGCGAAGTCGTCAAAGCGCTCGACGGCGTGGACCTGGACATTTTTCAGGGCGAGATGGTCTCGCTGCTGGGCCCATCGGGCTCGGGCAAAACCACGCTGATCAACCTGCTCTCGTGTCTCGACGCGCCGACCGAAGGCTCTCTGAGCATCTCAGGACAGCCTGTCGCGGGGCTCTCCGAAGACCGCCTGGCGGAAGTGCGCCGCGGAAATCTCGGCTTCGTGTTTCAAAAATTTTATCTCCTGCCTACGCTCAACGTGGCGGAGAACGTGGCCCTGCCACTCCTCTTTACGCGCCAAGCCTCCAGCCACGAACGCACGCTAGCGGCGCTGAAGCAGGTCGGCCTGGAAGATCGCGCGGGACATCTGCCCAGCGAACTTTCCGGCGGGCAGATGCAGCGCGTGGCGATTGCGCGCGCACTGATCGTGAAGCCCAAGATTCTGATCGCCGACGAGCCCACCGGTAATCTGGACAAGGCCAACGGCGAAGCTATTTTCGAACTCTTCACCAGACTGGTCAATGAGTCCGGCCTGACCGTGGTCGTGACCACCCACAATCTCTCGCTGGGCTACCGCGCCAATCGCGTGATCACGCTTTCGGACGGCAAAATCGAGAAGGAAGAGCGCCCAACGGTGGCTTCGGCTGCCGCCATGGCCGCTGCAAACTCCCACTGATTCTCACCTTAAAAATTGATTAAGAAAGCCTTGACAGTTCGCGCCTTGAAGTGTATATGTATCATATAAGTAATGATTAAGTGAAGGTCAACCCAAGGAGCCGCTTAAATGTCCTACCGCCTCAGCGAACCACAGGTCGCCCAGTACCACCGCGATGGTTACATCCTCGTCCCTTCCCTGTTCACCGCGGAAGAAATCGGTCTGCTTCAGAATGCCTGCAAAGCCGACCCGGCATTTCAACAGAACGTGCTCTCGCGGCGCGACGGCGAAGGCGGCTCGGTAGATCTCGCAATCTGGAACCACCCCGGCGACGACCTGTACGGCGTCTTCTCTTCGTGCGAACGCATGGTCAATTCCGCCGAGCAATTGATGGGCGAAGAAGTTTACCATTACCACTCCAAGCTGATTTTGAAGCGCCCGCGCATCGGCGGCGCGTGGACATGGCACCAGGATTACGGCTACTGGTATAATAATGGGTGCCTGTTCCCGCAGATGCTGTCGTGCATGATCGCGGTGGACCGCTCGCGCAAAGAAAATGGCTGCCTGCAGGTGCTTAAAGGCTCGCACCACCTCGGTCGCATCGATCACGGGCACACCGGCGACCAGACCGGTGCGAATCTGGAACGCGTCGAGCAGGCCGGCAAGGTCTGCGAACTCGTGTATGCCGAAATGAATCCGGGCGACGCGCTCTTTTTCCACTGCAACACGCTGCACCGCTCGGACCAGAACAAATCCGACGACCCGCGCCTGACGCTGATCTCCTGCTACAACGCGGCGCGCAACAGCCCGTACAAGACCGGCCGACATCCGCAGTACACGCCGCTAAAGCGCGTCCCGGACACGCGCATTCTCGAGACCGGCGTGAAGCTCGCGAAGAATGCCTCCTTCATTACCGCCTAATAAATAACTAGGGGAGCGGCGCATGTTCAAGCTGGGCATGATCAATTCGGCGTGGGAGCAGACCGGCCAGCCGCTGGTCTGGGGCCTGGAGAAAACCAAGCAATTGGGTTTCGACACGGTCGATATTTTTCTCGACCCCACCGAAAAAGGTTCGGCGCCCAAGGTCCGGCAGATCGTCTCGACCTGCAAGCGCCTCAAGCTGCCGATCAAGAGCGTGTGCTGCTGCGCGCTCGGGATTGCCGACTTCAATCCCAGCGTGCGCGAATTTCACGTCGCGCGCGTGAAGAAATACCTCGACATGACCAAGACGTTCGGCGCGCACAATCTGCTTTTGGTTCTCGGTGAATACATGTGGCAGCAGGAAGTGATCCCGCCGAAGGCGCAGTGGGACTGGGCCGTCGAAGCCTGCCGCGAACTGGGCGCGTACGCGAAGAAAAAAAAACTTGAGATCGCCCTGGAACTCGAACCCTTCAAGCTTTCGCTCCTGCGCGACATGGGCGAGATGGTCCACTTCCTCGACGAATGCGGGCAGCCTCAGGTCAAGGCGAACATCGACATCAGCCACATGGTCTTGAGCAAAACGCCGCCTTCCGCCCTGCGCGCGCTTAAAGGCCGCGCCGCGCACGTTCACATTTCCGACTGCGACGGCAAGGTGCACGGCGACCTGCCGCCCGGCCGCGGCGTGGTGGACTTCATACCGTACCTGAAAGAAATCGGCGTGACCGGCGTGGGCAGCGGCGTGGTCAGCCTGGAATTGGAGTACTCCCCCGACCCGGCCAAGATCGAAGACTGGGTGAAGGAAGCCTACGACTCGACGCGCAAGCTGATGGCCGCCGCGGGCATTTAAGTACTACTTCAAATCAGGCTGGCCGAATCTCATTGCGTTTGTACGCATCGGCGAGGCGCTCCAACAGGGCAATTTCGCCGGCGATGTCCTGTCCGCGCTCGGTATCAGAGACGCGCCGCACCTTCTCCCACTTCCGCACTTCCATAATTTCCGGAATGATGTCCACGCCGTCTCGGATCGCGGCTTCCACCGATTCGAAGTGGTGGTGCTTGGCCAGGTAAGTGCGGTCGGCTTCGAGCACCAGCGTAAAACCGTGGTCGCCGTACGCAGCGGAGAACGCGCCGTCGATTGTGATCGCCTTGCCGCTTTTCTTCAGCGGATTCTCGCCCTTCTCCACCTTCACTGGCACGTGTCCGTTCACGATCAGACCCTGCTTCGGATCGACGCCGAACTCCGCCAGGATCTTTTCGCAGAAGGGGACTTCGTGAATCAGCGCGAAGTACGGATTCTTGGTTTCGTGATGCGTAGCTTTGTCTTCGATTACATACGTCTCGAGCGTCGTGATGCGGTCTTTGCCGAAGAGCGGAGAATTCGGCCCGCACCACAGGTACCAGAACAGATCGCCGTCGGTCGGCGTGGGATGGTCTAAGCACGCCGCGATGCGATTCTGAATCGCATCAAAGAGCGCCTTGCCAGCGTAGGGCTTGCCATCGACCTGCATCGACAGGTAGCCACCCTTTTCATCGACCGGCACGCAGGCGTGGAAAATCAGGCAGCCGTCACGATGCAGATACATTGAGCCGTTGCGGATCATCCAGATCACTTGTTCCCACAAAATGTGGCTGTGCTGGAACGATTCGCGCAAGCGGTCCATGCATTTGCGCTCGTCATCGCTCAGCGCGTACGGATCTTGCGGATTGATCGTCGGGAAATTCTTATCCTTAAGCGGATACGTCTTACCGTCGACTTCGATGGTCCCTTTCGCGAGATCCATTTTGTGCAGCAGTCTGCGCGCGTCGAGGCCCCACTCGGGGTGCCGCGCGATCATCTGTCCTTCGAGTTTGAATTGCAGCACCGCCGCGGCCTTCTGCATGCGCTGCATCACGACCGTCTCGCGCAGGCCGTCGCCTTTGACCGAGTATCCGGAGGCCGCGTCGTCCTTGTAGACCGTGCGCGCCAGGTGTTCGAGGGGCTGCACGGTGATGCCGTAGCCTTCTTCGATCTGGGATAGCCGGCGATAGCGCAAGCTGACCCGCAGCACGTGCGCGATCAGCGCTTCGTGCCCAAAGCACGCGCCGATCCACGCGGCATCGTGATTGCCGTACACGAAGGAGACGTGCGGCTGCTTCATCAGGTATTCGACCACCCGGTCGCCGCGCGGGCCGCGGTCCCAGCAGTCGCCGGCCAGAATAATTTCGCTCACCGCCAGATTTCGGATCACGCGCACGGTCAGGTGCACGAGGTACAGCGCGCGCCCGCGCCGCGCGAGCTCGTCCACCAGCGCCGCGACGTACTCCGCGGAATGCTCGCGCGACGGTTCGTGCAGAATCTCCGCGAGCAGATCGGCGTATTCCGCCGGGAAAACCCGCGTGGCCTGGCGCAGCGAATAACGCCCGGCCAGCACGCGCACGACTTCGAAAAGATTGCGCAGGTTCTTGCGCGCGTATTCGCGCACGGCCTCGGGCGTTTTCAGCGTCGTACCCAGGCGTTCGAGCACCTCCGCCGGATAGAAGACCAGTTTGAGGAATTCCTGGAACTCCGCCGGCGGCATCTTCGACGCGAAAAGTTTTTCCATCAGCGGGCGCAGCGCGCCGGACGCGTTGTTGATGATGTGGCGCAGCTTTTTGTCTTCGCCGTGCACGTCGCTGATTACGTGAATCGTGCCTTTGGGCAGCGTGCGTTCGGCCGCCAGCCGCGCGATCTCGCCCAGCGCCGCGTCGGCGTTGGGATACTGGCGCGCGAGCCGGCTCATGACCGCCCGTTCGACCGCCGCATCGGAAAGCTGCATGCGCGTGCTCCTCTTATTGGGACTGGGCGATTCTCGCCGAACCACACCCGCCGCGTCGAGCTAGAAAGGTGTTACTTTTCTTTGCCGTCGTACAGCAGCGTGAATTCTTCGGACTGCTTGGCCAGCGTGCGATCACCGATGAAGAGCGGCACCCGCTGATGCAATGATGTGGGCTCGATATCCAGAATACATTGATGCCCGTCCGTCGCATAGCCGCCGGCCTGCTCCGCGATGAACGCCAGCGGCGCGCATTCATAGAGCAATCGCAGCTTGCCGCCGGGCTTCTTGGGATCCTTGCGGTCGGCCGGGTAGCAGAAGACGCCGCCCGCGAGCAGGTTGCGGTGGAAGTCCGCAACCAGGGAGCCGATGTACCGCAGGCTCATCTCGTGACCGCACTCTTCTTTGCGTTGCAGGTGCCGCACATACCGCAGCACGCCGGGGCTCCAGTAGGGCTCGTAGGCCTGGTTGACGCTGTAGTACTTCGGCTTCGCGGGCATCTTGATGTTGGGGTGCGAGAGCAGGAATTCGCCCAGCATGCGATTGAGTGTGAAGCCGTGCACGCCGTTGCCCGTGCTGTAGACCAGCATCGTGCTGGAGCCGTAAATCACATAGCCCGCCGCAACCAGATCGCGACCTTTTTGGAGACAGTCTTCGAGGGTGCCCGGGCCGTCCTTGGTTTTGCGCCGATAAATCGCGAAGATCGAACCAACACTGACGTTGACGTCGATATTCGAAGAGCCGTCGAGCGGATCGAACATCAGCACGTATTTGCCGGTCTTGTACTTGGTCGGTATCGGAATGATGTGTTCGTGTTCTTCGGAGGCCATCACCGCCAGGCGGCCCGTATGGTCGTTGAGGCGAAAAAAAGTGTAGTCGGCGAATTCGTCCAGCTTCTGGACCTGTTCGCCCTGCACGTTTTGCTCGCCGGTCGCGCCCAGCACATTCGACAGACCCGCCTGGATGACTTTGCTCGCGATAATTTTTCCCGCGAGCGCAATGTCATAGAGCAGGTTGGTCAGCGCGCCCGTGGCATCGGCGTGAGTCATCTGGTCGCTGAGAATATGGCGTTCAATCGTCGTGAGTTGATCCGGATTGGGCGCGTCCTGCGGCATGCAAGCCTCCTCATTAATGCGCTGAATTCATCCCGAACGCGTGCAGTTTATGCAGGCGCAATGAAGGTGCCAAGCACCAAAGCTTTTCCCGCGCGCATTGGTACCCTGTGCGAGCCATTGCGCGCGGTGCAAAATATTTCGGCGCGCCCCCGCCTTGCGCGCGCTTGGGCCTTCCGGTATCTCTCTCGCCCGCCCCAACCCATCCCAGCACCCAAGGAGCACGCCATGGCCAAGAGCGCCAAGGAACCTTTCGGATACTGCCTCAACACCAGCACGCTGAAAGGCCAGAAGCTCGGCATCGAGCGCCTCGTCGCGCTGACCGCCAAGGCCGGCTACGACGGCATCGAACCCTGGATCGGCGAACTGGACGAGTACGTCGCGCAGGGCGGCAAGCTCAAGGACCTCGGCAAACGCATCGCCGATTACGGCCTGACGGTCGAGAGCGCGATCGGCTTCTTTGAATTCGTCCTCGACGACCCCACGCGCCGCCGCAAGGCCTTCGAAGAAGCGAAGCGCAATTTCGAGATGCTGCGCGCCATCGGCGGCAAGCGCATCGCCGCCCCGCCCTTCGGGCACCAGGACAAACCCGGTCTGAATCTCTGGAAAACCGCCGAACGTTACGCGCAATTGTGCGACCTCGGGAAGAAGTTCGATGTGGTCCCGATGCTCGAATTCTGGGGCTTCAGCAAGAGTTTGAACAAGCTGGGCGAAGCACTCTTCGTGCTGGCCGAAGCGGGCCACCCAGACGCCTGCATGCTTTGCGACGTATACCACCTATATAAAGGAGAGAGCGGCTTCGGCGGTCTGCGCCTCCTCGGGCCGCACACAATCGGCGTGATGCACATGAACGACGTGCCGAAGAACTTCTCCGCGGCGAAGATCACCGACGCCGACCGCGTCTGGCCCGGCGACGGCATCGCGCCGCTGACCCAGATCTTCCGCGACCTTCGCGACATCGGCTTTACCGGACCACTCTCGCTGGAGCTGTTCAACGAGACATATTGGAAAATGGACCCGCTGGCCTGCGCCAAAAAGGGCTTGGAAAAGACCCGCGCTGCGGTGCGTAAAGCCCTCTCGTAGCACCCTTTAGAAAATCCGCACACAAGCCTTGACAGGTGCGCTTGTGCGTGATTAAATGGGAACGTTCCCACCAAGGGCACCAACGGAGCATCCCTGTGGCCGGTCCCAACATCCTCGATATCGCGCGCAAGGCCGGCGTCGGCAAGTCCACCGTCGCGCGCGTGCTCTCGGGTGAAGGCCCCGTCAGCGCGGATGCGCGCGAACGAGTCCTCGACGCGGCCCAAGCGCTCAAGTACCGCACCAACCAGGCCGCGCGTAGCTTGCGCAAAGGCGAGAATCGCCTGCTCGGCGTGGTGGTCCCCGATTCGGCTTCGGTCGGCTTCCTGAGCCACCACGTAGGCGCGCAGAAGATGGAAGGCGCGGCCCGCGGCGCCAAGCGGTTGGGATACGACCTCCAGATTTTCATCGAAGACCTCGGCGATGCCTGGAGCCTGCGCCGCCTCGCGACAGAGAAATCCGTGCGCGGCTTTTTGTTCTTCGGCGGCGTCGAGCGCCCGGTTCTCGACATGCTCAAGCAGTACGGCATCCCTTGGAGCAGCGTGAACTGGTGCTATCCGGACCGCCCGCGCGATCCGCACTGCTGGACGGACTTCGCGCACGCCGGCCGCACGCTGATTTCACACCTGATCGCGCGCGGCTGCAAACGCATCCTGGCCTTCGATTGGCTCACGCCAGACTACGGCCCGTTCGACCGCGGCATCCGCGACGGTTGGAGCGCCCACGGCCTGCCCGAGCGCAACTTGGAGCTGTACACCGACCGCCATTTCGGTTGGGGACCTGAAGCAAACGCACTGCTCGAACGCGCACTGGACGGCAAGCGCCGCCCGGACGGGCTCTTGCTGTCCCGCGAAGAAGCCGCCCGCGATGCGTACAAGCTGCTCCGGGCGCGCGGCCTGGAACCGGGCGTGGACGTGGCCGTCGCGACGTTTGACGACCTGGAGATCGCGCGCAACCTGGAACCGCAGTGCACTTCGTACCGCCAGCCGTTCGTGGAGATGGCCGCGACCGCGATTGAAGAACTCGACCGCGTGCTGACGCATGGCGCGGAAGCCGCGCCGATCTGCCGCAACGTGCCGGGCGAGTTGCTGGTCCGCGCATCGTCGCAGAACTTTTCGGCCCGTAAGGAAGAAGTATAGGGACCACCTTTTTAAAACCCTGGATTGGGAACGTTCCCAATCCAACCGCTGACTAAAGGAGCGTTGGACATGCTGACCGCCCTCGACCGCAAAACGCAGTTCGCCCGCGATGGTTTCGTGATCGTTGAAAATCTCTTCTCCCCCTTGGAAATGACCAACGCCAAGAACGAAGTGCGCCGCATCCTCGACGAACACAAGGCCAAGACCGGCGCGTATCCCAAGAACGGCGTGCACGTTGGCCTGACCGTCGCGAGCGCGCATTTCCGCGGCCTCAACGCCGATCCGCGCATCGTCGACATGCTCGAAGAGTGCGTCAGCCCGAACCTGGAGTTCTGGTCGGATAAAATCGTCTTCAAGTCCGCCGGCGTGGACTTCGGCTCGCCCTGGCACCAGGACTGGCCCTACTGGCATGGCGCAAACAAGTTCTCTGTCTGGCTCGCACTCGACGATGCGACGCGCGAAAATGGCTGCCTCCGCGTGATCCCGGGCTCTCACAAAACCAAGGCCAACCATGGCGGTGAGGACAAGGAAGGCATTGGTTTCACCAACCGCATGCGCCCGGAAGACGTCGACGAATCCAAGGCCATCGACGTGCCTCTGCAGGCCGGCGGCGCGATCCTGTTCCACGATCTGCTACTGCACTCCTCTTACAAGAACCAGAGCGGCAAGGACCGCTGGGCCATGATCAGCACGTATCGCGACGCGTCGCAAGATGACCTGTGTTATCCCTTCGCGACCGGCGCGTTCATGGTACGCGGCAAGCAAACCGGCAAAATCATCGCCGAAGGCCGCAAGGAACCCTAAGCGCATCACGCTCCTTTAATAAGCGGCGCGGAGAGCATCCTCTTCGCGCCGCTTTGTTATTATGCCTTCCGCGCGAAGTGCGCCGGCGCGACGCCCGTGGCCTGCTTGAACGCCGCCGAGAAACGCGGCAGGTTCGAGAACCCCACGCGCTCCGCCACCTGCGTGACGTTCAGGCGCCCCGCCGCGAGCAGGCGCTTGGCTTCATCGATGCGTTGTTTGGTCAGCGCGGCTTTGGGGGAACAGCCCCGCGCGGACAGGAAGATGCGGCGCAGTTGCGTCGGCGAGACGCCCACCAATTCGGCGAGTTCCGCGGCGCTCAAGCCTTCCTTCGCCTTTTCGCGGATCGCGTCTTCCGCGCGGGCCCACAATTCCATCCAATCGGCCTGCGTATCGGGCTTATGCGGCCCCTCCGCACTCAGCGCGCTTTTGCGGCGCGGACGTGTTGCGGATTGTTCCGGCGAACCCAGCGCGCGCGCAAGCTGCGCGATGAACAGGGATAACTCCGCCACGCGCAGCACGCGCTGGCCCTGCGCATCGAAGTCGGCGCTCTGCTCGAGCGCCAGATATTTGCGCCACCACGGCCCGGGCAGGTGCACCGGCCGCCCCGGCAGGCGCGGCAAGCCGTCTTCCGGCAGCATCAATAGAATGGAGACCACGCGCACCGTGCCGCGGTATCCCGGTTTGGGGCGAATTCCGTAAACGGTCTTGCGCGGAAATAGCCCCAGCGTGCCGGGCGGCGCCGGCAGCCAGCGTCCCTCGAAGTACATCTCGAGTTCGCCTTCGAGGACCGCGTAGAGTTCGTCCGCAAGGGCGCGGGACGGCCCCACGACCTGCTGCCGCGCCTTGTTCTTGCGCTGCACCACCGCGAAGCCCTGCGCGAAGGCGGTTTTGATTTCGTGCGGCGGCCGCCAAAGGTACACGCGTTGAGCCCTCTCCAAATCCGGTTGAAAATGATAAGTCCCCGCGCGCTATTCGCAACGACGCGCGCGCGTTCTAGGGGTACTTTGACTCTGACATCGAGAACACCCCTCGGAGCGCTTCATGAGCCTGGACCTGCACGCTTTGCTCGCCGCACGCCGGCCCGGCTGGTCCCTCCCCCAGCCATTCTACACTTCTCCGGAAATCCACGCGCTCGACCTCGCTCGGATCTATCGGCGGGAGTGGCTCTACGCGGGCCCGGAGTGCCGCATCCCCAAGCCCGGTGATTTCTTCACCTTCGAACTCGGCCCCGACTCGCTGATCGTGATGCGCGGCGAAGACGGCCGCGTGCGCGCGCACTTCAATGTCTGCCGCCACCGTGGCTCGCGAATCTGCCTCGAACACAGCGGCCACGCGCGCAAGCTCGTCTGCCCCTACCACCAGTGGATTTACAACCCAGACGGCAGCCTGCATGAAGCGCGCAACATGGGCGCGGGCTTCGATCCGGCCGGCTTCGCGCTCCGGCAGTCCCACGCGCGCACCGTCGCGGGCCTGATTTTCGTGAACTTCTCCGAGGCGCCCGCCGACTTTGACGCCTTCGCACGCGACGTCGCGGCGTACCTCGAGCCCCACGAATTCGCTTCCGCCCGCATCGCCCACGCGCAGACCTACCAGGTCCAGTCGAACTGGAAGCTGCTCGTCGAGAACTCGCGCGAGTGCTACCACTGCCCCGTCGGCCATCCCGAATACACCCAGATCATGTACGGCAAAAATCCCGAAGACGCCGCGGCACGCATGAACACCTACAACGCCTGCGGCCTGCCGACGCGAAGAGTCGTGGGGCCTTCATATCATGTCTCACGCTACCCCACCGCGCGGCGGGAGTACCCCTCGCAGAGCCTCGACGGCCGCCAGATCGCCCCGCTAATGGGGTGCATCAAGGACCCCGACGCCGGCGTGCTCGGACTCGTCAGCTTCCCCAACCTGATGTTCCTGGCCTGCGGCGACCACGCGGTCAGCTTCCGCTTCAATGCGGTGGACGCCATGCGCACCGATGTGGAGGCCCTCTGGCTCGTGCGCGGCGATGCGGTTGAAGGCCGCGATTACAGCAAGGAACACCTCCTCGGCTTCTGGAAAGCCACCGGCGAGGAAGACTGGATCCTCTGCGAGAACAACCAGGCCGGCGTGAACTCTTCGCGCTACGAGCCCGGCCCGTACGGCGAAGAAGAATCCGACCTGCAGCGCTTCGTCGATTGGTACCTCCAGGAAATTCAGCGCCCCGAACCCGCACCGCGCTGCCAATCTCACCCCAGTGCCGCGGCAGCCGGCGCGTAACCCTTCCATTAAAGGAGCCTCACCATGGCCAAGATTGTCTTCGTCGGCGGCGGCAGCTACGCCTGGATGCCCTCCATTTTGGGGCGCCTATTCAAGACGTCCACGTTCCAGAATGATTCCATCGCGCTGATGGACACCGACAGCGAAGCCGTCGAAACGATCTACCAGCTCGCGCTTGCCCTGAAAAAGCACCACAAGAGCGGCATTCCGATCACGCGCACCACCAAACTGGACGAAGCGCTGACCGGCGCGGACTATGTCTCGCTCACCATTTCCACCGGCGGCCTCGACGCAATGCAGGTGGACCTCGACGTCTCCGAAAAGCACGGCGTCTTCCACACCGTCGGCGACACGGTCGGCCCCGGTGGGTTCTCGCGCGCGCTACGCAACGTGCCGGTCATGCTAGACTTGGCCAAGCGCATGGAGCGCCTCTGTCCCCATGCGTGGCTGCTCAACCTTTCAAATCCGCTCTCTTCGCTCACGCGGGCCGTCACGCGCGAAACCAAGATCAAGGCCGCGGGCCTGTGCCAGGGCGTCGTCGAGCATGTCGATTACCTCTGCGAACTTCTGGGCGAGCCCACCGGCCCGGACGTGCAGTTCACCACCGCGGGCATCGACCACTGCCCGTGGCTATTGGAGCTGAAGATCCGCGGGCGCGACGGAATCGAAATGCTGCGCGAGCGCGGCCTGTGCAGCGCGGCCCTCGACGGCAAGGCCGTCGTGCCCAGCCGCGATTCGCACCTGAACATCCACGTCGGCACGCGCGCGGGCTTCGCGCTCTGGAGCGAGATCGGCTACCTGCCCGGCATCGGCGACCGGCACATGGTGGAGAACTTCCAGCACTTCATCATGGACCGCGCGGTGATGGAACAATACGGCATCGTGCGCACGACCATCGCCGACCGCAAACGGGGCCGAGAAAACGCGAAAAAGTTCGCCCGCGAACTGACTTCGGCGCCGGAGAAGCTGCGCATCCCCGAAACCCACGCGCCAGTGATTCAACTCATCGATGCGCTGGAAGGGCGCAAAGACTGCCTGACCACGCTGAACGTGGAAAATGAAGGACAAATCCCCGAACTGCCCACGCGCACCAACGTCGAGACGCGCTGCTACATCGACCGCCTGGGCGTGCATCCGCTGCCGATCGGGCGTCCGCTGCCCAAAGCGCTCGAAGCGGTCGTGCGTCCGCACATCTTGCGGCAGGAAGGCAGCATCGACGCGGCCATCACAGGGGATTTCGACGCCGCGGTCGGCTATCTGGCCACCGATCCACTGGTGAAATCGATCTCGACCGCACGGTCGATGTTGCGCGAGATGATCGAACGTAACCGCGAATGGTTGCCGCAATTCAGCCACGTCAAGTAGCTTGCAGTGCGGCCAAGGTGCACCGGTGGATGTATATATCGGTGCAGAGGGCGCACGGAGTCGGTGATACACACATCCGTATAAGTCGTTATGCACCATTTTTTAGGACAAAGGGTGGCATGCGCCAAATTTCTCGTACAAGTTAGGCACGCTACGCGAGATACAAGGCGGACACGATTTTTCAAAAAGGTGCACATCGGCCCTGTTTCCCGAAGACTTGTCTGGACGTGCGCCAGCGCCCGCCGGCGTGAAGGCGCGCCGCGGCGCTGGCCGTGCCGTTCAGCGTTTGGCCGGCGCGGCCCGCTCGAGTTCCGCTTTGAACTCCGCCCAACTGGCCCAGCCGATCAGATAAAAATTAAGCGCATTGAGCAGGCGTTGCGACGGCCGGCGGCCAGTCCAGATGACCACCAGCAGACTCGCGATCAGCGCGGTGTACATCTGCAGATTCAAGCCGTTCTCCGATTGCGCCAGCAGATGCTTTGAACCCAGCACGCACTTGAACCAGCGGAAAAAAAGCTCGATCTGCCAGCGGTAGCGATAAAGCAGCACCAGCACATCCGCATCCAGATCGAAGCGGTCCGTCAGCAGCACCAGTTCCTGCTCCCGGTATTCGCCGGGCGCATACGCCTTGTGTTTGCCGTGGTTGCGCTGGGGATGCAGATTGTGCGGCGGCGGCAGCAGCACTTTGGCGCGGATTAGCCGTAAGGGCTGTGCGCTCTGGCGCGCGCCCGCGCCTAGACGGACGACGGCATCCGTGTACACGCCGGCTTTTTCAGCGGCGCTGCCGAGGGCGCGTGTTTCGACCGTTTCCAACGCGCAGCTTTGTTTCAGGCGCGCTAGAAAAGAGCTGCCCACGCCGGCGATCTTTGCATAGAGCTCGTAATCGACAAAGCCGCGGTCGAGTAAATACAGCGCGCCCCTTTGCAGATGCAGTTTTAACTCCGCCGCTTCGCCGCATTCGCCCATCGAAAAGTGCGCGCTGCAGGGCACGTGGCGGAGCACGTCGAATTGCAGATGGCCTTTGAAGCCGCCTTTCTTGGAACGTTGCAAGGGCTTCAGCCACAGTTCACGGGCCATGCGCGGCAGGGTGTCCCAAAGCGTTCCGTCGGCGGCCAGCACGCGCAGGTCGTCGGGCACGCCGCGGGGACGTGGCGGAGCATCGGAGGCGGAAGCTGCGCCAGCCAGTTCGAGAAAGATCTCACGCAACAGTTCGGGGTCGAAGACCTGCGAGGCTTCAGACAAGCTGCCCAGCGAAGCGCGCGAGACGCCGAGCTTTTTCTGCACGGTCTTGAGCGCGCTGGCCTGCTGGACCCAGCGCAAAGTTTGCGAGGTGGGCTGATAAAACGTCAACAACAGCAAAGCGATGTATTCGTCGTAATGCAGTTTGCGGTTGGGATGCGCGCGCTCCTTGCGCAGCCGCGCCAGCAGCGTACGCACCGGCTTGAAGAATTTCACGCCTTGCAGCGAGAGTGTTTCGCGCGCCGTTTCCATGCAGGTAATAATCGCCGCAAAAAATGAGGAAAAAAATAATGAATGTGTTAGAAAAAAATTAAGCCCACGCCATTCCCGTGCCGAACAGGATTGAGTGGCGCTCGGAGAGTAGCCGGGGCGCAAGGATCGCGAAGCGATCCGCAGCCCCCGGAACAGGTCGTTAAAGAAAGGCAAACCTCACGTTGTGGCCGTCGGGCAAGCGCGGCGAATTAGCCGCGCAATCTGTTGTAGTTGTCGTGTCGTATTGTTTCTGTTGTCGTTCGTTCAGGTGCCGTAATGAAAAGGAAGGGTGCACAACGGTGCATACTTTTACACCTCGAATGAAAATTGCACCCGATGGGTGGAACGCACCGCGTTTGGAAATTTATCATCCCCGCACCGAGCACATTTTTTCGCGGGTTTTGGAAATGAATGAGCTGCAAACCACGACGGATGCCTCGGCCTTCGCCTCGGTTGCCCAACTTCCACGGCGAGAGGCTTTCCATTTCGGACCGACCTTTCCGGGGGTTACGTCGGCGCTGAAGCGCCGACGCACCCCCGGCTACTCGCCCACCACCCCTCCGGGGTGGTACAGCCAGTCACCCCGCGTTCATGCAAGTCGTCCGAAAACAGAGCCGATGTGCACCTTTTTGAAAAATCGTGTCCGCTTTGCATCCCGCGCAGTGCGCGTGACTTGCACGAAAATTTTGACACACGCTAACCTTTGTCCTCAAAAAATGGTGCATAACGACTTACACGGATGTGTGTACAACCATCATCGCGCTGTTCACTGCGCGCTCCGCAAACTCGGCGGCGGATTTTCTGTTCGATGTGCACCCAACGTGCACATTTTTTCGCCGTGTTTTTCGTTCGAGACCGCATGATTAAAGGAGCCGCCATACCCAGTAACTAAATCCGCAACAGACATAGCACGTGAGGCCGTGGGTCTCACACCCCCATTGCGCTGCCGCATAAGCGCGGCCGTTACTTCGCGCCCCATTTGGCGATGAACGCGCGATGCGCTTCGGGCTGATGCAGCGGCTTCTTGCTCGCGCTTGAAGCCCCCTTTTCGTGGGCGTCTTTGCCGCCTTCCGAAAGGGCTTCCGGGGCGTAGCCGCTCGATAGGCGCTCGATCAGCACTTCGCCGTTCACGGGAGCGGGCGGCGAAGCCGGCGCGAGCGATGCGATGGGCGCGCGTTGCGACGGTTCGGTCTTTGTATCGCCGGGCGCGGGGCTTACGCGGAAAATCACGCGCCAGGACTTCCACGCCAACTCTAGCGCGCCGTCGTCGCGTTCGCGCACGCGCCGATATGGGTGCGGCGACGGATCGCGGCCCAGCACCAGTTCCGCATGCTGCGCCAGATCGATGCCGAATTCCGCGCGCAGCCACTCCGCTTGCGCGCGCGCTTCGGTCGACCAGACCACGCGCCGCGTGCCGCGGCCTTCCGCCGCCACGACTTCTTCCAACCAGCCGATGCGCGAATCCGGGAACGCGTCGGCGTAGGGCAGGTAGGGCTTGAGGTCCAGGATCGGGGTGCCGTCGAGCAGATCGGATTCGGCGATCTCGACGCGCAGGCCGTCCACTTTAAGCAGGCGCGCGGCCGAGATCGCGATGGGGCAGGGGCGGTGCGGCGAACGCGTCGCGAAGACGCCGCGGCGTTCCTTGGGCCCCCGCGGCGGGAGCACTTTCGGGCGCCAGCCTTTGTTTACGTGGAGCCACGAAATGACCCAGATGCGTTCGAAGCCGGCGAGGTCATCCAGGGCCTGCTCGTAATTGTGCCCGGGGTAGAGTTCGATCACCGCCGCGTCCGTCTTGCGCCCGCCAACGCCGGGCACCGGTTGAATCGGCGTCTGGTAGCGCTCGCGAAAGGGCGTGCGGATCACGCCGATGGGCGAAAGCGTGAGGGTTTCGGGCGGCGGTGGATGTTGCGGCGGCTTGGGCGGCATGCGCCTCTTGTAGCGCAACGGGGCGGAGAGGCCACTGCACACAAGGAGAGGACGCATCGCATTCCGTGAAAACCGGCTATCCTGCGCGCATGGCCCAGACTTCCCGTCCGCGCGCGTGGGTGTTCGTAGCCCCCTGGCTCGCGGGCCTCGTCATCTTCACGCTCTACCCGTTCGCGGCGAGCCTGTACTACTCCTTCACCGATTACTCGGTGCTCAAGGAGCCGACGCCGGCGGGGTTTGGGAATTACGCGGAGTTGATGCAGGACGAAATCTTCTGGCGCGCGCTCGCCAATTCGCTGCTCTACGCGGCGATGGCGCTGATCCCCGGCGTGCTCGTGGCGCTGGGGCTGGCGCGGCTCTTGAACGCGCCGGTGCGCGGAACGCTGCTCTATCGCGCGATCGTATTTGTCCCGCACCTGGTCCCCACCGTCGCGGCTACCGTGCTGTGGATGTGGATGCTCAACCCCGAATCGGGCCTGCTCAATGCGGTGTTGCGCCCGCTCACGGAGTTCTTCCACTACAAGCCGCCCACGTTCATGAACGATTCGCGGCTGGTGGGGCTCGATGCGAAAGAGCATGCGGTGATCTTTGGCGCGCTGCCGTCGCTGGCGCTGATGAGTCTGTGGGGCTGCGGTCAGATGGCGATAATTTATCTGGCCAAATTGCAGGATATTCCGCAGGAATTATACGAAGCCGCGGAACTCGACGGCGCCGGCGCGTGGGCGGTTTTCAAGCATGTCGAACTGCCGCAGCTTTCGCCGATCATCCTGTTCAACGTGGTCATCGGGATCATCGGCGTGTTCCAGGTCTTTGCCGAGCCCTACATTCTCAGCAACGGAACGGGCGGTCCCAATTACGCGACGTATCTGCTGCCGATGTTTATTTATCAAAACGCGTTCGAATTTCAGCGCATGGGCTACGCCTGCGCCGCGGCCTGGCTGCTCTTCGGGCTGATTGCACTGCTGACCGCACTGGCTTACCGCTTCGCACAGAAGCGCGTTTATTATGCGGGAGGCTAGCGATGAAACGTTCGCCCTACCGCGCCATCGGCGTCCACGTGCTGCTTTTGCTCGCGGTCGGCGCGTTCCTCATGCCGCTCGTGTGGATGGTCCTGACTTCGCTCAAGCCCAAGGACCGCACGCTGATCTCTCCGCCGGATTGGCTCCCGCGCGCCACGATGGCGTCGCTCAAGCGCACGCCCGACGGAAATCCCGAACGCATGCCCGTGGAAGTGGTGCGCGAATTATCGGAGCGCGAAGTGCTGGTAATTGGCGGCCTGAGCGCGAAGGAAAAGCCGGGGCAAGGCCAATATGACGGCCTGCGCGTGCTCGTGAAAGCCGCGGATGTGCGCTCGGACGGCAAGTGGGGCGAAGACCTCGCACCCGGGCCGGGCACGATGCGCATGAAACAGGGTATCGAAGCGGAGCTGCATGAATTCCCGTGCAAAATCATTGCGATATATGAGGCCCCCGAAAAAGACGCCAGCGGCGCGCCGGCTAATCCATGGTGCATCATTCGCGAATACGTCGCGGACCTGCGGCAGACCAGTTCCACCGACGCGAGTCTGGCCTGGGACCTTGTGCGCAAGGCGGATGTTCAGGCCGAAGTTCGCGCGCTATGGCAAAACTATCCGGCCGCGCTCAATAAGATGGACTTCTGGAGCATGTTTCTCAACACGCTCTGGATCTGCATTCTGGGGATGATCGGCACCACGGTGGTCTCGGCGTTGGCGGCGTACGGCTTCGCGTTTGGCACGTTCCCCGGAAAAAAGGTCGCCTTCGCGCTGACGCTGGCCACAATGATGGTGCCGTTTTCGGCGACGATGGTCCCGATGTACAAACTATACCGAGAAGCGGGCTGGATCGGCACGTTCAAGCCGCTCTGGGTGCATTGCTGGTTTGGCGCGGCATTTAATATCTTTTTGCTGCGTCAATTTTTCATGGGCCTGCCCAAGGATCTGCTCGACGCCGCGCGCATTGATGGCTGCACGGAGCTGGAAATCTTCTGGCATGTCGTGATCCCGTTGTCGCGGCCGGCGCTGGCCATGGTCGCGCTGTTCCACTTTCTGTATGCGTGGAAGGACTTCATGGCGCCGCTTCTGTTCCTCTCCGACAAGAGCCAATTTACGCTCTCGCTGGGGCTACAGTCGTTCCAGTCGCAGCAGGGCGGCACGCCGTGGCATTTGGTGATGGCCGCGGCCGCGGTCTTCTCAATCCCGTTGATCCTGTTGTTTTTACTGACGATGAAGACGTTTATTAAAGGCATCGCAACGACGGGAATTAAAGGGTAAGGAAGTAGCCGCTGGTCATGCGTGGGCGTGAAATTTGGCGTCCAAAAAGCTCTTTAAATCGGCTTCGCTCGCGTGGGGTTCGCCCGGTGCGACATTGTCCAGCTTGCCCGCGGCCAGCCAGACGGCGAGCTGGTCCACTTGGGCGTACAGATGGTCGAAGCCGTCCACGATGAAGAGCAGTGGCTGGAAGTGGTGAATCTCGAAGTGCTGGTTGATCACCCATTCGAGCAGGAAAGGGTGGCGCTGCACGTCGGGGGACTCGATCGAATGCTCGATCTCGCCGAAGGAGCTCAGGAGCCCGCTGCCGTAAACGCGCAGGTCATTATGGGGGCCGCGCATCAGGCCGAATTCAACGGTGAACCAGAAGAACCGCGCGAGCGCCTTGATGTTGCTCTCCAGTCGGCGCAGGCGTTCGTGTTCGTCGGGGCCATCGGACGAACGCTCGGCCGCGGCTTGCGCGACTTCGCCGAAGCGCACCAGCACGTCGGAGAAACGCCGGTCGGTGTGCATGGGCACGTGGCCCGCGACGTCGTGGAACACGTCGGGCTCGGGGAGGTAATCCAGTTTCGAGGCGTCGCGGATCGTGATGGTGGTCGGGAATTCGCGCCGCCGCAGGGAGTCGAAAAAGAGGAACGCCGGAATGTAGCCGCTCACGGCCTTGGCCTTAAAGCCGCTCAGTGGTTCGAGGAACTTGTTGATGTCATCCAGGTACGGGACGTTGTGCGGATTGAGCGCGAGGTTGTCGACGCCTTCGAGAAATTTCGGATGCGCGTACTTGCGCCAGCGCGGGAGGATGCGCGCGTACAGGTTGCGCCAGGCTTCCTGATTTTCGGCGCTGTAGAGTTCGTAGGGCTGGCGGATGAAAAGTTGGTGGCGCCCGCGCGCTTCCTCGATGAACGGCGCCTGAGTGGTGGTCAGTCCGATTTGTGGGGAAGGGGACGCGGACATGGCACGGCTCCTCAAGCGCTCCTTATATAGTGTATGCCATTGGGGCCACCTCCCGCAAATGGGGAAAGCGAGCGAACCGGGCCGCCGGCTGGCGCGTAGTGGAGGAGAGATACGTGGCGAGACCCTGCGCTTGACCGCACTGGATGATTTTGATAACCTATTATCAGTATGAAGATTCGCGCGCACCTCATCACCGGGTTTCTCGGGGCGGGCAAGACGACCACCGTCCTGCACCTGCTGCGTGAACTCCATTCGCGAGGCGAACGCGCCGCCGTGCTGGTCAACGACTTCGGAGCGCTGGGCATCGACGGCACGCTGCTCAAGCAGGGGCCCGCGCTGGCGATCAAGGAAATCCCCGAAGGCTGCATCTGCTGCACGCTTGCGCCGCGCCTGCATGAAGCGCTGATGGAACTGGCCACCACAGTCAAGCCGCCGCATGTGTTCATCGAGCCCACCGGGCTGGCCAAGCCTTCCGAATTGCGCCGCCTGCTCGAAGCGCCGCCGCTCAGCGAGTACTACACGGTGGCCCCCGTGCTGGCTTTGGTCGACCCGGCGACGTTCCTTAAATTGCATGGCAAGGCGCCGCCTTTTTATGTGGGACAGTTAACCGAAGCCGATGTGCTGGTCGCCAACAAGCTGGACCGCTTTCCCGCGGGCGACTTGCCGCGCTTTCGCGAACTGCTTACGCAGCTCAATCCCCGCGCGAAGCGCATTGAGACCACGCAGGGCCAGGTGCCCATTGAAGTGCTCGAGGGCGCGGCACAGCCCGCGCCCTCCGCGCCGGGCCACGACCACGCGCACAGCCAGAGCACTGCTTTCCTGCGCGATGCCAGCGTGCGCTTTGACGCCGGGCGCGTGCGGGACGTCTTCGCGGGGCTTGAACGTGGGACGTACGGCCCGCGGCCGTGGCGCGCGAAGGGATTCTTTCGCTGCGAAAAGGGCTGGCTGTTCTTCGGGCTGAGTGACTCGGGCGTCGATGAACTCGTCGATCCGCCGCATCCGGGAGAGAGCCGCTGCGATATCCTGGGTGCGGAATTACCGCCGGAAATGGCGCGCAAAATCGAAGCGGCTTTGCAAGCCTGCGTGCTTCCCGCGAAGGGCGGTGCGGCATGAGCGGCGTGCGTGGGCCGCTGATCGCGGCGGGGTTGTTGCTCGCGCTGACCATTGGTGCGTTCGTATTTTGGGGCCGCGCGATCACGCCGCGCAGCGAGCGCATGACGGTCGTGGCTTCCTTCTATCCGCTGTACGACTGGTGCACGGAAGTTTCCGGCGCCGACGCAGAGGTGGTTTTGCTGACCGGTTCGGGCGATCCCCATAGCTATTCGCCGAGTATTGACGAGGTCACGCAGCTTGCCCACGCACGCGCGCTGGTCACCGTTGGGCTGGGGCTGGAACCGTGGAGCCGCCGCGCGATCGAGAGCGCGGGCTCGCCCACCGAACTGCTAGAAGTCGGCACGTGGGTCGAACGCCGGCCCATGGCCGAGCACGGGCACGCCAAAGAGGAAGGTGAAGAACACCACCACGCCGGCGGCGAGGACCCGCATGTGTGGCTCGATCCGGGCCGCGCGGCGCAAATTGTGCGTAAATTGGGAGATGAATTCGCGCGCCTCGATCCGCCGCATGCCGACGGGTACCGTGCGCGCGCGGAAGCCTACGCCAAGCGCCTGGACGTGCTCCTGATTGAGACCAAAGAGGCGCGCGCAACGCTCGAAGGCAAGCGCGTGATCGTGTACCACGACGCCTTCGGGTACCTCTTCGAACGCCTGGGTCTCGAGAAGCTCGCTTCGGTCCGCTCCGGGGCAGGCATCGAGCCCGACGCGCACGACCTCGCCGAAGTCAGCAAGCTGCTGCGCGAGGCGGGCCAGCGCGCGCTCTTTTCCGAACCCGGCCACGAGCGCGCAGCAAAGGCGCTGGCGGATTCGTTGAACGTCGGCGTCGCGGTGCTCGATCCGCTCGAACTGAACCTTACGACCTACGGCAAAGACTATGTCGAGCGCATGCGGCACAACATCCGCACGCTGGTGGAGGTGCTTAAATGAGCGCAGAGACGCCGCCCACCGCTGCTCCGCAGAACGCGACGAATTCAAGCGCGGCCCCCGTGATCGAATTGCGCGGCGTGACCTTCGCTTACACGCGCGCCGCGCCGGTGCTGGAAGACGTGAATTTCACCGTGCGCGAAGGCGAATTCCTCGGTCTGATCGGTCCGAATGGCGGCGGCAAGACGACGCTGCTTAAGCTGGTGCTGGGCCTGCTCGCGCCACAGACTGGAACGGTCAGCGTGCTGGGCCGCAATCCGTGCACGCTCGGCCGCGAGCGGCGCCTGATCGGCTATGTGCCGCAGGAGACCAGCGCGCGCCGGCAATTTCCCGCGACGGTCAGCGACGTCGCGCTGATGGGCACGTACGGCGCGCTCGGGCTGTTCCGTTCGCCGGGCAAGGCGGAGCAGGAAGCCGCGCGCGAAGCGATTTCGCGCGTGGGCCTCGGCGGGCTGGAGGAGCGCCAGGCGCATCGCCTTTCGGGCGGGCAGATGCAGCGGCTTTCGATTGCGCGGGCGCTGGTCTCGCGGCCCAAGCTGCTCCTGCTCGACGAACCGACCAGCGGACTCGACACCGGTGGCCAGTCGCAGCTCTTCGAATTGCTCGAGCGGCTCAAGAAAGAATACGCGCTGACCGTGGCGATGGTTTCGCACGATGTCACCGCGCTGGCGCATTATGCGGGGCAGCTCGCGTGTCTGAACAAGCGTCTGCACTGGCATGACCGCACCGAACTGATCACGGAAGAAGTCCTGAGCCGCACGTACGGCTGCGAACTGGACGCGTTCTTCATTGAGCACCGCCGCCACCTCCAGGAATTCCACGGCGACCACGCGCCCGCCGGGCACGTGCACGGGCCGGACTGCAAACACTAATGGCCGAACCCGCTACGTACCTCGAAGCCGTGCGCGAGACGCCGCTGTTGCAGCGCGCGGTTGCGGTCGGCGCGCTGTCGGGCCTGGCCTGTGCCCTGCTTTCGCCCTTTGTGGTGCTGCGGCGCATGGCATTTGTCGGCGACGGCATGGCGCACGCGGCTTTCGGCGGCCTCGGCGTGGGCCTGTTTCTGTTCGCGGGTTCGACGAGCGAAGACCCGTCGGTGCAGGGCCTGACGATTGCCTTCTGCCTCGTGCTGGCGGTGCTGGTCGCGCGGGTCTCGCGGCGCGGCGGCAGCGGGCGGATCAGCGAAGATAGCGCCATCGGCATCGCGTTCTCGGTCTCGATGGCGCTGGGCGCGCTGCTGATCACGCTGCGCTTCCGGCGCGATCCACAGTATTCGCCGCAATGGGAACAGTACCTCTTTGGAAACCTGCTCACGGTCGGCGAGAGCCAGGTCTGGATCACGCTGGGGCTGACGCTGGCCGTGGTGGTCGTGCTGCTGGCGCTGTTCAAGGAACTCTCCTTCTATACCTACGACGAGACGCTGGCGGAGCTTGGCGGGCTGCCCGCGGGCGTGCTGCATTACCTGTTCATGCTGCTGCTCGTATTGACGGTGACGCTGACGGCGCGCGTGATCGGCGTGGTGCTGGTGAGCGCGTCGCTGGTCCTGCCGGGCCTAGCGGCGCTGGCGGTCTCCAAGCGGCTGGGCCCAGCGCTGGCGTGGGCGGGCTTGCTGGGCGTGGTGAGTTACGAGGCGGGGCTGTATTTCTCCTACGCGTGGCGCGTGCCGCCGGGTTCGGCGGTGATCCTGGTGCAGTTCTGCTTCGTTGCAGTCGCGCTGACGTGGGCGAAGCTCAAGCGCGAATAGCCGCTTTCCGGCGGCCATCCGCGCGCGCAAATTAAATGTACTACTTTAAACAGTCCATACTCGTGAGCGGATGCCAGCCCGCATCGAGCTTGCCGTCGATCGCGAACCAGACGCGCGGCGCATCGGTCTCGTCGACGATGCCGAGCGCGACCTTCACTTCGCCCGCGCCAAGGTCCGCGGGGAAGGCCAGTTCTTCCTGGAACCAGTGGTGTCCGGGCATCCACGTGCGGATGTCTTCGTTGAAGCGCACCACGCGGGACTGTTTGCCTTGCGAGAAACGCAGCGCGAGCTTGTAGGGCCGGTAGATCGGCGCGCAGCCCAGGTTGTCGACGAACAACTCCGCCTTGAACTTTGCGCCGGGCTTGGCTTCCAGGGGCAGCAGCATTTGGCGCAGGGCGAAGCGGTAGCCGATGTACTTGTCGAATTCGACCAGCTTGTCCATCACGCGCTCGGGAAAGAAGACGTTCTTGGGCATAAAGACCGACATGTGGTAGCGGTAGCCTTCCGAGATGATCTTGTCGAAGTCGTACTCGTCGAGCGCCCAGGTTCCGACGTTGCCGCAGGTCTCCATCGTCACCGGCGCGGTCTGCCAGGCCTCTTTCACGCCGCAGAGCGTGATTTCCTTCGGGTACAGGTCGTAGGTGTGGTTCCACGAGAGCCGCGACGGCACGTCGGGGCTGTTGCCATTGCGCAGGTCGCCGAAACAGTCCGCGCGCCAGCCGATCTTCAGGCCGCGCTTGGGACCTTCGGCGGAAGCATGCGTGCAGCCGGGCGTGCCGAGCATCGAGAGCAGCGTGGTCTTCTTGAAGGAATCCAGGTAGATGTCGGTGAGCTTGTGAGCGGTCTCGGGCGTTGAGTTGCCGCCGGATTCGCCCCAGTAGCCGGCATAGGCCATGTCGATGCATTCGAGGTCCGGGTGGCCGTCGTACCGCGCGGCAAAGGCACGGATGAAATCGCCGAAGTGCTGCAGGTAGCGCGGGTCGTTGCTGTCGGGTTCGTTGGCCGAGTACACGCCCTGGTCTTCCCACTTCGCGCCGGTGTCCCAGTACCACGCGGGCACGTTGACGGTCTTGTAGAGCGGGTGGCGCTTGGACGTCGGCGGTTCCTTCGCGTAATCGACGGCTTGCGTGTAGGGCTGGAAGCGCAGTTGCGCGGTCTGGCCCATGGTGCGCGCGGCCTTGAGCGTGTTGTCGATGATGTCCCAACGGAACTCGCCTTTCTGCGGCTCCAGCCAGCTCCAGGGCCAGCGGCAATACGTCAGCGTGGTGCGCGGAATGAATTTCACGTTGTCGCGGATTTTGCCGGTGGGGAAGGTGACCGGGCCGTGCGTGTCGCTGGTCATCCACGAAGGGTAAGTCGGTTCGCCCTGGAAGCGCTGGAAGGTTGTCGTGCCGCGGTGCGGGTTGGGCAGCCAGGCTTTGGATTCATTCGGGCGCACGCGCTGGACGGTTTCGTTGGGTCCGTAGGCATCGCGCCAATACTTGATCGGCTTGCGCTTAACCGGCGCGAAGTTCGCCGTCCCGCTGGCCTGGCGCAGCATGCCCGCAAGCTGCGTCACGCCCATATGCGGCGAGAAGACTTTGTTCCATGCGGCGCGGGTATTGGACTTGGGGGCCTGATTGGAAAAGCCGGGCTGTTCGGCCAGCACGGCGAGGACCGGCGCGGCGCGCTTGTTGGCGGGCGAGAGGCTCTTTTTCCAATGCTTGCGCTCGCGCATTTCGGGCGGCAGATCGGCGACGCCTTCGGGGAGTGCTTCGATCACCGCCATGATCTGGTCGACGATCTTTTTGGGCGACGGCTTGGACGTGGAGGCAGATTTCTTCGCGGCTTTACGCTTGGCCATGGTGCGTGACCGTTCCTTTTCTTCTGGGTGGGATGGGTTTGGGTGACAGGGAAAGTGTACGGCCTTCTGGCGCGGCGCAACCACAGTTGTGCGGGGTCGAAAAGGCTGGGTATAGACCTTGGTAGCGTCGGGATAGGTGCGCGAAAGCGGGCTTTTGGGGTGGTACACAAACTGAATCAAATTTCGGATAATCGGGTTTTCGAGACAAGTTCCTATACCAGCCACCATCCGTCCGGTGGGCAACCTTGAGTCCGAACCACCCGGCGCCCGGGTGGCGCGCTGTACCAGAAAGGGGGAGTCTTGCGGACGGCAGTACGCGCCTCAATGACCTCGATTGGCGGTCGATTGACCTGGATTTGAGGTCAATCTCCCTATGGGAGAATTTGTAAATTTTGTGCTCGTGGTGCGTAGATTCGATTGGATGCGGGCGATTGGGGAACGAGGTCCAGCGAGAAAGTCCAGCTTTCGGCACTCCGGCAACTCCTGCGATCCGGGCTGTAGCGCAGGCTCCTACGACGGAGCCATCGCCGCCAACCTAGGGCATAATAAACCGTCTAAAATATGCCTTGTCAAGGAAGTTCGTGGTATATTTCGTGGCTCGTGGCTCGTGGCTCGTGGCTCGTGGCTCGTGGCTCGTGGCTCGTGGCTCGTGGCTCGTGGCTCGTGGCTCGTGGCTCGTGGCTCGTGGCTCGTGGCTCGTGCGTGGAGCTGCCTTGAAATCTGGATTCCTTGCGCGCTCCGTGAAAACGGGCTAACGTGCCGCGCATGCCCAAGCCCACGGCCATCGTCCCCGTCGAGCGCATCGAGCAGACGATCCTTTACATCCGAGGCCACAGAGTCATTTTGGATAATGACTTGGCCCGAATGTATGGCACCAACACAAAAGCGCTAAACCAGGCCGTAAAGCGCAATGCCGAGCGCTTCCCCGAAGACTTTATGTTTCGGCTTTCGGCGCAAGAGAAAGAAGAGGTGGTCACAAATTGTGACCACCTTCGTCAACTGCGCTTCTCGCCGAACAGGCCGCTGGCGTTCACCGAGCACGGAGCCATCATGGCCGCCACCGTGCTGAATTCCAAGCGGGCGATCGAAGCCAGCCTCTACGTGGTACGCGCCTTTGTTCGCATGCGCAAACTGTTGGCAGGCAATCAAGACTTGGCGAAGAAAATCGCAGCGTTGGAAAGCAAGTTTGAAGACCATGACAAAAACTTCGCGATTGTTTTTCAAGCCATTCGAGAGTTAATGGAACCGCCCATCGAAGAAAAGAAGGGCAAACTCGGCTTCCACAAACCATCCAAGTAGCCCAGTTGCCCTTGCGGCGGGGGCGCGCGCGCGTAATCTCGGCGCGTTGCTTTCCCTTCAATCCAGAGGCGCGCCATGAACATCCACGAACACCAGGCCAAAGAGCTGCTCAAGAGTCTCGGCGTCGACGTGCTCGACGGCAAAGTCTGCTACACGCCCGACGAAGCCGAAGCCGCCTTCAAGGCGCTCGGCACGCCGGTCTGCGTCGTGAAGTCGCAGATCCACGCCGGTGGGCGCGGCAAGGGCAAGGCGGTCAAGCCCGGCCAGGTCGATCCTTCGAAGTACGATGCCAAGACCGGAAACTACAGCGGCCCCGGGGTGACCTCGGAGCGCGGCGTGGTGCTGGTCAAGTCGGCGGCTGAAGCGAAGCAGACCGCGGCCAACTTGCTCGGCAATGTGCTCGTGACGAAGCAGACCGGCGCGGCGGGCAAGGTCGTGAAGCGCATTTACGTCGAAGCGGGCTGCAAGCCAGACAAGGAATATTACGCGTCGGTGGTCCTGGACCGCGCCGTGGGCCTGCCGCTGCTGATGATTTCGCCCGAAGGCGGGATGGAGATCGAGGAAGTCGCGGAGCATTCGCCCGAAAAGATTCTGCGCATGCACTTCGATCCGAGCGAGGGCCTCTGGCCGAGCCAGGCGCTGCGCGCGGCGTACTTTCTGGGCCTGGAAGGCGACGGCGTGAAGAACGGCGCGAAGCTGCTGCGGAATTTGTGCGCCGCGTTCGTGAAGTTCGATTGCGCGATGCTTGAGATCAATCCCGTGGCGGTGTCCGGGACGCGCGTTTTCGCGATGGACGCGAAGCTGGGCTACGACGACAACGCGCTCTTCCGCCAGAAGTCGGCCGAGACCTACCGCGACCTGAACGAAGAAGACCCGAAGGAAACCGAATCGAAGAAGTTCGACCTTTCGTACATCGCGCTCGACGGCAACATCGGCTGCATGGTCAACGGCGCCGGGCTGGCGATGGCGACGATGGATTCGATCAAGCTGTTCGGCGGCTTCCCGGCGAATTTTCTGGACGTCGGCGGCGGCGCGACGAAGGAGAAGGTGACCGCGGGCTTCAAGATCATTCTGCAGGACCCGAACGTGAAGGCGATCCTGGTCAATATTTTCGGCGGGATCATGCGCTGCGATGTGATCGCGGAAGGCGTGATCGCGGCGGTGAAGGAAGTGAACCTGAAGGTCCCGCTGGTCTGCCGTCTGGAAGGCAACCAGGTCGAGCGCGGGCAGCAGTTGCTGCGCGACAGCGGCCTGCCGATCCAGACCGCGGACAATTTGGCCGACGCGGCGCGCAAAGCGGTGGCGTCGATTAAGTAAAGCCGCCTGCGGCGGAAGTTCCAAAGAGACATATTCCAAGAACCAAAACGGCGCACGGAGGAGCAAAGCTCCTCCGTGCGCACACGAATCGCAAGCTTCTGCGGTGGCCGATCCCAACGGCAACGCACTGGCTGCATATGGCTGCAGCCAGTGGCACCACGGCCACGGCGAGCAAGGCCAACGACCTATTGTTGAAACAGACTCGAATTAGCGCGCGGGGCGCTGGCGCGGCTTGGCCTGCTGCTGGTTGGCCAGGGGCGTGCCCGGCGTGGTGGGCGGCGTGTTGGACGGGGTCGAAGCGCCGAAGCTGGCCTTCGCGACTTCCGCGCCGTGGTGGATTTCCATGAGCTGGTCGAGCCCGATCAGGCGCAGCACGACCTTCGCTTTTTCGGAGACACCGGCGAGCTTCATCACCGCCAGGTTTTCATAGCACAGGAGATGCAGCGTCACGATCGTGCCGCACTGCAGCGAAGTCAGGTACGAAAGGCCCGTCAGGTCCGCGACGAATTTGCGTTCGCCGTCCATCTTAATGAGCTGTTCGAGGACTTCGGACGTGTCCTGCGGCTTGGAGAGATCCTGCGCGCTCAGACGCATCACGACCACGTCGCCCTGCTTGCGGACTTCCATAATTACGTCCCTTTCGGCCTTACTTGCCCTTCGAGCGGGTGCGCGCCGCACCTTTGCGGCGCACGCCTTCCTGAAGCTCTTCGTCGCCCGCGGGTTCGGCGGGCACGGGGGCCGCGTCGCTGCCCGCATTTTCACTGTAATCCAAGAGCCGGGCGAGCGTGCCGCGCATGTCCTTGCGCGGGACGACCAGGTCGAGCTGGCCGTGCTGCATCAGGAATTCGGCTTCCTGGAAGCCCGGCGGCAGTTTGACCTTGATCGTCTGTTCGATCACGCGCGCGCCGGTGAACCCGATCATGGCTTTGGGTTCGGCGATGATGAAATCGGAGAGAAACGCGAAGCTGGCCGAGACGCCGGCGAGGGTCGGGTCCGTGAGCACGGTGATGTATACGAGGCCCGCGGCGTAGTGGCGCTGGATCGCGGCGCTGGTCTTGGCCATCTGCATCAGCGAGAGCGCGCCTTCGTCCATGCGCGCGCCGCCGGAGCAGCACACGATCACGACCGGCCAGCGGCGGTCGGTGGCGTGTTCGACCGCGCGCGCGATTTTTTCGCCGACCACCGAGCCCATCGAGCCGCCCATGAACTGGAAGTCCATTGCCGCGAAGACCAGCGGACGGCCTTCCAGCGTGCCTTCGCCGCAGACCACGGCGTCTTTCAGGCCCGTCTTGGCCATCGATTCCTTGACGCGTTCGGCGTAGCTGCGCTTGCCTTTGAACTGGAGCGGGTCGAGCGATTCGAGGTTCGTGAAGAGTTCGGTGAAGGAGCCCGGGTCCAGGGTCAATTCGATGCGCGTGCGCGAGCCGATGCGGAAATGATGCCCGCAGAATTTGCAGCACCAGAAATTGCGTTCGATGTCCTTGATGAAGAGCGTCTGGCCGCAACCGGCGTTGTCGCATTTGCGGAACTGCGACTCGGTCACGACCCGGCGCCGCTGGGGCTCTTCGCCCGGCGTGGCCGGACGGCGTCCTTGAAGGGCCAATCGAGGCTCCTGAAAACCCGTTTCGAAAAAAGCGAGGCGGGAGGGATACCCCTTTGGGCGCGCGGCGTAAAGCGAAAACGCGGGCTGAAGGGGCGCGCCAACCTTTATTAGACGCGCAGTTCCTTGATCGCCTTCGTGTAATCCTTGGTGCCGAAGATCGCGGTCGCGGCGACGATTACCTGTGCGCCGGCTTCGCGGACCTTCTTGATGTTGTCGGGCATCACGCCGCCGTCGATTTCAAGCAGCACTTCCGGGCCGAAGAGTTCGCGCGCCTGGCCGTACTTGGCGAGGCATTCGGACTTCATCTTCTGGCCGCTGAAGCCCGGGTTGACGGTCATGACCAGGCACATCTCGACTCTGCCCACGTAATCCTTCGCGACGGAGACCGGCGTGGCGGGCTTGATCGCGACCGCGGGGCGCGCGCCAGCCTTGACGGCGATGTCAAGCGCTTCGAAGGGCTCGCCATGGCATTCGGGGTGCACGCTGATCCAGCTCGCGCCGGACTTCACGAAGCGTTCGGCGTACTTTTCGGGGTTCTGGATCATCAGGTGGCAGTCGAGGGGCACGCTGGAGAGCTTTTTGATCGCTTCAACGATGAACGGGCCCATGGTCAGGTTGGGGACGAAGTGGCCGTCCATGACGTCGACGTGGATCCAGTCGCAGCCGCCGGCTTCGATGGCCTGGATTTCGTCCTTAAGTTTGGAGAAGTCCGCCGACAGGATCGACGGGGCGATGATGGGAATGTTGGGCGCTTTGGGCATGCAAGGCTCCTCTGTCAACGGGACCAGAGGAAACCTTACGCCGATTCGCGCGAGTGCCAGTTATTTTTGCGTGGGTTCGGGGGGCTTCGGTATGGGCTTCATGCGGCCTTCTTCCAGCATTGCGACGAGCGGGTGGTTGTCGACGTAGAGCGGCAGGTCCACGCGCGCGCTGATGCGGCTGGAATGGTACGCGGCGAAGATGATTTCCGTCGCGCGCAGCGCATGCGTGCTGGAGAGTTCGTTGGTTTCGCCGCGCTTGAGGTGCGCGACGAAGTCCGCGATCGCGCGTTCCAGGAACGTCCCGCCGTGCGGGCCGTCGCCTTCGGTGTCGACGTATTCCCAGTCGCCCTTGCCGAAGCGCCGGTAGCGCAGCGCGGGCTTGTCCTTCGCGGCCGGATCTAGTGAAGCGACTTCGAACACGCCGTCGCTGCCCACTGCTTTGAGCAGCGCGCCGACAAACCCTCCCGCGGGGCCCGTTGAGCCGAGACCGTAGACGCCGTTCTCGTATTCCCACTGCACTAGCGCCTGGTTTTCAACGTGCGCGCCGAAGTACACCTTGAGTTCGCGGTAGTCGATCTGCGCCATGACCCATTTTGCGGCGCGTTCGCCGTTGAGGTAGTTGCACAAGTCAATGCAGTGCGTGCCGAAGTCGTAAATGTCGCCACAGTTGAACTGGACCTGCTGAAGCTGCCCCAGCGCGCCTTCGTCGATCAGTTTGCGCGCGTTGCGGAAGACTTTGGAAAAGCGGCGCTGGTGCGAGAACGCCAACTTGGTCCCGCTGACCATACAGGCCTGGTGCATGCGCTTGGCCGCACCCCAGGAATCGGCCATCGGTTTTTCGCAGTAGATCGCGGGCACTTTTGCCGCGGCGCAGTCGATGACCATGGGTGCGTGCAGGTGCGGCCAGGTGCAGATGCTGACGATGTCGAGTTTCTCTTTGGCCAGCATTTCTTTGTAATCGGTGTGGATGCCCGATTTTGGGATGCCGAATTGTTCGGCGTAGATTTCCGCATTTTCGCGCACGATGTCGGCACAGGCCACGAAGTCGACATCCCCCTTGAGCGCCTGGTAGCCCTTGCCGTGGTGATGTGAGATCGCGGCGCCCGTCGTCCGGCCCGACTGTCGGCCCGTTCCGATTACACCTGCACGCAAAGCGGCCATCGATGCATTCTCCTGGGGGTGAATTAAAAGAGGGGCGCGCCGCGGCGTTGGCCCCATACGGTCTTAAAGCCCTGCGCAAAGGTGCAGCCGGTTTTGTAGCCGTTCTGCAACAGGTAGGTCAGCGTGGTCATGCCGTGCTCGCCCAAACGCATTTTGTACGGCGTGGGCGTGCGCAGCGTGTTGAATTCGTACTTCACGATTTCTTCCGGCGGCTTGCCTGAAAGACAGCCATCGGTATGCAGAATCAAATCCATGTACTGCGGCGTGACGTCGGTGACGTCGTAAAACGTGTCGGGTTCGAAGCGGCACGTTTGCATCGGGGTGATGCCGAACGAGTAGACCAGCGGCACGCGCGGCGCGTTCAGGTCGCCTGAAAGGCCGTGCGGAAACAGAAGCGCGTCCTGGCTGGCTTCGGCGCAGGCCACGTGGTCGGGCCAGAGGTCTTCGTGGTGGTGGATGAACGCAACGTCAGGCTTGATTTCGTACTGCAGCTTGGAGAGCACCTGCTTGAAGCCCACGTCGCGGCCGTTGGTCTGGTGATATTTGTAGTCGAGGAAGCGTTTCTCGTAGCCGAACTTCTTCGCGACGGCGTGCAGGTCGCGCTTGACCTGTTCTTCGCGCCCGATGGTGTGCGCCCATGACTTGTAATCACTGACCACGGTGACGACGACCACGCGGTGGCCGGCTTTTAGCGCCTGCAAAAGCACGCCGCCGGCGCCGATCTCGCAATCGTCCATGTGCGCGCCGATGGCCAGAAACGTTTTGGGCATTTAAGCCTCCGCTCTTATTGGGTCCAAAAATAAGAGCGTGTTTGAGCATTAAATCCTTCGATTCGTCGAGACGCAAACATGCACAATAGAGGAGCGCAAAAAAAAGAAGGCCGGGAAAACCCGGCCTTCTTCGTGCAACCATATTAACGCCATGTCTAGACGACTGGTTAGCCCAACTTGTGGGCGAGTTCCACCAAGTCGGCCATGCGGTTCGAGAAGCCCCATTCGTTGTCGTACCAGCTAATGACCTTGACCACGCGCTTCTGCACGACCTTGGTCAGCGAAGAATCGACGATGGAGCTGTGCGGATTACCGATGATGTCGCTCGAGACGATCGGGTCTTCCGTGTAATCGAGGATGCCCTTCAGCGGGCCTTCGCTAGCGGCCTTGAGCGCGGCGTTGACTTCGGCTTCGGTTACGTCCTTGGCCAGTTCGAGCGACGTATCGATCAGCGAACCGTCCGGAACCGGAACGCGCATGGCGATGCCTTCGATCTTGCCCTTCAGGTCGGGGATGACTTCGCTGATCGCCTTCGACATGCCGGTGGTGGTCGGGATGATGTTCGCCGCCGCCGCGCGCGCGCGCCGCAGGTCTTCGTGGATCATGTCCGCGATGCGCTGGTCGTTCGTGTAGGCGTGCACGGTGGTGATCATGCCCTTCACGATGCCGAAGCTGTCGTTGAGCACCTTGACCACCGGCGCGGTGCAGTTGGTCGTGCAGCTCGCGTTGGAGAAGGTCTTGTGTTCCTTGGTCAGGGTCTTGTCGTTGACGCCGAGAACCACCGTCGCATCGACGCCGTCTTTCGCGGGGGCGCTCAGCAGCACTTTCTTCGCGCCGGCGGTCAGGTGGTCGCCGAAGCCGCCCTTTTCGGACGTGCGGGAGGTAAAGAGGCCCGTGCATTCGGCGGCGATGTCGACGCCCAGCTTACCCCAGGGGAGTTCCTTGGGCGCGCGCACCTTCGTGATCAGGATCCTGCGGCCATTGACGACCAGGTATTCGCCGTCGGCGCTGACTTCGCCTGGGAAGCGCTTGTGAACGGAGTCGTACTTGAGCATCGAAGCCAGGTGCTTGGCGTCGGACAAGTCGTTGATCGCGACGACTTCGATGCGATCCGTGCGCTGCGCCAGCACGCGGAAGAACAGACGCCCGATGCGCCCGAACCCGTTAATACCAACCTTAATGGCCATGCGTCTCCTGCTCCTTCTAAACAAAAGTCAATGCGCGGGCTCACAAACAAATCCCGGCCCGGAAGGCCGCGCTTTCTTTCTCAAGCTAGGCTGCGCGAATGTAGTGGATAAAGGAAAGTAAGTCAAATTAGCCGCGCGTGAATCGAGTGCGCAAGCGGCGTAGTAGGGAAATGGCGGAGGTAGCCCGCAGGGGGGTAGTGTCCTAATTTGAAATGGCGGAAAATAAAACCCTTCGGCATTCCGAGGGGTTGAGCATAGGCATGCCAGTGGGGCTAGCCCCGAATCAGTTCGCCCGGGCTAATCCCAAAGGCTTTCGCCAATTTTTGCAAAGTCGGGATCATTGGCGTAACGCGTCCATGTTCAAGACGCGACAGATTAGATTCGGCGATTTTGGTAACCTTCGCAACTTGGGCTAGTGTCATACCCTTTTTTTCCCGCCAGCCCTTTATACGTTGTCCAATTTCCCCAAAATCTACCGCACCATCTCCGTGAGCGGCCCGCAGGGCAAAATCCGCAGCGAAATCAATATGCGCGCCAGACTTAAAGCGGACCATAACACCATATCCACCGTCAATCAAATCGGTGCATTCAGCCTCGGAGCCGTCCCATTCTTCGGCCGATTTTAGGGTCCCAATTGGCACCTCGAAAGGTTGTCCATCGTCCAATTTGCAGACAATTAGATTGCGCTCTTTAACAAGTTGAGCGTAATCGAATCTCTCGCTAGAATCCTTGCGCTGTAGCCCATGCACGTAGTGCGCGGGTTGCTTGTGCTGAGGCATGGTAAGGCCCCTTTATCCAACGGCCATGTAGGTAATCGTACTTCCCAATGAATGTATCGTCCTTGTACACATGAACATGAGGCGGCCAATGGTCGCTTTTGTGTTGCCGGATGCGAAAGCCGCCTTCGTTCCAGTCCAATGCGATCACCTCCGACGAATAAAATTTATCACGCATGACAAGTTGCGGCAAGGCAAAACTCGCGCAAAGTCTTGTGCAATAAAAGGTTGCGTTCGCCAGTTGCGCACATCAATCGCCGCATTAAATATTTGCGCAATAAAAGTTGCGTTTATTGCGGGCATAGAGTTAGTTAGGGATTGGGAGGCGATATGCAATACGACGATTTAGCGGCAATTCAGGGGAAAATTAAGATGCTACGCCAAGAGTTGACGCGTCTTGAGGCCGCTGAAAGTGTCATTCTGGAAGTCCGCGCAAAAGGACAGACGCCAAGCGCGTTCCAGTCCACGTCAATTCGTCCAGCAACAAGTGACCTGCCCGCGAACAACCTTTCCCCTATACCGCCTCCCCCGCTTAAAAGCCTTACTGATGCGGTTTTAAGAGCGTTGGCCAATATCGGTCCGGCCAAAACGGCGGAAATTATTGGATGGGTGCGCAAATTCTATGAACAGGACGCTAATTCTCACAGCATTCGTTCAATGCTGAGTATGTGGGCCACTAGGGGTCGAATTAAGCATGATTCGGAAAAAGGCGTTTGGTTTCTGGAAGAGGCCGCTTTGAGGGAGGATTCAGAATGACGACAGCAGCGGTCTGGCGTGAGATGGTTGCCGTAACGCCAGACTATAGTGCGAGGAGTAAAACGTCTCGCTAGTGGTTTCCCCCGGAAAGGTTCTCCACTAGCGAGAGAAGGCGACCACACTTAATGGCCGGGGCGCGACTGAGTCTGGCGGTCCACTTACAAGACATGACCACTGAGTTTGATTCTCAGGCGCTCCATTTATGTTATACCTTTATTGGCGGCGGTTTGCAAAGTTTTTCTAATCCATTCAGATAGACCAAGGCCATCCAACACGGCTAGTTTCTCGTAAGTTATTTTTTCGTCAGGAGTTATGCGAAGGGCAATAAATACCCCCTTGGCCTCTTTTTTAGGGAGTTTTGGGCGTCCCGGCCCGCGCTTGCTCATGTAGGCACTATACACCAAAAATGATAATTGTTATACAAAAACCTTGACTTTGAATAATTATTGTTATACATTAAATATGGGAGGCAGGGAAGAACATGGCAAACATT